>OHAY01002216.1_pt1 | contig 15939 bp, 13 predicted proteins | sample 1577191 | NCBI WGS metagenome assembly OHAY01 (sample SAMEA3541504, study PRJEB24748) | human gut metagenome | biome: human gut; feature: human-associated habitat; material: faeces | place: China | collected 2012 | reverse complement strand
TGAGAAATATAAACCTATTTTATCGTAAATAAATTGCAAAAATCATAGTAGTATGAAAAAGACATTATCCCTGTTGTTATTGCTTGCCCTGATTATTATTCCGGCAAGAGCAGCAGACGTTCAAGACGTCAAGCCGACCAAAAATGTGATCTTGTTTATTAGTGACGGAACTTCTTTGGCAACGGTTTCAACAGCCCGCTGGCTGCAATGGTATTCTCATCCGGATAAACCGAATCTGAATATCGACCCTTATATTTGTGGTACGGTACGTACGCATTCATCAGATGCACCTATCGGCGACTCAGCTCCAACGACTTCATGCTATGTTTCCGGCCAGCCTAGCCAGACTGGATTTGTATCTACTTATCCTGTTCACCGCGGGAATGATGATATTTATCCGACAGATCCGAATCGAGCTTATCAACCGACCATGACAATCCTTGAAGCCGTTAAGATGTTTAAAGGCGGTTCTACCGGATTAGTATTTACCTGTGAATTTCCTCACGCTACACCGGCCGACTGCTCAGCGCATAGCTATAACCGCGGAAAATATGAATGGATAGCTTCACAGATGGTACACAATAATCTGGATGTTGTGATCGGCGGTGGTGTATCTATTTTGACAAACAACTTGGAAGAACATCTGAAAGAAAACGGATATAGCGTCTATAAAAACGATCTGAAAGGTATGCGTGCTGATACCAACAGTAAAATGTGGGCGTTGTATGCTGACCGCGAAATGGATTACGACCTGGATCGTAACCCGGACGAACAACCTTCTATCGAAGAGATGACGAAGAAAGCCATTGAAAAGCTTTCCAAGAACGACAAAGGTTTCTTCCTGATGGTGGAAGGAAGTAAAGTGGACTGGGCAGCTCATGCTAATGATCCGGTCGGAATGGCTACAGACTTCCTGGCATTCGACCGTGCAGTAGGAGCAGCTCTCGAATTTGCTAAACAGAATGGTGAGACAACTGTAATCATTACTTCTGACCATGGTAACAGCGGAGTCAGCATCGGCCGCGAATCATGTAAAGGTTATGACAAACTGACCAAAGACCAATTATTCAAGAACCTGTCACAATTCAAACTGACAGCCGAAGGCTTCGCTAAAAAGGTCAATACGATTCCTAACTCTGAAGTACAAAATCTGTTCCGTGAACAGGCCGGTTTTGAACTGACTAAAGAAGAACTGGATGCTTTGAATAACTGTAAAGATTATAAGTTCAGTCCAATTCCGGAAGCTGAACGCCACGAGAAAAGTCAGGCTTCCATGTACAGCAATTCTTTATCCGGCTTAATGTCACAGATCATTACAAGCCGTACCTGCATGGGATTCACGACACACGGACACACTGGCGAAGAAGTATTCCTGGCCAGCTATCATCCACAAGGAACTCGTCCGATGGGTATGCATACCAATATCGAGCTGAATCATTATATGTGTAGTCTGTATGGCTTTGAACCTACATTCCTGAGCGACATGAGTAATAAATACTTTGCCCGCCATACCGATGTATTCAGCGACTATACTTGTGAAATCATCCCGGCCAAAGAAGGCGAATTGGCCCCGACATTAGTTGTAAAGAATAAGAAAGACAAGAAAAAACAACTGACGATCCATGCTTATACAAATATTGTCAAAGCAGGTAAGAAAGCGGATCAGGATATTATCCTGAATTCGGTCGTTGTTTATGTGGACAAGAACAATACGTTCTATCTGCCGGAATCTCTGGTAGACTTCCTGAAATAACAATCCTTCCGAGTGGCTCGGAAGCTTTCCTTTTTCATTTTTACCCCTTCCGAGCCACTCAGAAGCCTTTCTTTTTCATTTTTACTCCTTCCGAGTGACTCAGAAGCTCCACTTTTTCATTTTTACTCCTTCCGAGTGACTCAGAAGCTCTACTTTTCTATTTTTACTCCTTCCGAGTGACTCAGAAGCTCTACTTTTCTATTTCTACTCATTTCGAGTGGCTCGAATTTTATGGATTGGAAGAAAATATGATATTTTTTCCTGCAAAATATTTGCATATTATCAAATAATACCTACATTTGCCGTCAGAATAGAAGAAAGAAAACAAATGAGAACATTTACAGTAAATACAAATTGGTGGTGGCGCCTCGTACAACTCAAGTAGTCGTAAGAGACGAAGACCTCTATATGTATTTCAGTAAATAAATAAGATAAAAGATATAAGCGGTCTGTCGCACTTGCGACAGACCGCTTTTTTTATGTCCAATCGGCAAAGATAAAATCAAAATATACAAACAATATGGAAACGTATCAAGTGAATCAAAATGGGTATTACGGTGAATTTGGTGGAGCTTATGTTCCTGAAATCCTTCACCGCTGTGTGGAAGAACTCCGAATCAATTATCGGAAAGTGATAGATGATCCCAGTTTTCAGCAAGAGTTTCATCAACTGTTGAAAGATTACGTAGGTCGTCCTTCTCCGCTTTATCTGGCTAAACGGCTCAGCGAATTATACGGATGCAAAATCTATCTGAAGCGCGAAGATCTGAATCATACGGGAGCTCATAAGATCAATAACGCGATCGGACAAATTCTGTTAGCCAAACGGATGGGAAAAAGCCGTATTATTGCAGAAACCGGTGCCGGACAACACGGAGTCGCTACAGCAACCGTCTGTGCTCTGATGAATCTGGAATGTGTTGTCTATATGGGGAAAACTGACGTTGAACGCCAGCATGCCAATGTACAGAAGATGGAAATGCTCGGTGCACGGGTCGTACCAGTCACTTCCGGCAATATGACGTTGAAAGATGCAACCAACGAAGCTATCCGCGACTGGTGCTGTCATCCTGCTGATACGTATTATGTAATCGGATCAACCGTTGGTCCGCATCCTTATCCGGATATGGTTGCCCGCTTACAATCGGTTATCAGTCAGGAAATCAAAAAGCAACTACTCGAACAGGAAGGCCGGGATTATCCGGATTACCTGATGGCTTGTGTCGGAGGCGGAAGTAATGCAGCGGGAACCATTTATCATTATCTGGACGACTTGCGCGTTAAGATTGTTCTCGCCGAAGCCGGTGGATTAGGTATCACTTCCGGAAAGAGTGCCGCCACGATTCACTTGGGAAAGAAAGGGGTTATTCATGGTTCACAAACACTGGTTATGCAGAATGAAGACGGACAGATAGAAGAACCTTACTCTATTTCGGCAGGACTTGATTATCCGGGTATCGGACCAATGCATGCTAATTTGGCAAAAACCCGTAGAGCGCAGGTATTTGCTATCAATGATGATGAAGCTTTGGATGCAGCCTTCCTTCTGACTCGACTAGAAGGTATCATTCCGGCGCTTGAAAGTGCACATGCTTTGGGAGCTTTACCTAAGATGAAGTTCAAACCAAACGACGTAGTTGTCCTGACAGTCTCTGGACGCGGCGACAAGGATATGGAGACCTATACCAAATATAAGAACCAATATTCACTTTAAAACAATGACTTATCAATTTCATACCATCAGCAAACAAGTGCTGGGAGATTTGCAGACTCCCGTCAGCATTTACCTGAAAGTACGGGATATTTACCCGGAATCAGCCTTGTTGGAAAGCTCGGATTTCCACGGAAACACCAACAGTTTGTCGTTTATTGCCTTATGCCCGTTGGGAAGTATCGGGATTAACCGAGGAACAGCCACCCTGAAATATCCCGACGGACAGGAAGAAACCCAACCGTTACAGCCGGACTTCCAAGTACAAGATGCCATGAACCGGTTCCTCTCCTGCTTTGAGATTCAGGGAAATGAGGCTCGGTATGTCGGACTCTTCGGTTATACATCCTTCGATGCCGTTAAATATATGGAACCGATTCCCGTTGCTGAATCACATCATGAAGAGAACGACGCACCGGATATTCTGTATATCCTTTACAAATACCTCATCGTCTTTGATCATTTCAAGAATGAACTGACGCTGATCGAGCTGCTTTCCGAAGGAGAAACACCGCATCTGAAAGATATCGAAACCTTGATCAACAACCGGAACTTCGCTTCTTATAACTTCCATACCGTAGGAGAAGAACACTCTCCTATCAGCAATGAAACGTATAAAGCCATGGTTCGACAAGGTGTCCAGCATTGTCTGCGGGGCGATGTCTTCCAGATTGTCCTCAGCCGTCGTTTCGAACAGGCTTTCAAAGGCGACGATTTCAAAGTCTATCGGGCATTACGAAGCATCAATCCTTCTCCTTATCTGTTCTATTTTGATTTCGGTGGTTTCCGGATCTTTGGTTCTTCGCCTGAAACACATTGCAAGATCAGTAACGGACGCGCCAGTATTGATCCTATTGCCGGGACTGCTTTCCGCAGCGGTGATGTGGAAACCGACCGCAAACGGACAAATGCCTTACTGGATGATCCGAAGGAAAATGCCGAACATGTCATGTTGGTCGATCTGGCACGCAACGATCTTTCGCGCAATTGCCAGCATGTACAGGTTGATTTCTACAAGGAAGTACAATATTACAGTCACGTGATTCATCTGGTTTCACGGGTTAGCGGAGAGATAAAGCCGGATAGTAATCCGATTAAGACGTATATGGATACATTCCCGGCCGGTACTTTAAGCGGCGCTCCTAAAGTAAGAGCCATGCAATTGATTACCGAAATCGAATCTCATAACCGAGGCGCATACGGCGGATGTATCGGATTTATCGGATTCAATGGCGATTTAAATCAAGCAATTACTATCCGTTCGTTTGTCAGCCGCGGCAATGTCCTGTACTATCAGGCCGGAGCCGGTATCGTAGCCAAAAGCCATGACGAACGAGAATTGCAGGAAGTCAATAACAAGCTGGGAGCTCTTAAAAAAGCCATCATCCTGGCTGAATCATTAGAAAATTGACTTTGCGGACAAATCTCCTTTCCGACTCAGATCCAACCCGCCAGATATTCTCACTTAGTTCCTTGTCCCAATATATGCAGGCAGTAAGAAATTCTTGTCAATCCTGTATGGAATTCTTTAATTCACGGCGTGAACTAAGTAATCCACGACGTGAACTAAGTAATCCGCGGCGTGAACTAAAGAATAGCATGCATGGTCTGGAAGTATTTGCCGGAAGGAAATCAAAAGAAACTGGAAGTATTCATCTTTTATCAAACGAACAAGTATGAAAGTATTATTATTCGACAACTATGATTCATTTACATACAACTTGCTGCACATACTGAATGAACTGGGTGCAACCGTTGAAGTCAGACGAAATGATCAGATCCGGCTGGAAGAAGTCCGGCAATACGACAAAATACTCTTATCGCCCGGTCCGGGCATACCTGAAGAAGCCGGTATCTTGTTGCCGCTGATCAAGGAATACGCGCCGACGAAAAGCATTCTGGGTGTATGTTTAGGCGAACAGGCCATCGGGCAGGCATTCGGAGCTCGGCTGATTAACCTCAAAGAGGTTTATCATGGGATCGCTTCGCCTATACAAGTAACCGTTCCCGACCCGATCTTTGCCGGCATGGGCGAAACCTTTACCGCCGGACGTTACCATTCATGGGTAGTCGATCCGGAAGATTTTCCATCCTGCCTCGAAATAATTGCCCAAGATGCAGAAGGCAAACAAATCATGGGACTGAGACATAAGACCTACGATGTAAAGGGAATTCAGTTTCATCCCGAATCGGTACTGACACCACAAGGAAATCAAATTATTCGTAACTGGTTAAAAGCATAAAGAAATGAAAGATATATTATACAGACTTTTCGAACATCAATACCTCGGGAAAGAAGAATCCCGACAAGTCCTGCAACAAATCGCGCAGGGCAAGTACAACGACGCACAGATTGCCAGTCTGATTACGGTCTTTCTGATGCGGAATATCTCGGTAGATGAACTCTGCGGATTCAGGGAAGCTTTGCTGGAAATGCGGAAGCCGGTAGATCTGCATGCATACAAACCCATTGATATTGTAGGTACCGGTGGCGACGGAAAGAATACTTTCAACATTAGTACGGCAGCTTGCTTCGTCATTGCCGGAGCCGGTTACAATGTAGTCAAGCATGGAAACTATGGAGCTACTTCGGTAAGTGGAGCCAGCAACGTCATGGAACAGCACGGCGTCCGGTTTACTTCCGATATAAACCGGCTGAAACTGTCGCTGGATATATGCCACATTGCTTATCTGCACGCCCCATTGTTCAATCCGGCGTTGAAAGCCGTCGCACCCGTCCGCAAGAACCTCGGTGTCCGCAGTTTCTTCAACATGCTGGGTCCGCTCGTCAATCCGGTCATTCCGACCTATCAGTTACTGGGCGTTTATAACTTGCCGCTCCTCCGATTATATAATTATACTTACCAGGAAAGCGGTACACGCTTCGCCATTGTTCACAGTCTCGACGGATATGACGAAATATCATTGACCGGCGAATTCAAACTGGCTACACCAGATAAGGAAAAACTTTATACGCCGGAGATGTTAGGTTTCAAAAGATGTCAGGAAGCAGATTTAGACGGAGGAGAAACAACCGAAGCCGCTGCCCGTATCTTTGATGCGATCCTGGAAGGAAAGGCAACCGAAGCACAAACCAACTGCGTCATAGCCAATGCTGCTTTTGCCATTCAGGTCATCCATCCGGAGAAAAAGATAGAAGAATGTTTGTATGAAGCCCGCGAATCTTTGGAAAGTAAGCAAGCATTAGCTACCTTTCGGAAGTTTTTAAGCTTAAATCAGTAAATGTATGAAACACGATATTCTAGAAGACATCATAGCACATAAGCAGATCGAACTACAACACCAGAAGAAAGCGGTACCTTTACAGACCTTACTCGGACTGGCCAGCGAAGCCATGGACCGGAATACCGTCTCCATGCGGGAATCATTGGAAAATTCAACCTGTGGTATCATCACGGAATTTAAGAGAAAGAGTCCGTCTAAAGGATGGTTGCACCCCAAGGCAAAGGTTTCAGATATCATTCCAGCGTATCAGGCCAATGGAGCAGCAGCCTGCTCCATCCTGACAGATGAACTGTTCTTCGGAGGTTCGCTGGGTGATCTGAAAAAGGCCCGCAGGCAAACATCTTTACCTTTGCTCCGTAAAGACTTTATTCTCGAGAGCTATCAGCTTTTCCAGGCAAAAGCGATGGGAGCCGATGCCGTCCTGTTGATCGCAGCAGTCTTGAATCCGGAGGATTGCGAGATACTTGCCAGCACAGCCCATACCTTAGGCATGGAAGTTCTCTTGGAAATTCACCGGGCAGAAGAACTGGAATGTCTGAATCCTTACGTTGATATGCTGGGGATCAATAACCGGAACTTAGGATCGTTCGACACACAAGTCAATCATTCCCTCGATTTGCTTCCGGCCGTACAAGCCTACTTAGAAAAAGAAAAGGAATGCACGCCGTTGCTGATTACCGAAAGCGGTATTCACGACCCAAACGATGTAATCCGTCTGCGCCAGGAAGGGTTTAGAGGTTTCCTGATAGGCGAAACCTTCATGAAAACAGCAAATCCGGGTGAAACTTTACGAAGCTTCATCCAAACCTGTACGAATCATGCTGATTAAAGTCTGTGGCATGCGCGACGCCAACAATATGCTTGACGTCGCAGCCTGCGGAATCCAATGGATGGGTTTTATCTTTTATCCACAGTCTCCGCGATATTTTCAGGAAACTGTCATTGAAGTACCAGACAATATCCGTAAAGTCGGAGTCTTTGTCAATGCTGATCCGGCAGAAATGTTATCTATATATAATAGGTATAAACTGGATTACCTACAGCTGCACGGGAACGAATCGCCGGAATTATGCCGAAAGCTTCGGGAGAAAGGATACAAAATCATCAAGGCTATCTCCGTTTCTTCCGAAGAAGACATCCGGAAAACCGAAGCATATGAATCGGCAGTCGACTACTTTCTGTTTGATACCCGCTGCACAGGTTACGGAGGTTCAGGACAAACATTCGACTGGTCCGTACTGAAGCGTTACGAAGGCCAGACACCTTTCCTACTCAGTGGAGGAATTCGCCTCGAGTTACTTCCTCAACTGCTTCGTTTCAGTCATCCTCAACTCATCGGATTCGACTTGAACAGTGGTTTTGAGTCAGCACCCGGTCTTAAGGATGCGCAACGTATTCAATCATTTATCAACCAATTAAAGCAAACAAACGTATGAATCGAATCAATCAATTACTTCAAGATAGAACCAAACCGGTACTTTCCATTTATTATCCGGCCGGTTATCCCAACTTAAATGATACAACAACTGTTCTGCATACCTTGCAGCAGAAAGGTATTGATATGGTAGAGATCGGCATTCCTTTTTCAGACCCGATGGCCGACGGTCCTGTCATTCAGGAAGCTTCTACCCAGGCATTACGAAACGGTATCAGTCTGCGATTACTTTTCCAGCAAATAAAAGACATCCGGAAAGAAGGAATTACCATGCCAGTTATTCTGATGGGTTATCTGAATCCAATCATGCAATACGGCTTTGAATCTTTCTGCCAGACTTGCTCAGAGATTGGAATAGACGGTGTGATCATTCCCGATCTTCCTTTTGCCGATTATCTGGAAAACTACAAACCAATCGCCGACCAATACGGTCTGAACATGATCATGCTAATTACACCCGAAACATCCGATGAACGTATCCGTCAAATCGACGAACATACCGACGGATTCATCTACATGGTTTCCAGTGCCGCTACGACAGGTATGCAAAAAGACTTTGAGTCTCAAAAGCAACATTACTTCAAACGAATCAAGGAACTGAAACTCAAACATCCGTATTTGATCGGTTTCGGTATCAGCAACAAGGCTACCTACGAAGCTGCCAGCCAAAATTCATCCGGAGGTATTATCGGAAGTAAATTTGTCCAACTCCTAAAAACAGAACCCAGCATTGAAGCTGCAGTCGACAAACTACTCCAAATTATCCACGCCGACTGTTAAAGGCACAAATATTTTCAATGGAAAAGCGAATCCGGTAAAAGTACGCTATCACAGGAACTTTTACCGGATTTTCTATTTATAAAGGAAGAAAAGTTCATCTTCAATGATAAATTTTTCTTCAGAAAGTTTGCACTATCAAAAATAATCCTTACCTTTGCACCGCAATTGAGAACAAAACGATTGCAAAACATGTTGGAAACGACTGGAGAGATGGCAGAGTGGTCGATTGCGGCGGTCTTGAAAACCGTTGAACTGAGAGGTTCCGGGGGTTCGAATCCCTCTCTCTCCGCAATAAAGGGTGTAAATCAAGCATTTGTGAGATTTACACCCTTTTTATATTCTCCAAAATGTAAAGTCAGGTGTTTTATATTATTTTAATCTACATCTTACAGAACTCTTCTTATTCTCAGAATCTATAATTATTCTACAATTTTGTATTAATGCCATTAAAACTACTCTACTGGGTAGTATAGAAATCCCAAAAAGTCGGGAACTTTGTCGTAGAAATTCAGATTAAAATTTATCAGTATGATAATCAAAAGAAAGTTGCCCAGATTTTTAATTATAGCAGTTTCTTCTATAGTTATACTAGTGCTTTACAAACAGGTATATTTAATTGTGGCCCCATTTAATCTGCAAAGGACTTTGGCTTCTTTTATGATGCATCTGACTGTATGCCTGCCCATTGTTGTTGTTTTATTCCTACTGCATAGGCCTAAAGACTTTTTCCATCAGCTTGGACTTGACGGAAACTTTATAACAGGAACAGTTTTTGCTTTAATCAGTACACTTCCTCTTTTTATTGTTTTTCCGATTATAGGAGAATTTAATAATGTACTGACATTGGACAAACTTATCCGTTCGACTGTCATTGTTGCTTTATTTGAGGAAATAATTTTTAGAGGTTTTATCTTCGGTCAATTATTCCGCTATTGTAAAATAGGTTTTGGATGGTCTGTGCTTATACCATCTGTATTGTTCGGTTCTCTTCATCTTTATCAAGGTCATGATTTGATTTCTTCCCTAATGGCTTTTGGAGTAACATTTTTAGGCGGATTATATTTCAGTTGGATATATGTGAAGTGGAATTTTAATCTTTGGTGTTCGATAGGGTTGCATTTCTTTATGAATTTATCCTGGCAGTTATTTGTTGTAGAAGGGAATTCAGTAGTCGTTGGAGGTATAATTTCAAATATATTCAGAATATTGTCTGTCGCACTTGCAGTGATTATAACGAATATCTATTTACGCAAATTCCAAAACGATTCGAAAGAAAAGATTAAATAAGCCTCAGATTGGTTGCGATACCCACGGCCTCAGTGATATTTTCTGCGTGTAGTTTCTCGAATAGTTTCTTCTTGTGAAACTTGACAGTATTGGCATCAATAAAGAGAGTTTCTCCAATCTCTATGTTCGATAATCCCTTGACGGAGAGCTGGAGAATCTCTTTTTCACGGTCGGAAAGAATCAGTTCAGGTTGTTTTCTCCACCGTCTGCCCTCAAATGAATAGATATACCGGTCAGTACATGTATGGTCTGAAATGACTACATCTCCGATGTTTTTCTCCGGAGACAATGAAACGGTGCATAAAGCCAGCCAGATATCTCCCTTATCACTCAGTAAGGCAGGTGTCAGTTTGTGGTGGATAAGGTGCGAATGCTTTTCTGATGTGCGGATATGAAAGTTATACTCAATGGACAAGTCAAGTCTTTTTTCTACTGGCTGGTCATAATAGAACCGAAATCCGGCTTCGTTGATTTCCATAAGACGATTTATCTCGTCAGACGGAACAACATCAAAATAAAAGGCATAACCTTTATGTTGCACATCTTCCGGTGAATGACCACAGAGAAAAAGCGGGTTGGACGATACATAAAGGAAATTCTTGCGGTTATAATCTATGATATACAAACTGTTATTTGTATTTCGTGCCAGAGCGTTGGCCATGGCAATACATACATCAGTTTTGTAATAATCACTGTCTAGTATTTGTATGTTGGTATTTATAGGACGAAAGAAATTGTTTATAATATTCTGTTGCATAATTGATATACTGATTCTCTTCGCAAAATTATAAAAGTACAGACTATAATAAAAATGGTCTGCACTTTTTCACTTATATTCTGAATCCTCTACTTTTCTTGGTTCTTCTGTTGGTTTTCATAAGCTTTGCCGTAATTTACCAAACTACTCTTTGATCCATTCACCTATTACTGCTTATTTATTGTCAGCATTAATTTATTATCATCAACTGAACTTTTCTCAACTCTGAAAATATCGTTTTTGATGTCAAACTTACGTCTGTGTTCTTCGGAATAAATTTTGCCACTACATTGTATGGCTTCTTTGTCAAGAGACTTTCTATCATATCTTTGGCAAATCCGATAACAGCACATAGTTTTTTCCATTCTTAACATTTCTTTAAATCGGGTCTGGGTATAAGAAAAAATACAGATAGAGAATTTTTATATGTAGTCTATTATTTAATCAAGAATAATATCGTCTTTTCCCGAAATTTAAGAATTGTTGTTTTGTCAGACTATTTTTTCAAAGACAAAACGTATATCTGTTTTTCTGAATCATTACAGAAATCATTTTCTTCAAAACTTCCGAATTTATGGACGATATTAAATCCGGAGCACTCTAAATAGAAATCCAGTTCTTGAGGGAAGAACATCCGCATATCTAAATCTTGGATTGAATGAAATACACCATCTATATAATAATGCCACTTTATACGATTGATTTGAGTTGCGTTTTCGTAACACATTGTTTGTTTTATCATGACTTTCCGTCCGTCATCGGTGGTATATTCAGCCATTGTTTCTTTCTCTTTTTCTCCATGAACAATATATCGAATATTAGGATTGAAACAGTCCAGTAGAAAAAGTCCATTTTCTTGAAGATGCTTCTTAACCACTTTCAAAACCTTAAACAAATCCTCGTTTTTGTATAAATGATGAATGGAATTAAAAGGAATAAAAATAAAATCGAATTTCTTTCCCAAATCCAATGTCCTTATATCTTCTTGCACAAAATCTATTGACAGTTGCTCTTCTCTTGCTTTTGAGATTGCGCGATTAAGCATAGAAGCAGTATAATCAACACCAGTTATAGTATATCCGTCTTTTGCAATAGGTATTGTTAGACGTCCTGTACCACAACAAAGTTCAAGAATACTTGCTTCTTTATCTTTAGGTAACCACTTCTTGTAAAATTCCAAATCATCTAGAAATGTGTTTAAACCATCATAAATAGCAGCATCATATATCAAATCTCCAACTATATAATTTTTATCCGTCATCTTTTTTTTGTAAATTTCTAATGTTTAAATGTGCATTATATTAAATCACAAGGTAATAGCTATGGTGTAAAGATACAAAAAAGGAGAGACCTAAACACTATTTGATTATCCCTTTATATTTAATCAACCTTCCAAGACTTCAAAAGCACCGAAAAAGACAAAGTTTCGTTACTAAATCTTACTTATTCACTAGCAGACAAGAATAGTAAAGATTTATTTGTAAATTATATGATAATGATTACATTTGTCCATAGTCTGCATAACCCAAAAACAAAAGGTAAAAAGTACGACTTAGCTATTTAGTAGCTCTCATGGTAGACAGACTCACTCATAAAGCATTTCTTATCAATATTACCAAACATTCCTTTAGAGTTAAAGAAGATCAAATTTAATTTATCCAGTTGATTAATTCCTCTTTCTTTTATTTCTTTAGATATCTTTTTATTGGTGTACTTTTCAGTTAGTAGAATGTGTATTTTTAATTGGTATTTACAAAATAAGGGAATTAATGATGGCTAAAATATACAAACCCAAGTCTCTGCAGGAGTTGAAGGAGTTAGTGAACGACAAGAGCGTTCATCTCGGTGATATTGACACTTCCCTGATTACGGATATGACAGAGCTGTTTAAAGACTCAAAACGTAAAAACTTCAACGGCCTTGAAACGTGGGATACTTCAAACGTAACCACGATGAAGGGCATGTTTTACAGAGCGAAATATTTCAACCATCCCATAGGCGACTGGAATGTTGCGAAGGTGGAAGATATGACGTTCATGTTTTGCGAAGCCCCTGCCTTCAATCAGCCGCTTGAGAAATGGAACGTTTCAAACGTTCGTTGCATGGAGTCCATGTTCGCCTGGGCGTACAGCTTCAACCAGCCGATCGAGCGATGGGACGTCTCAAACGTATGTAACATGAGAGCGATGCTGTATTTCGCCAAGAGTTTCAATCAGCCACTTAACAACTGGAATGTCTCAAAGGTTTATACCATCACTTGTATGTTTGGCGGTGCGAAAAGCTTTAACCAGCCGCTAGACAAATGGGATACGTCTGGAATTCAAGAAATGGCGTACACCTTCTCCGAATGTTACGAGTTCGACCAAAACATCGACTCGTGGGATACGTCAAAGGTCACATATATGGATGGCATGTTCGACCGTGCGAAAAACTTCAACCAGCCGCTTAACTCGTGGAAGACTGGCAATGTAAAATTTATGAGGCGTATGTTCCAAGGGGCGTCAAGCTTTAACCAGCCACTAGATAAATGGGACATAAGCCGTGTCGAAACCGCCGAAATGATGTTCAAGAACGCGACGAGCTTCAACCAGCCTCTCAATATGTGGCAGATATCGAGAGATTGCGATGTTAACGACATGTTCCTGAACGTCCCGTGCTTCTCCGACGTCAAGATTTTAACGCTCAACTTCGCTCATACCAACAAAATGAGATACCGCGAGTATTTGAAGGATGTTCTCGGCAGATTCAACGCCGCACAAGTGTACGCCGAGCTATCTGGTTACGGAGACAAGCACACGGCGAAATATAAACGCGAACTTGAAACAGCCCATCCGGAGCTGAAAGGTCCCGTCCGCGCCATTGCAGAAACAGGAAAGTACAAGCCTCGCTCAAAAGCTGAGCTTATAGAGCTCTTGGATATGGGGCTTCAAATGCCGCTTGATAAGATTGATACGTCGTGCATAACCGACATGGAAGGTCTCTTTCAGAACTCCAAGAGCCGAGACTTTACCGGCATTGAGACATGGGATACATCAAACGTCGTAACGATGAAGAAAATGTTTGCCGGTGCAGAATACTTCGACCACGACATAAGTAAATGGGATGTCTCAAACGTACGGGATATGTCTCACATGTTCGACGGGGCAAGAAGATTTAATCAACCGCTAAATGATTGGAATGTATCAAATGTGCAGAACATGTGCGAGATGTTTGCCTGGACTAGAAAATTTAATCAGCCGCTGAATAATTGGGATGTCTCTAATGTGCGGAACATGTCTCGCATGTTTGCTTGGGCATCCAAATTCAACAAGCCACTGAATGATTGGAACGTATCGAACGTACAGAACATGTTTGAGATGTTTTATTACGCGGAAAAATTCAATCAGCCTTTGAATAATTGGAATGTTTCTAATGTACAGAATATGTGTCGTATGTTTGGCGGAGCAGAGAAATTTAACAAACCGCTGAACGATTGGGACGTCTCGAACGTGCAGAACATGCTCGAAATGTTTTACAATGCGTCGAGCTTTAATCAGTCACTGAATAATTGGAACGTTTCAAATGTTCGGGAGATGTCTCTCATGTTTTACGGTGCATCTAGTTTTAACAAGCCTGTCGGTACGTGGAATGTTTCAGCCGTTACAAATATGACACAGATGTTTAATGGAGCGGAAAAATTTAATCAGTCACTGAACGATTGGGATGTATCGAACGTCCAAGACATGAGCAAGATGTTTTTCAACGCATTGAGTTTTAATAAACCAATTAGCAAATGGAATGTTTCAAACGTTGAGAATATGACGCAGATGTTCGAAGGGGCGGAAAAATTTAATCAGCCATTGAACGATTGGAACGTATCAAACGTGCGGAACATGAGTAAGATGTTTTGTAAAGCGTCGAGTTTCAACCAGCCGCTGAATAATTGGAATGTCTCAAACGTCGAGAATATGGTACAGATGTTCGACGATGCGTCGAGTTTCAACCAGCCTCTCGACCGCTGGAACGTATCGAAAGTCAAAGATATGACTTGTATGTTCTATGGAGCGACCTCTTTCCGGCAACCGATAACAGCATGGAAGCTAAGTAGCCAGTCTACGAGAGGTATTTTCCTCGATTTGCCTGACTATCGCGATATGGAGTCACGTGTCATGTGCCTTGCCACGCTTGACGGGAACAACCGAGAATACGAACTTCAAGAGATGATAGAAATATTAGGAGAGAAGGAAGTTCAGGACGCGCTTCGGATTCACGGCGCGAAATACGGTCTTAAGGAGTATTTACAAAATAATGGAGAGTAATTATGATAAAAAAATACAAACCTTGCAGTAGTAAGGAACTAAGGGAATTGGTAAAAGATGATAGCATTTGTCTCGGAGACATCGACACTTCTCTGATAACTGATATGAGTTGGCTGTTTTGCGATTCAAAACGTACAAACTTCGACGGGCTTGAAACGTGGAACACATCGAACGTCACTACAATGGAACGCTTGTTTCACAGGGTAAAGCATTTTAACCATCCTATAGGAAATTGGGATGTTTCATCCGTAACGAACATGGAATGCATATTTTGTGGCTGCAGTGATTTTAATCAGCCGTTAGAGGATTGGGACGTTTCGTCCGTAACGAATATGGAGTCGATGTTTGGCAGCTGCGTCAAATTTAATCAGCCGCTTAATGATTGGAACGTCTCAAAGGTCCAGAAAATTTCGTGTATGTTCTGCGAAGCCGAGAGTTTTAACCAGCCGCTCGACAAATGGGACACGTCGGAAGTCCGTGAAATGGCGTGGACATTCGCCGGTTGCACCAAGTTCAATCAGAATATCGGCTCGTGGGATACGTCAAAAGTCTTTAGAATGGAAGGTATGTTTGAGGGAGCAGTACGCTTTAACCAGCCTCTGAACGATTGGGACGTTTCGAACGTGCGGTATATGTTACGCATGTTCGACGGTGCAAAAAGCTTCAATCAGC
>OHAY01002201.1_pt1 | contig 16038 bp, 12 predicted proteins | sample 1577191 | NCBI WGS metagenome assembly OHAY01 (sample SAMEA3541504, study PRJEB24748) | human gut metagenome | biome: human gut; feature: human-associated habitat; material: faeces | place: China | collected 2012 | reverse complement strand
GATGAAGGCGTAAACAGCAGCTACCGCGGCAGCCTCAGTCGGGGTGAAGATACCTGAGTAAATACCACCTAAGATGACGATCGGCATTAACAGGGCCCAAACAGCGCTCTTGAAGGACTTTAAGAAGCGCATGAAGGAGAAGCCGCTCTCACGCGGGAAGTTTTCCTTACGAGCTTTAACATAAGCCCAGACGCATAAGGCTATACCGCAAACGATACCTGGGATGATACCAGCCATGAGCAGCTTAGCTACAGAGGTATTGGTAATATTACCGTAGATAACGAAGACGGTAGACGGCGGAATAACGATACCTAAGGTACCACCGATAGCCTGAACGGCTGCAGAGTAAGACTTAGGATAGCCACGCTTTACCATCTCAGGGTACATAAGGCCACCGATAGCGGCAGTGGTAGCTACAGAAGAGCCAGAAATTGCAGCAAAGAAGGTGCAAGCAACTAAGGACACTAAGGAAATACCACCTGAAATCCAGCCTACGAGAGTATCGGCAAAGGCGACTAAGCGCTTTGACAGACCACCTTTGGCCATGATATCACCAGCTAAGAAGAAGGCCGGCAGTTCGAGCATCGAGAAGTTATTGCAGCCTGCAAACATCTTCTGGGTGATAAGGGATAAAGATAAGTTCGGATCAACACCTAAGGCGATGATGATAGAACCGCCTAAAGCCCAGGTGATAGGCATACCAATGGCCATCATGACCACCAGTGACAATAGCATTAAGATTGCAGCGATATCCATAGTTTAAGCCTCGCTCTTAGTATCAAAGTCAGCTTTTAAAGCATCGTAAAGTTCAAAAATAGCGGCCACAGCTGAGAGCAGGAAGCCAATACCGATAATTGAGTACATGATCTGCATGGACATACCTAAAGCCGGGGAGCTTTGGAACTGTGATACGTCGATCATGCCGAAGGAACTGTAGAAGAAGATTACAGTGATAGCTACAGTTAAGGCATTACGTAAAACGGTTAAAGCCTTAAGCGAAGAGCCCTTCAGATAATTATCGATAATGTCGATACGCACGAGCTGTTTACTGGTGATCGCTAAATTTAAGCCTAATAAGGTTAAGGCTACATAGAGATAACGTGAAACCTCTTCAGACCAAGGAATGGAGTAGAAGATTAAATAACGGGTGGAGGTCTGCGCAAAGATGACCACCATCATCGCAATCATGCACAGGGCAATAATAGCCTTAGAGACTGACTGCACGGTATTAAAAATTTGTCTTAAGCTTTCCATAACTCACCTCTTAGTCAGCTAATGCGGCAACGCGATCTAACAGAGTCTTAAAGGCAGCACCGTATTTTTCACGTACCGGAGCTGATTTCTCGATAAAGCCCTGCTTATCAGGATAGGTAACAACCATGCCCTTGCTCTCTAAGGTGACGATAGCTTCCTTATCCATTTGGCGAGATAAGGTACGCTCATCAACCTCGGCTTTGCGCATGCATTCGTCAAGTAAGGCCTGATCTTCTTTAGAGAGGCGATCCCAAATCTTCGGAGAGAAGAGGATATAGACGGTGGAGTAGCAGTGCTCGGAGACGGCCATGTGCTTATTAACCTCAACTACGTTGTTCTTATCGATAACCGTAGCCGGGTTTTCCTGACCGTCGATAGCGCCTTGCTGCATACCGGTATAGGCATCAGACCAAGACATAGGTACAGGATCGGCACCTAAAGCCATCCATAATTCCTGATGGATCTTGTTTTCCATAACGCGGATACGTAAGCCGGCAACATCATCGACGCTGTTGACATCGCGTACTGAGTTAGTGAGGTTACGGAAGCCGGATTCCCAAATGGAGAAACCGCGTAATCTTACAGCTTCTAATTGCTTTAAATATTCCTTACCGATATCACCTAAGAAAACACGATCAGCGTGCTGAGCTGAGGTAATGGTATACGGTAAGTCGAAAGCGGCAAGCTCGGGTACGAAGTTGATGAGTACGGACTGATTGACAACAGCCATATCTAAGTCACCCATCTGCACACTTTCGATATTTTCACGCTCAGAGCCTAACTGACCGTTGTGGAAGGTCAGAACAGTGATGCGACCGTTACTCTTTTCATGGACTTCCTGAGCAAATTTGTCCATGGAAATACCGATAGCACCATTAGCAGCTGAAGCCTGAGCTAAACGCAGGGTAATACCCTGTGAATTATTGTCACCACAGCCTGAGAGCATGGTGACAGAGCACAAGGCTAGAGCTCCACATAAAAGTTTAAGTTTCATAATAAAGACACCTCATGTTTGCTTACAAAGCTTTTACGGCAGGACTAAACCACCATCGCGGTTGCGGGTCATAGTCCAAGTAGTAACCTCGTCGTGATTTGGATACTTAGCTGCAGCCTTCTCATTGAGCTCAATACCTAAACCCGGGCGATCGTTAGCATAGACATAACCATCGCGGAACTCAGGTAAGCCATCGAAGACCTCTAATAAAGCACCCTCAGGGCCAGAGAGCTCCTGAATTACAAAGTTAGGCGGACGAATACCAGACCACTCCTGAACACCGAAATTAGGTACGGCCATGTCGATATGGATATTAGCGGCATGGGCTAAAGGAGACATATCACCAGGGCCATGCCAGGCAGTACGTACACCAAATTGCTCAGCGAAAACAGCGAGCTTATAGGCCGGGGTAATACCACCAATCTGAGTGATATGAACACGGATGAAGTCGATAAGACGCTGTACGATGAGCTCGCGATACTGAGCTTCATTGTTAAAGAGCTCACCCTCGGCAATCGGAGTTGAGGTCAGAGCGCGCATATTCTTGAAGTATTCTGTTTGATTGAGCGGGAGCGGATCTTCTAAGAAGAATAAGCGGCATGGCTCTAAGGCACGAGCTAATTCAATGGCCTCAGAAGGGGCGATACGCTCGTGAACATCGTGAACTAAATCGATGTCAAAGCCGATCTTAGCGCGCAGATCCTCAAATAATTTAACGGTCTTGCGGATGTATTCGCGAGAATTTAAATAGATACCGTCATAGCTACCACAAGGAGCACTCTTAGGGGCTTTGAGATCTAAGCCACCGCCATAACCGCCTGACTGTACGCGTAGGTGTTTGACACCGAGATCCTTGTAATAGGCGATCTGATCGGCAATCTCTTCGACATTAGCACCGTCGACATGACGATAAACCGGAACGCCCTTGCGATAAGCACCGCCAAAGAGCTGATAGACCGGCATATTTGCCATCTTACCCTTGATATCCCACAGGGCAATATCGATACCGGCAATAGCATTGTTCTCAACGCCACCATTGCGCCAATAGGCATTTTGATGCATGAGTTGCCATAATTCATTGATATTCTCAACATCACGGCCGATGAGTAAGGGGCGTAAATACTCGAGAATATAGGTAGTAACAGCCTTGTAACGATAAGCGAAGGTGGCACAGCCTAAACCATAGAGGCCATCCTCAGAGGTTAAAACCTTAACTACGGTGAGGTTGATGCCTTCAGGAGCGGTATTGATGACTTGTACGTCAGTAATTTTTACGCTCATTTAAATCTCCATGCTTTTTATAAAAAAAGTTGTATCTAAAAATCGTTTTAAATTAATACAAGTTGATAGTTGTCTGACAAGTTGTATGAAGACAAAAGGTCAGGTTAAAAAATCTTTAAGCTTAAATTTAGTGATCGCTTAATTCCTCAATGGCATGCTTTAAATGGCGTTCCATAACATGGGAGGCCTTCTTAGCATCCTTTTCCTCCATGGCCTTGATGATCTTAGCGTGAAAGCTCAGGCCATCCTTAAAACCAAAGAGGGAGTTAATCTGTTGATGACTTTTTTGGGTATTTTCAAAAATGAAATTTAAAGTATCGCCAAATAATTCGTTGCCAGAGGCAAAACCGATGGTGCGGTGAAAATCGAGATCGGCCTTAATGAAAACTTCAGGATTCTCGATGCTCTTTTTCATAATGCTGTGATAAGCGCGCAGTTTTTCAAGTAAGGAGCCGTCAGTATCAGCTTCACAGGCTAAACGGGTAGCCTCAGGCTCAATGAGCAATCTGAATTTTAAAACCTTGCTGATATCGGCATAATCGTGCTCGCGCAGGGCATTGACATTACCCATACGCTCATCGATCTTGTCAGAGATAAGAAAACAACCACGGCCTTGTTCTGGTTTTAATAAACCTAAGGTGACAAATTGGGCGATAGCTAAACGTAAAGAAGCACGACTGACACCGAGCTTTTGTGAGAGCACAGTTTCAGAGGGGATCTTCTCACCTACAATCCAGCTACCGCTTTTAATGCAGTCCTTCATATAATCGATGATCTGCGTGGTAACTGAGGTACGTTTAATCGCAACCATTGTATAAAACCCATGTTAGTTGTCTGACAAGTTCATTTGTTTATAAGTATAGATATTTATAAAAATAAAAGCGTGATATAAATCACATAATAGATTGATGGTTGAAAATACAAGTGAATCCAGATCACATTTTTTTAGAAAAAACTAAAAAATATATAAAAGTAAAATGGCTTGTATAAGCCAAAAACACAAATAATCTTGTATACAAGCTATACAAGTAATGCAGGCGGGGAATATAAAAAGGTCGTATATCTGAAATGTCAGTATACGACCTTAAGGTAGTTTAATCGAGCTTAATTTCTACAGGGGAAATTGCCATAATCGTTGAATTATCAACTTTTTCCTGATTTTTTAAGCTTAGATTTAATAGGGCTTTAGTAATCTCATGAGGCAAGTAAATGCTAATTTTGCTAAAGAAGATATTTTGTAAAAAGCCTAGGTTCTTCTCTTGTGACGGTACGAGATTTTCAAGCGGGAGCTTTAAAGCTGTGATCTCACATAGAAGCTCATAAGCTTTATCTTTATCACCTATAGCATCGATAAGACCTAAAGCTTTAGCATCATTTGCAATAAAGACCTTGCCTTCGGCAAATTCTTTATAGTTTTGCGCTTTAAGATGAGGGCGATTTTCAGTGACAAGTTTGAGGAATTTGTCATAGATACCTTCAATGGTGAGCTTATTTAAAGCTTTTTCCGTTGCGCTCATGGGCTTGGCAATATTGTAATTAGCCGTTTCATGTGTGACGACGCCATCTTGGGTGACACCATAATCATTAAGAAGCTTATCAAAGCCAAAGCTCATGCCAAAGACACCGATGGAACCTGTAAGGCTAGTACTAGTGGCGACAATCTTATCGGCGTTAGCGGCAATCCAATAAGCACCTGAGGCTCCGGTACCATTAAAGGAGACGACTACTTTTTTGCCTGAGGCTTTAAGGCGTTTTAGCGCACGAGCAATTTTTTCAGAGCCGCTGACACTGCCACCACCTGAATTGATATAGAAAAGTACGCCTTTAACGCTATCATCAAGGGCAATCTTATCTAAGATAGGCACTAAGTTCTTAGGACTAAAATCACTGACATATTGGGAATTATCCGTAATTTCACCTAAGCCATAGATGCAGACAAATTTGTCATGTTCAGTTTTAGCTGTGCTCTTTTGATCATAGAAGGGCAGATAATCCTCATAAGCTATGCTCTTTGGAGTATAGAGAGTTTTCTCTTTAAGGCCAAAGTCCTTAGCTAATTGTGCTTGTAGCTCTTCAAAGCTTGCGATCTTATCGCAAAGCTTTAAATTTAAAGCTAAAGTTGCCTGATTGCCATTATGAGAGGCAATGCTGTCTATATAACGCTGAGGATTAGCTATGAGTTTATTGACAATACTCAAAGCACCAGGACGCTTATTGATAAGTTTTAAATACTCATCCCAGATACCATTGGCAATCTTTTGATATTCCTGCTTGACCCCCGCGGACATATCATTGCGGATAAAGGGCTCAACGGCGGATTTAAATTCACCGGCTCTGAAGATATAGGGGGTGATCTTAAAGCGATCTAAGAGGGCCTTATAGTAAAGGGTATTGAGACCTATACCTTTAAAGTTTAAGGAGCCTAAGGGATCGAGCACAATTTCATCGGCGTGAGCTGCGATGATATAGCGTGATTGTGTATAGGTAGTAGCAAAGACATAGACTTTTTTATGCAGGTCTTGTTGACCATTTTTAAAGCTATCTAAAGCCTTGCCGATACGCTCTGCCATCTCTAAGGAGATAGCCCCCATTTGATCGAGGTTTAAAACTAAGGCCTTGATATCAGGATCTAAGGCGGCTGTCTTTAAGGTCTTTTCGATAAGATCGAGACTGTGTAATTTATTCTCGCCTAAGCTTGCATTGAGTTCACGGGTGAAGACGTCAAATTCATTGTCAGAAAAAGGCATCTCACTGATCTCACCTGCTAAATTCATATTTAGGAGTTGAGGCTTTTCTAAAGGCATAGCAGTTTTGCTCTGCTCCACCATATTTTGCGGCAGATCTTTAACCTCATCTGCAAACTCCATGCCTAGCCAAATGAAGAATACAGCCACAACCATGATGGTATTACAGATGAAATGGCGGATGAAGGTAAGAGCTGAGCCTATAAATAATAAGCCCTTAAGTACGAGCATACAGGGCTTAGTTTTTTGATGATTTTTAAGATTAGGATTAGGTTTTTTAGCTACCTCAAAACCACAATCTTTAAGATGATTAGGATCCATTGCGATCTCCTAAAAAAACGGGGACTAAGCCCCGTTTACTAGTGTTTAGTTGGCAGGTTTTTGGGTGTTTACGATCTTCATCACCGAGCTTACCATAGAGGAAATATCACCTAAGTTATTAGGCACAATGAGAGTATTGCCTTCCTTAGCTAATTTACCAAAGGCCTCAATATATTGCTCTGCGACTTTTAAGTTAACGGCAGTTTCACCACCCATAGTCTGAGTGGCTTCGGCAATCTGACGGATAGCTTCAGCTGAGGCCTTAGCCATCATTAAAGTAGCCTGAGCCTTACCTGCGGCGATATTGATTTCAGACTGTTTCTCACCTTCAGATTTTGCAATAGCAGCTTCACGATCTCCATTTGCTAAGTTAATCTGCTCTTGCTTGCGACCTTCAGACTCAAAGATTACCGCTCTCTTTTCACGCTCAGCGGTGATCTGACGTTGCATAGCCTGTAATACGGCCTCAGGCGGGGTTAAGTCTTTAATTTCATAACGTAAGACTTTAACACCCCAGTTGACGGCTGCCTCATCGACGGCGGCGACTACCTGAGTGTTGATGAGATTACGCTCTTCAAAGGTCTGATCTAAGACCATCTTACCTACGACTGAACGCAAGGTGGTTTGGGCTAATTGCGTAATGGCGATGAGATAATTAGAGGTACCATAGCTCGCTCTTTTAGGATCGGTTACCTGAAAATAGAGTACACCGTCTACTGATAATTGAGTATTGTCACGGGTAATACAGATTTGCGAGGGGGTATCGAGCGGTACTTCCTTAAGTGAATGCTTATAGGCCACACGATCGATAAAGGGCAAGATGAAATTAAGGCCTGGATTTAATACTTTATGGAATTTACCAAAGCGCTCGATCACAAAGGCTGTTTGCTGGGGAATTACCATAAAGGACTTCATCGCAAAGATGATGCCAAAAATGATGAGAATGATGGCGACGACAAAGCCGGCGCTAATAGCTATATTATTCATGAAATACTCCTTTTTTAAGCTTTAACCAAAATGAGCTGTGTTCCATCAACCTTAGCAATAAGCCATAATCCGGGGCTTAATTGACCTTCTTTTGCATAGGCTTTCCATGGAGCACCACGGTATTGCACTATAGCTGAGCCATCAGAGGCGACTGTGCTTACCGTAATTCGCTGTCCTTTATCTAAATCGTCATCACTAAGCGCGCCTTCTGTAGCTTTTTTGAAGCGATTGCGCATTTTCCAGGTGAAAAAAACACCGGCGCAAGTGATAACACCGAAACTTGTACATTGAAATGTCAGACTTAGATCGAAAAAGGCTGCCAAACTTGCAGCTAAGGCGCCTAAAAAGACCGCCAATAAATAGATAGTGCCTAAGAGGATCTCGCCTATCAGGATTAAGATGGCCACACTTAGCCATAAGAAGAAAGTTATCGTAAACATAGTATCTAAGACTTATTTAGTTTGATTTTCAGGCATGTTCTTTAATTTCTTTTTGCGATCATGACGCGCTTGCAAGGTGCCAATGGTCAAAATGACGATGACAAAGAAGATAAAGATTAAAAACTCATGCTCAACCCCAGAAGCTACACAGATAATGCCGACAAATATGAGGATAATAATGCCGATCACGGGAATAATGGTGGCCAAATTTGCCGAACCACGTTTTTTAATTTTAGGTGCAGCCTTTTGATTAAAGGGATTAGGCTTATTAAAAGGATCATAAGATGCGTTCTGATTTTTTTCTAAAGAAGGCTTGGAGGCTTTTTTAAGCTTTTTTTCATAATTTACCTTGGCATCTTTAAAATTGCTTTTAAGTCCTTTGAGCTGTTGCTGCTCTAAGGCCTTAATTAGAGCTATATAATCGCCATTAGCAGGCTCTAGGGAATTGTTGGCCATTTAAAACTCCTAATTGCCGAGATATGCCTCTTATCATTAGTTTTTTTTCTTATATATTCTATAGTAGTAAAAAAAGTTTACTAATACTATTGTTTTTTATCATGACCTAACTTTTTGATTGTAAATAAAAAAATTTTTACAAAAATAACTGCTGAATTTTTTTTACCAAGAGAAAAATTAATTCATACTTTTAATTGTGTTTTTTACAAAGTTAGGGTATTTTGTGCGTCAAAATTTAGAGTACCGACAGCTTGTTTCTGGCATTTTTTACCGCCTAGATGAGAGAAAATAGCAAATTTAAAAAAGAATTTTATTTTTTAGATTGTGATCTCAATTTTTTGGTATAATGCCCGATCAAATTTAAATCAGTTTTGGAGGAAATTTATGCTGCGTATAATGGAAGAAGCTCTGACATTTGATGATCTTTTACTCGTTCCAGCTCATTCAACCGTATTACCGGCAACCGCAGATCTGCGTACTCGTCTGACTTCCAATATCCAGCTGAATATTCCGATGATTTCATCAGCAATGGATACCGTCACCGAATCTAACTTAGCCATCGCTTTAGCTCAGGAAGGTGGTGTCGGCTTTATTCATAAGAATATGTCTATCGAGCGTCAGGCTGAAGAAGTTGCACGTGTTAAGCGCTTTGAAAGCGGCATGGTAACCCACCCGATTTCCGTACATCCTGATATGCCGATTGCTGAGGTCCGTGCTAAGGCTGCTAAATATGGTTTCGGCGGCTTCCCGGTAATTGACGAGCAGGACAATTTATTAGGCATTATCACCGGCCGTGACATCCGTTTCGTTTCTGACGGTTCTGTCAAGGTTCGTGAATGCATGACCCCGAAAGAGCGTTTAGTAACCGTCCGTGAGAAGGCTTCTCACGAAGAGGTTCAGGCTTTAATGCAAAAGCACCGCATCGAGAAGGTTTTAGTTGTTGATGATACCTTCCACTTAAAGGGCTTAATCACTGTTAAGGACTTCCAGAAGTCCACCAATAAGCCTAACGCCTGTAAGGATGCTTTAGGCAGATTACGTGTTGGTGCCGCTATTGGCGCTGGTGCCGGTAATGAGGAGCGCGCTAAGGCCTTAGTTGAGGCTGGCGTTGACGTTTTATTAGTTGACTCCTCTCACGGTCACTCTCAGGGCGTTTTAGACCGCATCAAGGCTTTACGTCAGGCTTATCCTGATTTACCTATCATCGGTGGTAACGTTGCTACTGCCGCAGGTGCTCTGGCCTTAGCTGAGGCTGGTTGCAGCGCCGTTAAGGTAGGTATTGGTCCTGGTTCTATCTGCACCACCCGCATCGTCACCGGTTGCGGTGTTCCGCAGATGACCGCTGTTTCTAATGCTGTTGAGGCTCTTAAGGGCACTGATATTACCGTTATTGCTGACGGTGGTATCCGTTACTCTGGCGATATCGCTAAGGCCTTAGCTGCTGGCGCTAACTGCGTCATGGTAGGCTCTATGTTCGCCGGTACCGAAGAGGCCCCGGGTGAGATCGAGATCTATCAGGGTCGTTCCTTCAAGTCCTATCGTGGCATGGGCTCCTTAGCCGCTATGTCCCACGGTTCAGCCGATCGTTACTTCCAGTCTGATAACGCCGCTGACAAGCTCGTTCCTGAGGGTATTGAGGGTCGTGTTGCTTATAAGGGTTCCTTACGCGGCATCATTCATCAGCAGATGGGTGGTTTACGTTCTGCTATGGGTCTTACCGGTTGCGCTACTATCGATGATTTACGCACCAAGGCTCAGTTCGTACGTATTACCTCAGCCGGCTTCCATGAGTCTCATGTTCATGATGTGACCATCACCAAGGAAGCTCCTAACTATCAGAGCCACGCTTAATCCACTATAATATCTAGCATCCTCCTCCATTTTTAGAGGAGGATGTTTTCTTTTTTTCAGCCTTAACCTTTTTGAGAAGCTTATGTCCTCAGCAAATATTCATTCTGAAAAGATTCTTATTTTAGATTTCGGCTCCCAGGTTACTCAGCTTATTGCGCGTCGTGTACGTGAAATCGGCGTTTATTGCGAGATTTTACCTTATGATGCCGACTTAAAGCTGATGCAGGATTTTGCCCCGCAGGGCATTATTCTCTCTGGCGGTCCTGAGTCTACTACCGAAGAGGGTTCTCCGCGTGCCCCTGAGTGGGTATTTAATGCCGGTGTTCCGGTTTTAGGTATCTGCTATGGCCTGCAGACCATGTCCGTTCAGTTAGGCGGCAAGGTCGAGGGTTCTAATAAGCGTGAGTACGGCCATGCTACCGTTGAAATCGTCGACAAGTGCCCGTTATTTGATGGCTTAAGCGATCATGATGGTGCTCCTTTATTAGACGTATGGATGAGCCATGGCGATAAGGTTACCGCCTTAGCTCCGGGCTTTAAGGTTGTAGGTCACACCGATACCTGCCCGTTTGCTGCCGTCTACAATGAGGACAAGCAGTACTTTGGTGTACAGTTCCACCCTGAGGTTACTCACTCCAAGCAGGGCGGTGAAATGCTCCGTCGCTTTGTTATCGACGTTTGCAAACTCCACGGTCTGTGGTCTCCTTCTGCCATTATTGAAGACGCCGTTGAGCGTATTCGTGCTGAAGTCGGTGATAAGAAGGTCTTATTAGGCCTGTCTGGCGGTGTTGATTCCTCTGTTACCGCTTTATTATTACAGCGTGCTATCGGTAAGCAGTTAACCTGTGTTTTCGTTGATAACGGTTTATTACGTTTAAACGAGGGCAAGCAGGTTGAGGCTATGTTTGCCGGTATGGACTTAAACTTCGTTTATGCTGATGCTGAAGAGCGCTTCTTAGAGGCTTTAAAGGGTGTTTCTGATCCAGAGGCTAAGCGTAAGGTTATCGGCAAGACCTTTATCGACGTTTTCGCCGATGAGGCTCGTAAACTTGAAGGTGTTGAGTACTTAGCTCAGGGTACTATTTACCCGGATGTTATTGAGTCAGCTGCCGCTAAGACTGGTAAGGCTCATGTCATTAAGTCTCACCACAATGTCGGTGGTTTACCTCCGGATCTGAAGTTCAAGCTCGTTGAGCCTTTACGTGAGCTCTTTAAGGATGAGGTACGCAGAATCGGTGTAGCTTTAGGTTTACCTGAGCAGATGGTTATGCGTCATCCATTCCCAGGCCCGGGTTTAGGCGTACGTGTCTTAGGTGAGATTAAAAAAGAGTACTTAGATCTCTTACGTCAGGCCGATGCTATCTTCATGGAAGAGCTTAACAATAGCGGCTGGTATCAAAAGGTCTCTCAGGCCTTTACCGTCTTCTTACCGGTCAGAGCTGTAGGTGTTATGGGCGATCATAGAAGCTATGATTATGTAGTTTCTTTAAGAGCTGTGCAGACCATCGACTTCATGACTGCTAAGTGGGCGCCACTCCCTTATGAGCTTTTAGGCAAGGTTTCAAACCGCATTATCAATGAGATTAACGGTATTTCCCGTGTAGTCTATGATATTTCCGGTAAACCGCCGGCAACTATTGAGTGGGAATAATAAAAACTAATTTTTAAATATAAGCCCTGACATTAAGTTAGGGCTTTTGTTTAGATACTTTTATTTACATAATTAGAGAGTGTAAATTTGTTTGTGTAAATTCCTTTTTAGAGGTACTTGGTGATCCGCTCACCAAACTCAATACTAAAACGATTTAAAGCTAAGCGCCAATTTTTAATAGGCTTTGTCCATTTTTTTGACGCAGCTCCGATGGCTAAATATACTACCTTTAAAGCTGCCTCATCGTTTGGAAACATCTTATGGCGAGTAGTCGCCTTTCTTATAACGCTATTGAGAGATTCTATTGTATTAGTCGTATAAATCACTCGACGAATATCATCTGGGTAATTGAACATTGTGATGAGATGCTCCCAATGACGACGCCATTGCTCTGCAATTAGTGGATATTTGTCCTTCCAATCAGCTTCAAACTGTTCTAATGCAGCTAGAGCTTGTTTCTCTGTAGGTGATTGATAAATCGTCTTTAATTGTGAGGCAACACTTTTGTAATCTTTCCAACTGACAAAGCGCATACTGTTACGAACCATATGAACAACACACAGTTGAACCTGGGTTTCAGGATAAACTGCTCCTATGGCCTCAGGAAAGCCTTTAAGACCATCGACACAGGCAATCAAAATATCTTCAACACCTCGATTTTTAAGCTCAGTTAAAACCGAAAGCCAGAATTTTGCTCCTTCATTTTCTGCCAACCAAAGACCTAAAAGCTCTTTGTTACCGCTAAGATTAATGCCTAATGCAACAAAGATAGCCCTATTGGTAACACGTTGATTGTCGCGAACTTTGACCACAATACAGTCCATAAAAACAATAGGATAAACAGGATCTAAGGGGCGGTTTTGCCACTCTACAACATCATTAATAATTCTATTTGTTACATTGCTAATGAGAGTTGCAGAAACATCAACGTCATAGAGTTCTTTAATCGTTTCGCTAATTTCACGAGTACTCATCCCTTTGCTATAGAGGCTAATGATTTGATCATCTAAAACACCTGTGCGTGTTTGTCCTTTAGGGATAATTTGCGGTTCAAAGCTACCTTCACGATCTCTTGGAACAGATATAGGAATTGGACCTTTCTCGGTTTTTAGAGTCTTTTTACTGCAACCATTACGGCTATTAGTAGAGGAATGACGCTCATAACGGTCATAGCCAAGGTGGGCATCCATTTCACCCTGAAGAGCTTGTTCAATGAGATTTTTGCGTAGCTGTTGGATGAAAGGTTCAATTTCATCACCTTGCAACTTTTCAGGCATAAAGTTAGCAATTAAATTTTTAAGTTTGTCTTGATCCATAGGTAAATCCATTTTTGTTACTCCTAAGATATTATCAAATTTTGGATTTACACAAACTTATTTACAGTATCTAAACCGTAGCTCAGAGTTGTATGTCATGTTAAAAGCTCACTTGCTCCAGAAGGTCGTTCAATATGTTTTGAACTTGATAAAGACAATGGCTTTGCCTAGATTGGGGAGTGTGATATTACAGCAGAGGATTTATTGTCAAACTCTTGTACAAATTTAAAAATTAATGATGCTAAGCGTTTTTTTAAAGAGATCTTAAGTCAAGGTAGTGTGGCTCAATCCGCAGTTATAGTAGATGCTAAACAAAGAGGTATAAAAGAGAAGACATTACGTAACGCTAAAAAAGAGCTAAATGTAAAGTCAGAAAAAATTATAGGACATTGGTATTGGTGTTTACCTAATTAGATTTGTATAACTTCTATAAAGAATATGGCAAGACGGCAAGTTTCTAAAGAACGGGCATCTTGCCATCTTGGATTTAATAATTGTGTAAGGTCTTTGTAAGATGAGGAATGTGTCATTTGATAAATCTCTTTTTGAGGCAATAGTTTTTTTCATTTGTTTGCCACAGCTGATAAGCAGTGTGATAGTGATTTAGTGATGCGTATACAACAAGGCTTAGAGGAAAAAACTTAAGCGAATTCATTATAGAAACTTGTATACAGCATCTAAAACAAATAAAGAGCTTGAGCTTAGAGAGATTGCTAGACAATGCTATCTTGATGAACGTGGTATTCACAAAGATTTTAGGTGGTAATGTTCGTTCTTATGATATAGTTACATGAGCGTGACGCGCTCCTGTAATGCCTAAGTAAGGGTAGATGATGTTTGATGAGAAAATTGATGTTATAGAGGAAAGACTATTACATCAAAGTAAAAGACTAATGAAGCTTCTACTAGCAGATAAGACTACAAATAATAATATTATTTGGGCTACAGACGACTATTGGAATGATAATGGATTTGGTTTTTGCTTTTCGGATGAAATTCACGCTGAATCCTTAACTGGTATATTTAAAACTGTCATACAACCGAGAATAGCAAAAAGTCAAGAAAAACAATTAGAAAGAACAAAGATTAAAGCAGAAGTCTATACTCCTGCTTGGGTTTGCAATAAACAAAATAATTTAGTTGATAGTATCTGGTTTGGCAGAGAGAATGTTTTTAATACAGAAACAGAAAAAAATTGGATAACAAATCCACAAAAAGTTGAATTTCCAAAAGATAAAACTTGGCAAGATTACGTTGATGATAGACGTTTGGAAATAACATGTGGAGAGGCTCCATATTTAGTAAGCAGATATGATAATGCAACAGGTTTAGCTATACCTATACAAGATAGAATAGGTCTGCTAGATAGAAAGTTAAGAGTTGTTTGTGAGAATGCTTGTAGCAATGAAGAGTGGCTAAAGTGGGGTGAACGAGCTGTTCAAAGTATTTATGGTTTTGAGTTTCAAGGTGATAACTTATTAATTGCAAGAGAAAATGTACTATATACATACATTGATTATTATAAATACTTTAATAAAACAGCCACTGATCTTAAGAACATTGAGCATATTGCTACGGTAATTGCGTGGAATATATGGCAAATGGATGGTTTAACGTATAGGCCACCATATATAAATAATAGTAAATCTAAAGATGAATTTGATTTAACCTTGCCTTTATGTAGAATTAAAGATTGGAGATCAAATAGAGTAGTTTTATTTAAATCATTACTCAAAGAACATTAGGGGTGGTCATGTCTGCTGTTCTTAATTATGAAGATATTTATCAGTATAAATTAATATATATTTTTTCAATAACCGATAAGTCTCATCAAGGTTTGCTCAAAGTAGGCGATACTACCCTAAAAGATAGTTTTTCAATTGACCAGTTATCACCTAATTGTAAAGCTCTAAATGATTGTGCTAAAGAACGTATCAATTCTTATACTGGAACAGCAGGAATTAAATATGATCTTCTATATACAGAGTTAGCCTGTAGAATTGTTAAAGGTAAAAATGGACAACTTGAACTAAAATCATTTAGAGATCATGATGTTCATGCTGTGTTAGAAAATTCTAGAATCAAAAAGGTTAAGGTAGATAATACTACTGGTAAAGAGTGGTTTGAAGTTGATTTAGAAACAGCTAAAAAGGCAATTGAAGCAGTTAAAAACAACCTTCCTAATTTAAGTGGTTCTACTTCTTTCAAAAAATTTGTTCCTGTTGTTTTCAGACCAGAGCAAGAAGACGCAATAAAGAAAACTTTAAAGCAGTTTAAAAAAGGCAAATATATGTTATGGAATGCCAAGATGCGTTTTGGAAAAACGCTAACTGCTCTTGAAGTTATAAAGGAAGGTGCATTCCAAAAAACAATAATTGTCACACATAGACCTGTTGTTGATGAAGGTTGGAGAGATGATTTTAATAAGATCTTTCACGAAGATGATGGGTACAGATACGGCTCTAAAAAAGATATTCCAAATGATAGAGATGTTTACCAATTAGGCAATAAGTTTGTATATTTTGCTTCAATGCAAGATCTAAGAGGGTCATCGCTAGTTGGTGGTAAGTTTGATAAAAACCATACATTATTTGATATTCAATGGGATTTGGTAATTGTTGATGAAGCTCATGAGGGTACAACTACAGCTTTAGGAGATGAGGTTATCAAAAATCTTCTAAAAGAAGATACTTCACTAAATACCAAATTTTTAGCTTTATCAGGTACTCCATTTAATATTATC
>OHAY01002192.1_pt1 | contig 16075 bp, 16 predicted proteins | sample 1577191 | NCBI WGS metagenome assembly OHAY01 (sample SAMEA3541504, study PRJEB24748) | human gut metagenome | biome: human gut; feature: human-associated habitat; material: faeces | place: China | collected 2012 | reverse complement strand
GGTTACTAAACCGGAGATCGAAGTAACGGCAGATGCAGTTCTTTCTATGCATCCGGTTGATAGAAATATTGGTTTATCTATTTTAAAAAAATATCATATATCCGAAGTAAAACCCCGGGTAGGCATTTCTATCCGCAACTGGGAAAATCCGGGGGAGTATCAGCAAGCATTTGCGCTAGCGGCAGATCAGCTGATAGAAAATGGCTGCGAAGTGATTTTTATTCCGATGCAGCATAAAGGCGATGTAGCGGCAAGCCGCAGTATTGCCGAAATGATGAAATATTCTCCTTGTATATTGGATGAAGAATATACCACGGTAGAAGCTATGTCGCTCATTGGCTGTATGGATGCAGTCGTTGGCGTGCGGCTTCATGCGTTGATTTTTTCTGCGTTAATGAAAGTGCCGATGGTAGGTATTTCCTATGATCCTAAAGTTGCAAGCTTTCTTCATATGATTGGAGAAAAGGTTCATAGTGATATATATGCGCTTACTTCTCAGGGATTGTACGAAGAAGTACAGCAAAAATTAGAAGCAGGGCGTCTTCGCGGTGAAGTGAACAATCGCATTGATTGGCTGCGGGACCGGTCGGCAGAAAATGCCCGGATAGCCTTGCGGATAATAGAGAATAGCCAAAAGTGAATATATTTGGAGGTGCGTCATGGCAGCATTAGATCAGGAACAGACAGTAATTGTAAAAAACTTTGCAAAAAATATCAGAAAAGAAGTTATCAAAATGATAACAGCAGCGCAGTCCGGACATCCTGGCGGTTCTTTATCCATCGCCGATTTGATCGCGTTGTTGTATACGACAGAAATGAAAATTGATCCGGCTCAGCCTAATGCGGCGGATCGGGATCGGCTGGTATTATCTAAAGGACATGCAGCACCTGCTGTATATGCAGCATTAGCATTAAAAGGATATTTCAAAAAAGAAGAATTGAACGGTTTGCGCAAAATAAACTGCATGCTTCAAGGGCATCCGGATATGAAACATACTCCCGGCATCGATATGAGTACGGGTTCGCTGGGACAGGGAATCAGCGCAGCCTGCGGCATGGCGCTGGCAGGAAAAATGGATGAGGCGCCGTATCGGGTATATGCTATATTAGGTGATGGGGAATTGGAAGAAGGTCTGGTATGGGAAGCCGCTATGTTTGCGGCGCACTATAAACTGGATAATCTTACTGCGTTTATTGATTATAACGGACTTCAAATCGACGGCAATATAACCGATGTAATGTCTTCGCTGCCGATTCCGGAAAAATGGGCCGCTTTTGGCTGGCATGTTATTGAAACAGACGGACATGATATCCAGGCGCTGCATGAAGCAATTGCAGAAGCAAAAACCGTGGCGGGAAGACCTACGGCTATTGTTATGAAAACAATAAAAGGCAAAGGCGTTTCTGAAATGGAAAATAAAGCCGGTTGGCATGGCAAGGCTCCGTCTTTTGAACAAGAGCCGGTATTTTTGTCTGAATTGGAGGGCGAATAAGATGGGAAAGGCAACAAGAGATGCATATGGCGAAGCGCTAAAAGAACTGGGCGCAGTAAATAAAAAAATAGTAGTGCTGGACGCGGATTTATCTAAATCCACCAAAACCAGTGTATTTAAAGATGCTTTCCCTGAACGTCATATTAATGTGGGGATTGCAGAACAAAATCTTATTGGCACAGCGGCGGGATTAGCTGCTGCCGGAAAGATTCCATTTGCTTCTTCTTTCGCTGTCTTTGCGACAGGAAGAGCTTTTGAAATTATTCGCAACTCGGTGGCATATCCGAAATTAAATGTAAAAATTGCTGCTACCCATGCAGGAATTACGGTAGGTGAAGACGGCGCGACTCATCAGGCAAATGAAGATGTGGCTATCATGCGGGCAGTACCAAATATGACGGTGGTGGTTCCTGCCGATGCAGCAGAAACGAAAGCGGTTATTTCGTGGGCGGCTGAATATGAAGGTCCGGTATATATTCGCTTGGGGCGTTCCGGCGTATCCGATATTTTTGATGACTCCTATACTTTTGAATATGGGAAAGGAAAAGAGCTTTCTCAGGGTACCGATGTAACGATCATTGCGATGGGGATTATGGTTGCGCCGGCATTAGAGGCAGCTGCGGAACTTTCTGAAAAAGGGATTTCCGCTGGAGTTATCAATATGAGCTGTGTGAAACCGATTGATACAGAGCTGATTGTGGCTGCGGCAAAACGTTCTGGTGCAGTAGTTACTTGTGAAGAACATAATATCATCGGAGGTTTAGGCAGTGCAGTAGCAGAAGTGCTGGGCGAGCATTCACCTGTTCCGATGCAGCGTATTGGGCTGCAGGATTGCTTTGGCGAATCGGGAACTCCAAAAGAACTGCTGGAAAAATATGGTTTGACAAAAGGAGCGATTGTGGCTGCAGCTATGCAGGTTATTTCCCGAAAGTAGCATTTAGGAAGAGGTTTAAAGTATGATAAGATTCACAAATGTATCAAAAGTATACGGAAATGGAACCTCTGCGTTGAATGGTATATCCATTCAGATCGATAAAGGAGAATTTCTATTCGTAGTTGGCGCCAGCGGAGCAGGGAAATCTACATTTATTAAACTGCTGTCTCATGAAGAAATGCCGTCTTCGGGATCTGTCGTCGTAGACGGCATTGAAGTAAACGGTATTAAAAAAAGCCGCATTCCGTATTTGCGCCGCAAAATGGGGATCGTCTTTCAAGATTTCCGATTACTAGCAAATAAAACAGTGGAAGAAAATGTAGCGTTTGCTCTTGAAGTTATTGAAACGCCGCGGAAAGAAATCAAAGAGCGGGTTCGATATGTATTAGATTTAGTTGGCATTGCACATAAAGCAAAAGATTATCCGAATAATTTGAGCGGCGGGGAACAGCAGCGTGTGGCTATTGCCAGGGCAATCGTCAATAAACCCTTGCTGCTGATTGCAGATGAACCAACAGGAAACTTAGATCCGATTACATCAAAAGAGATTATGGATTTGTTTACAAAAATCAATCATCTAGGGACAACGATTGTTATGGTTACCCATGATAAACAAATGGTAGACTTGATGAATAAACGCGTTGTTGAAATTAACGGCGGTAAGATCGTACGGGATGAAATGAAAGGAGCCTATAAACATGAAAGTTAGAACTATGGGCTACTTTATCAAAGAAGCTTTAAAATCGTTTAAGCGCAACAGCTTTATGTCGATTGCATCGGTAGCTACCGTTACGCTGGCTTTGTTTATCTTAGGTGTGTTTATGGTAGTCGTTGCGAATCTGAATTTCTTTGCTGCTAATTTGGAAAGCCAAGTGGAAATCAGTGTGTATCTAAAAGATGGGTTATCGACACAGCAGATACAGAGCGTTGAAAAACGTATCCAGTCTTTGCCGGATATAAAAGATATTCAATTTGTAAACAAAGAGCAGGCTATGGAGCGGCTGAAAAAACGTATGGAAGGACAGGAAGGGATTTTAGCGGCGTTGGACGGAAAAAATCCTTTGCCCAATTCATTTGACGTCACCTTTACGCATGCCGGCGCTGTTAAAAAGACTGCCGCTGTAGTCAGCCAATATGAAGAGGTAGAAAGTTCGCACTTTGGACAAGATATTATTGAGCAGCTTTTCCAAATCACTCAAGTAATCCGCATCAGCGGTGTAGCTCTGATTATTTTTCTGGCTTTTGCTACCTTGTTTATTATATCCAATACGATTCGTCTGACCGTATTTGCACGGCGAAAAGAAATTGGGATCATGAAATATGTTGGCGCGACAAACTGGTTTATCCGCTGGCCATTTCTTATTGAAGGGCTGCTGTTAGGATTTGTCGGCGGAGCGCTGGCAAGTATATGTGTATGGCAGTTTTATTTGTTTGTTGTCGGTGAAATACAAGTAACGCTGGCCTTTCTTCCTATTGTGGCGATTTATCCTTTTATTTGGGAAGTTATCGGGATATTATTGATTATCGGCATGTTAATGGGAGCTATTGGCAGTACTATTTCATTGAAGAAATATATGAAGGTGTAAGTATGAAAGCGGCGAAATATACACGAAAAGGGTTTGCGCTGCTGTTGGCTGTACAGCTCCTGACACCGATGTATGGTACCGTCTATGGCGATGAATTGTCGGATCGGCTCGAAAGTGTGCAGCAGCAGATGGCAGAACAGGAACAAAAAAAGAACGATGCGGAACTCATCATTGGCAGTGTATCTGCAACGTTAGAGCGGATCCAAAAAGAATTAGAGGCCGCTGAGGCAGAATTAGAGCGGATCGAAAACGAGCAGCGCGATACGGAGCGTAAAATAGCGGAAAATGAACAGAAATTAAAAGAAGCTCAAGCACGCCTGGAAAGACGGGAAGGTATCCTGCGCAAAAGAATACGGGATATCTATATCAATGGAAAATTGAGTTATCTTGATGTGGTGCTGGGAGCAAAAGATTTCAATGATTTTTCGACGCGCGTGCAGCTTTTGCGCCGCATTATTAATTCCGATATGGAACTGATAAAAGCCGTTAAGGAAGAACGCGCGCAGATAGAAATCCAAAAAGCAGAATTGGAACGAGACTATCAGCGTATCCTTCAATTAAAAGATGAAGCAATCAAACAGCAGGCTGCAGTAGAAGAGAAAAAGGCTGAACAAATGGCTGTTCTTCATAAGGCACAGACCGATAAGGCCGTTGCCGAAGCTGCTTATGCAGAATTGGAAGCGGCATCTAATGAAATCGCTGAAATGCTTCGTGCTCGCGAAGCTGCAAGAGCCAGTTCTTCAGGACCGACACAAGCGGTATCCGGTACGGGACAATTTATGTGGCCTGTAGACGGAGGTGTCATCACTTCGCCGTTTGGCTATCGAATGCATCCCATTTTCGGACGTATGATTGGACATACCGGCATTGATATTGGTGTTGACTATGGTTCAAATATATATGCAGCTGACAGCGGAGTGGTTACGAATGCTGGCTGGATCAGCGGATATGGCTATACGGTTATTATTGACCATGGCAACGGCTATGCAACGTTGTATGGACATAATCAAGATTTGGCTGTATCAGAAGGACAGTCCGTTTCTCGGGGGCAAGTCATCGCATATGCTGGATCAACGGGGAATTCAACTGGGCCGCACTGCCATTTTGAAATTCGTTATAATGGGGAACCGCAGGACCCAATGGGTTATGTATGATGATAAAAAAGCGGATCCTGAAAAAATGTTTTGCAGGTATCTTTGGTACAATAGCAATTAGCTTTACTGTACTGGCGATATTTTTCCATTGCACGACGGGAAATGCCAGCGGATTTATTCGGTTTGCCGAGGCAGCGTATATCTTGCGTTCACGGGCCCTGCATTCGAATCAAGATTTAATAGATGGCGCAATTTTTGGAATGACAGCTGCATTAGAGGATCGGTACAGCACTTACTATTATGGAGAAGCGTTTGAACGGTTTCAAGATCAGCTTTCTGGACAGTATGATGGTATTGAGGTATATCTTGGAGAAGAAGCAGGACATCCTTATATATCGGGCCTCATTCCCGGCGGCAGCGGCGAAGAATCCGGAATAAAGGCAGGGGATATCCTTTTATCTGTAGACGGAACGTCTGTAGAATCATTGGCAATGGAAGAGATTGCGAATCGGGTACGCGGAGAAGCGGGGACGACGGTAACTCTTGAGGTGCAGCGAGATGGACAGATATTGTCTTTTGCTGTACCCAGAAAAAAGATCACTGTTGAAACGGTATATTCCCGAATGATGGACGATAAGACTGGATATATCCAGATTCGTTACTTCTCTGATCATACAGCGGCAGAATTTGCCAAAGCATTTACGCAGCTGAAGGAAAAAGGAATGGACCGCTGGATATTGGATCTTCGTTTTAATCCGGGTGGAAACTTAGAAGAAACCGTTAAAATTGCAGAGCTTTTTTTCCCGAAAGGGAACGTTGTGCAGGTTGTCGATAAAAATAGCAGTCAAGAAGTGTATGCGGTAAACGGTGTAGAGAAACCGCTTCCTATGGCGGTATTGGTGAATGAACAAAGCGCCAGTGCTTCAGAAATACTGGCAGGAGCCATACAGGACTATGGTTTGGGCAAGGTAATCGGAACGACTACCTATGGAAAAGGCTCGGTACAGGGCATCTATCCTATTGGTGAGAATAGGGTCATGAAAATTACTATCGCTAAATATCTTACCCCGAACGGCCGGGAAATAGATGGGATTGGCGTTGCACCAGATATTGAAGTTCCTTTTTCGTTTGAAAATGGCTATGACCACCAGCTGGAGCGAGCTAGGGAAGTGTTAAATTCATAGGAGACATGATATATCGTCATGTCTCTTTGACGTATCATAAAGGAGAAAAGTATGTTTATAGATAGAGCCAAAATATTGGTAAAAGCCGGTACCGGCGGTAATGGAATGAGTAGTTTTCGCAGAGAAAAATATGTACCTAAAGGCGGGCCAAGCGGCGGAGACGGCGGACATGGCGCCAATGTCATCTTGCGGGCAGATCAGAACATGAACACGCTGGTGGACTTTCGGTATAGAAGATTGTTTAATGCTCCCAATGGAGGAAATGGACAGTCCAGTAATAAATTCGGGAAAAATGCGGAAGATTTAGTTATATCCGTACCGGTAGGGACTATCGTCCGGAGAGAGGACACGGATCAAATCCTGGCAGATCTGGATCAAGATGGAAAAGAAGCGATTGTAGCCAAAGGCGGCCGGGGCGGCCGAGGAAATGCGCGGTTCTCGACAAGTGCGAATAGAGCTCCTACTTTTGCGGAAAAAGGAGAGCCTGGCGAAGAAATTTGGCTTAAATTGGAATTGAAGGTATTGGCGGATGTTGGCCTTTTAGGGTATCCTAGTGTAGGAAAATCCAGTATTTTACGGCGTGTATCTGCAGCACAGCCGGAAGTAGCCGCTTATCATTTCACTACGTTAACCCCGGTATTGGGTGTTGTTGACTTGGATGAAGAGCGCAGTTTTGTCATGGCGGATATTCCAGGCCTGATTGAAGGCGCCAGTGAAGGTATTGGTTTAGGGCATGATTTTCTTCGGCACATTGAACGGACAAAAATCTTGATCCATGTTTTAGATATTTCGGGAATCGAGGGAAGAGACCCCATTGAAGATTTTGAAAAAATCAACGAAGAGCTAAAAAAATACAATGAGAAATTATCGCGTAAATTACAAATTGTAGCGGCAAATAAAATTGATATCTATGGGGAAGAACATGAGGTTTATCAGAAACTGACTGCTTATATGGCAGAAAAAGGGATTGAAGTGTATCCGATATCGGCTATGACAGGTCAGGGCATGAAAGAACTGATGGAACGGACATGGACACTGGTTCAGGAATATGTGGAAGAACCGGAAGAACGGGACGATTCGGTTGTATATAAAGCGGAACCGGAAGTAGAGTTTATTATTACTCGTGCCGATGATGCCGCGTTTGTCATTGAAGGAAAACGGATTGAAAAGCTCGTGGCTATGACGAATTTTGATGATGAAGAATCGCTGCGCCGGTTCCAAAAAATCTGGCGATACATGGAACTGGACCAAGAACTGCAGAAGAAAGGCATCAAAGAAGGCGACATGGTCCGCATATTGGATATGGAATTTGAATATAGAAAATAATAGGAGGAAATATGTTAAGCAATAAAGAAAAGAAGGTTTTAAAAGCAGCGGCCAGTGAAGAACCGGCGGTAGTGCAAATTGGGAAACTGGGCGTAACGAATCCGCTGATAGACAGCGCCCGTGCTGCATTGGAAGCCCGGGAACTTATAAAAATCAAAGTATTGAACAATGCAGGCTTGGAAGTAGAGGCGACAGTACAGGAGCTGGCGGATATGTTAGGCGCAGAATTAGTACAGGTTATTGGCCATAACGGGGTGCTTTTTAAAAAGAAAAAAGAAAAATCAAAATTTGCCGAAATAAAAGGCTAAAAGGAGATGGTTCCATGCAGGGGAGAAGTGGAATTGAAAACAAAAAACGTATCGTTGTAAAAGTAGGGACAAGCACGCTGACGTATGATACTGGAAAGCTAAATTATCATCGGATCGATCATTTGGTCATGCAGCTTGCAGATTTAGTAAATCAAGGCAAAGAAGTGGTGCTGGTTACATCCGGAGCTGTTGGCGCCGGATTGGCGCCATTGGGCTTTAAAGAAAAGCCGGCAACGATTCGTGAAAAACAGGCAGCCGCTGCAGTAGGACAAGGACTTCTCCTAAATATATATGAAAAATTTTTCCGTGAATATGGGAAAACAGTAGGTCAGATCTTGCTGACAAAAGCAGATTCTATCCATAGGAAAAATTTCATTAATTCAAGAAACACGTTATTGACCTTGCTGGAGATGGGCGTGATTCCGATCATCAATGAAAATGATGCCGTTGCGATTGATGAGCTAAAAATAGGCGATAATGATACGTTGTCTGCGATGGTCAGCAGTCTGGTCGATGCCGATTTACTTATTATATTGTCGGACGTAGAGGGCGTGTATACCAAGAATCCGCAGAAATATGCCGATGCAGAACTGATTTCTGAAATTGAAGAAATCGATGAGCACTTATATCAAATTGCCGGTGGGGCAGGAACGTCGCGCGGGACTGGAGGAATGTATACTAAAATCCAGGCAGCTTCTATAGCTACCAGCGCAGGCGTGGATATGATTATTGCCTCTGGCAGTATGCCGCAGGTATTATTGCAAATTTGTGAAGGAAAGCCGGTAGGAACACATTTTAAAGCAAAAGATATTCGACCTCACATGAAAAAACGCTGGCTGGCTGCGGGCACCCGTATATCCGGAACTATTTCCGTAGATATGGGCTGTAAAAAAGCCTTGCTGGAAAAAGGTTCGAGTCTTTTGCCGGTAGGGATCGTCCATGTAGACGGAAATTTTGAAGAAGGCGATATTGTGAGCGTTCGATGCGGAGATTTGGAGATCGCGAAAGGCATCGTAGGATATGATAGTCAGACTTTAAGTCGGATACAAGGATTGAAAACTCCGGCAGTCATGGAAACCTTAGGAAGCGATTATACTTACGAAGAAGCTATCCATCGAGACCATATGACGATATTGGTATAGGGGGGAGTCAAGATGAATGAAGTACGGGAAAAAAGCAGTGCTGCTAAAAAAGCGGCATTTACATTAGGACTTGCCAAGACTGAACAAAAAAATGAAGCGTTAGGATATATCGCTTCACTTTTGGAAGAAAAAACGGCAGCAATCATTGCGGAAAATGAAATGGATTTGGCTAATGGGAAAGAAAAAGGCTTGACAGATTCTATGCTGGATCGCCTTCGCCTTACACCGGAACGAATTTCTGGCATGGCAGAAGGCGTACGGCAAGTCATGGCACTAAAAGATCCGGATAAAACTATTTTAATGGAACGAGTGCTGGAAAATGGACTGCGGATCCAAAAAGTAACCGTACCGTTTGGAGTAATCGGCATTATTTATGAGGCAAGACCTAATGTTACGATCGATGCGGCCGTCCTTTGCATCAAATCAGGAAATGCCTGTGTGCTCCGAGGCGGCAGTGAGGCCATACATTCCAATACGATATTGATGAATATTTTAAAAGAAGGATTGGAAAAGGCGGGCTTAGATCCGCATGGTACAGAACTGATCGAAAATACGGATAGGGAACTCGTTGCGGAAATGCTTAAAACCAGAGATCTTATTGATGTCATTATTCCCCGCGGTGGAGCCGGGCTGATATCCTTTGTGGTTCAAAATAGTACGGTGCCCGTAATAGAAACTGGCAGCGGCATCTGCCATACCTATGTGGATAAAGATGCAGATTTGAAAAAGGCGGCAGAGATTGCTGTAAATGCCAAAGTATCGAGACCATCGGTATGCAATGCCATGGAGACTCTGCTTGTGCATAAAGAAGTGTATGCTGAATTTTTAGATACTCTCATTCCGGTGCTTCAGGAAAAAGGTGTGGAAATCCGGGGCGATGAAAATGTGTATTCCCGGTATGCGGATGTAAAAAAAGCCAGCGAAAAAGATTGGGAAACGGAATACAACGATCTTATTCTATCTATCCGGGTCGTCGATTCCGCAGATCAGGCAATAGAACACATTAACCGATACAGCACAAAACATTCGGAATGCATTGTTACTGAAAATACAGCCCTGCAGGAACGATTCCTCAATAGCATTGACGCAGCTGCCGTATATGTGAACGCCTCTACGCGGTTTACTGATGGCTTTGAATTTGGATTTGGTGCAGAAATTGGCATCAGTACACAGAAGATGCATGCGAGAGGGCCGATGGGGTTGGAAGCGCTGGTAAGCTATAAATACAAGGTTTATGGGAATGGGCAGACTCGCTAGAGCATGGAGCTTTCTTCGTTGTTTTTATGCATATGTATTGTCTCCAAAAGGGCGATATGAATACAGCCGCTATGGCCTGGCCTTATTATTGTGGGTAATAGCGACGTTTGTGCTATGGAAGGTGCTGGACTACTATGGAATCTAAAAAGGCGCAGCGTATCGGTATTATGGGCGGGACGTTTGACCCGATCCATATTGGACATTTGATTATCGCAGAAGAAGTGCGGGAGCGATTTGCCTTGGAATATGTTTTATTTATTCCTGCTCGTATACCGCCGCATAAACAGCGGAGCGCAAAAGAAGCAATCCACCGATATAATATGGTAAAACTGGCCATCGCAGGGAATCCTTGCTTTTGTATTTCAGATATAGAAATGAAACGGCCCGGCCCTTCTTTCACTATAGATACATTGAAAGAACTGCGGTGCCAATATGGTTCAAATGCAGAGTTATATTTTATCGCTGGGACGGATACCATTCGGGATTTGCCAAATTGGAACCACCATGAAGAACTATTGGGGCTATGTGAGTTTATCGGCGCAACCCGTCCCGATGGATCCGATGATATTGATGATATCATTGCGTATTTCGGCGATTTAGGACAACGAATACATCGGCTTCGTGTTCCTAAACTGGAAATATCCTCGACGGAGCTGAGAAAACGGTTGAGAGAAGGACGTAATGTCCGCTACCTTTTACCTGATGCAGTTCTGCAATATATAAAAATTCATGGAGTGTATAAAAATGAAAGAAAGTAAACAGATATTGTCAGAACGGCTGAAAAGAGATATAAAAGAGACGCTGTCCCCTAAACGGTATCTCCATGTGCTGGGCGTAGCGAAAGCAGCTGCAGAATTAGCGGAGAAAGAAAATATATCCCGCCAAAAGGCTGAATTGGCTGGACTGCTGCATGATGCAGCAAAAGAATTGTCGCTAAAAGAAATGAGAAACTGGGCCTCCGCTGTTTTTCTGGAAATACCAGAAGAAATATGGAACAGCCGAAATTTGCTTCATGGTTTTGCTGCTGCCGGGATCGGACGTATACGCTATCATATTGATGATGCGGAAATTTTGTCAGCAGTGGCATATCATACCGTTGGGAAAAGAAATATGACCGTATTAGAAAAAATAATATTCCTCGCGGATTATATTGAAGAGAATCGGGATTTCCCCGGCGTGGAAGCTATCCGGCAAAAGGCGCAGCTGGGATTAAATGAAGGCACCCTATACGGATTTGATCAAACAATTCGGCATTTATTGGATCAGGGAGTATCTATTTACAGCGGTACAATAACTGCGCGAAACAGTTTGGCAAAAGAAATGAAAGAAGAGTGTAAAAGGTAATGGAGAGGCAAACACCAATGCAGGATAATCGCTTGCCGGCTATGGGAAAGAAGCCGCCTAGAAAGAAAAAACGCAGGCGGATTCTATGGGGACGAGTTTTTGCGCTAGTTATTGTCTTAGCGTTTTTACTATGGGGCATCTACGAAGGAATCTCCATGCTGCTGTCTACTGCTTATTCTGCCAATGCAGCGGAACGGACAAATACAGCGGTTGTATATGATAGTACAAAAACTATCCCGCTTCAGCAGGATAGTGCAGAAATTCCCCTGTATATATTACTGTTAGGTACGGATGGAACCGAAAATAAACAAACCAATATGATCATGCTTTTATCGGTAAATACGATGAAGCAAACGGTCGATTTCATTTCGCTGCCGGATAATACTAAAATTATGGACCGGGATGGCAAGACGTTTCGGCGGTTATCCGATTTTTATGTAGAAGGCGGCGCAAGTCTGACAAAATCTATTGTAGAAGATATTTTTCATGTAAAAATTCCGTATTACATTGTGATGAGTCCGGAAGCCTTCCATTCGATAATGGAGCGGACAGGCAATATCCAGATGTATGTGGAAAGCGACATGAAGCATAATAATGAGCAGGGAGAAACGGATATTGATTTTCGGCAGGGCTATCAAACGCTTACGCCGGAACAGTCTTGGGGATATGTACGATATTTAGATGAAGACGGAAGCCTTTCCCGTGTACAGCGGCAGCAGCGATTTATTAAATTGTGGGAAGAAGATTACAAAAACAACTTGTTTATTGTTAATATGTATCGAATTTTCCGCACATGGAACTATTTAGAAACCAATATCAGCCGGGGAGACGCAGTAAGCTTGCTATATGATTTAAAAGATATACCGCCGGAACAACTGCGGTTCTATATCGTTCCAGGAGATTTGGAAAAAGAAGGCGCGGTATCGTATTGGGATATCGATCCGACGGAGGCACAGAAAATTATCGGAGTTTCTATGGAACCAACTCAGCCAGAAATTAGTATGATAAAAACAAATTAGAAGGAGAAGATTATGACAAAAAAAAGCTATCAGATAGCCGGACAGGCAGCCTATGATAAAAAAGGAATGTATATCCAGGTACTCAATATGGAAAACACTTCTTTTATGGCTGATTACTTTATGATTTGCAGTGCAAACTCTGCTAAACAAGCGCAGAGCATTGCCGATAATGTGGAAGAAAAAATGGAAGAAGCGGGATATAAGCGGTATCATACCGAAGGATATAAGGACGGGAAATGGATACTGCTGGATTTCGGTGAAATTATCGTTCATGTATTTACTCATGAAGAACGGGCTTTCTATGACTTGGAAAGCCTTTGGTCCGACGTAGATCGGATCACCTTTAAAGGAGAATAAAATGGAAAAACGATTGCAGGAAAATAGTATCGTCACATTAAAAGCGGTTCGCGTCAGCGAATTTGGTGCTTTTTTAGATGCCGGTACAGGAAATACCAGCGACGATATCTTGCTTCATAAAGAACAGCAGACAGACGAGGTTGCGGTGGGGCAGGAAGTAACCGTTTTTCTGTACCATGACGTAAAAGGCCGGCTGACAGCCAGTATGCGGCTTCCGAAAATTAAGCCTGGCCAGATTGGGTATGCGACGGTAGTAAATGTAACGCGATTTGGCGCTTTTGTCGACCTGGGAACAGAACGAGGGATTTTTATGCCTTATGCAGGAATGCGGGGAAAACCTCAAGTAGGAGAAAAGGTATGGGTTAAGCTTTATGAAGATAAATCAGGCCGGCTCGCTGTCACGATGGAAGTTGATGATGAAATCCGGCGGGCATCCAAGCCGGCAGAAGGGGCAAAAGTAGGCGATTGGATAGAAGGCGCTATTTATAATATGACCGGTGACGGAGCTTATTTAATTACCAAAGAACGGTGGATCGCATTTTTGCATCGCAGTGAAATGAACCGGAAAGTAATGATCGGAGAAATGATCAAAGGGCGCATCACATTTATTCGAGAAGACGGCCGTATCAATATTACGCTCAGGCCGGTGAAAGAGCAGGCGATCAGCGGCGATAGCGAAGAGATATTGGCATTTTTAGAAAACAGAAATGGGAAAATGCCATATAGCGACGCGACGGCTCCAGAAGTAATTCGAGAAAAGTTTTCCATGAGTAAAGCGGCGTTTAAACGTGCCATGGGACATTTAATGAAAGAAAATAAGATCAAGCAGGAAGATGGCTGGACTTATTTGATAGACAATACGTCTTCAAAAGATTCAGTGTAATTAAACAAAATAAAAAAATGAACAAAAGAAAGTAGGCGCAGATGAAAAATATATTTAGCTATACGAGAGATTATATCCTTTTGATTGTAGGAGCATTGATTTATACGCTGGGATTAGAAATGTTTCTTATTCCAAACGGTATTATCGACGGCGGCGTTGTCGGTATTGCTTTAATGGCGCAGGAGATAACCGCTGTTCCTTTTAGTATTTGGATCGTAGTATTAAACTTACCTTTTTTCTATTTAGGATACAAACATATTGGTAAATCATTTACTATTGCTTCTTTATTTTCGGTTATTTGTCTTGCAATATGGAGTTCTTTCCTTCATGGCTATTCGCCGGTAACCAACGATACCTTTTTATCCACGATTTTTGGCGGAATTATCTTAGGGATCGGCGTAGGACTTATTATCCGTTACGGCGGTTCTCTGGACGGAACAGAAATCGTAGCGATCATGGGTGATAAAAAAAGCAGCTTTTCGGTTGGGGAAATCATTATGTTTCTGAACTTCTTTATTTTGGGAGCTTCTGGCTTTGTTTTTTCCTGGAACAGCGCGATGTATTCTCTGGTAGCATATTTTATCGCTTACAAAATGATTGACGTCGTTACGACCGGCTTGGACGAATCGAAGGGCATCATTGTCATTACCAACAAATATGATGAAGTAGGCGATGCGATATTGTACCGCCTCGGACGAAGCGTCACTTTTTTGTATGGCGAAGGTGCCTACTTGAAAGAGCAAAAGAAAATTTTATATTGCGTAGTATCCCGATTGGAAATTACGAAACTGAAAGGTGTCGTTCACACGGTAGACCCGAATGCATTTATTTCAATTATAGATGTAAAAGAGGCTTTAGGCGGCACATTTGGTAAAAAATCAATTCATTAAATAAATTTTTAGCAATAGCACATATATCTAAATAGAAAATTCTAGATATATGTGCTATACTTTTTATAAGGACCAAGAAAGAGGTGATTGAAGTGAAACAATATGATGTAATTGTTATTGGTACGGGCGCAGGAAATACGGTACTGGAGGGAGCTCTTGCCAAAGGATTAAAATGCGCGCAAATAGAAAAAGGAAAGTTTGGCGGAACGTGTTTGACCCGGGGCTGTATTCCTACCAAGGTGATGGTAACCGCGGCCGATTACATCCGTGAGATAGAAAAGATGGAGCGCATAGGAGTAGAAGTGGGATCGGCTAAAATGAATTGGGCACGGGTATCCGAACGGCTATGGAAAAAGATTGATGAAAGCCAGGCTATTAAAGAAATGTACGAAAGCCGGGAAGGCGTAGACGTATACCAAGGAACCGGATATTTTACCGGGAAGAGAACGATCCAAGTTCAATTTGCTGATGGAACACAATCGGAAGAGATGACGGCTCCGATGATATTTCTTAATGTAGGAGGACGAACGAAAGTAAATTCAATTAAAGGGCTGGAAGACGTTGGCTATATTACTTCTGAATCTTTTTTTGGAGAAAAGTATCCGAAAACTCCGTACGAAAGTCTTATTATCATGGGCGGCGGTCCGATTGGAACTGAATTTGCCCATGCGTTAGCGGCAGCCGGTACTAAAGTAACCTTGATTCAGCATAATAAACGTCTTTTGCCAAAAGAAGATGAAGAGATTTCGGCTCAAATACTAAAAGATATCCTGGCACTAGGGATTGATGTGCGGGTAAATGCCGAACCGGAAGAAGTTTTTCTGCGGGATGGACAAAAAGTTTTACGCTTTTCGGATCGGGATACGGGTGTTGTAACAGAAGTGATGGGAGAAGAAATTCTCATGGCTTCCGGAATTCGGCCGAACAGTGATCTTTTGCATTTAGAAAAAACGGATATCGAAACGGATTCGAGAGGCTGGATACGGACGAATGAATTTTTGGAAACAACAGTTGAAGGAATTTGGGCGTTAGGCGATATTAATGGACAGGCTCCATTTAGGCACAAAGCAAATTATGAGGCAGATATTTTAGTACACAATCTCTTTTCAGACAATCCGCCGAAATGCTGGCGATGGGCTCGCTATGATTTAGTACCCGCTGTTACCTATACTTACCCGCAGGCAGCGCACGTAGGACTGACAGAGGCGGAAGCAAGAAAAGCAGGATATGATGTAAAGACTGCGAAGAATTACTACTC
>OHAY01002191.1_pt1 | contig 16078 bp, 10 predicted proteins | sample 1577191 | NCBI WGS metagenome assembly OHAY01 (sample SAMEA3541504, study PRJEB24748) | human gut metagenome | biome: human gut; feature: human-associated habitat; material: faeces | place: China | collected 2012 | reverse complement strand
GGTTTTGGAAGAGTAACCTTCTCGATCAACGGAACTAAAAGGTTACTGATGATGATCGCATAGGAAACTCCTTCTGCTGATCCACCAAAAAGACGGAACAGACCCGTCAGACATCCAAGACAGATTCCAAAAAGGATCTTTCCTTTGCTCGTAATCGGAGATGTTACATAATCTGTTGCCATAAACCATGCTCCAAGCATCAGACCACCACCACAAAGATGCGCTGTGATGTACTGAGGATCGAATCCATGTCCTCCAAACAATGTGATAAAAATCACAAATGTCACAATGTAAGTTCCAGGAATTCTAAGATCAATTACACCCATAAGAATCAGGAACATTGCACCGATCATAATTGCAACTACAGAAGTCTCTCCGATTGTTCCTCTGATATTTCCGAGAAGCATAGACAATGTATTCACTGTTTCTCCTGCTTTCAGTTCTGCCAGAGGAGTCGGTCCTGTCACTCCGTCGTAAACAAAATAAGTCATCTTTCCTGCAAAACAGATCAGCAGAAAACAACGTGCTCCCAATGCAGGGTTCATGAAGTTCTGTCCAAGTCCTCCAAACAACTGTTTCACAACAATGATAGCAAATACTGCACCAAGCACACCCATCCACCACGGGAGTGTCGGAGGAAGATTCAATGCGAGCAGAAGTCCTGTTACAACCGCACTGAAATCATTGATCGTAATTGGCTTATGCATTAATTTTTCATAAAGATACTCAGATAAAACAGCCGCTGCCGTTGTAACAACTACAAGAATCCAGGCATTCTCATGACGGAAATTCCAGATTCCGAAAAATGTAGCCGGAAGAAGTGCGATCACAACATAAAGCATAATGTTGCTGCTTGTCACTTTATCACGGATATGCGGCGAAGAAGATACGTTATATTTCTCGTTCACTTTACTTCAACCTCTCTTATTTCTTCTTTCTATTCGCCAATGCTGTCTTACGCATTGAACCAATTGCCTGTTTCAGCTGACGTTTCGCCGGACAGACATAACTGCAGGAACCACATTCCACACATTCCAATCCATTCCATGCAACAAAAGATGCCTCATCTTTTCTCTTTGAAAAGTCTGCAAGTCTGGATGGAATAATTCTGCTTGGACAGATCTCCACACATCTTCCACAGTTAATACATGCAGTCTCAAGACTCTTTGCCACAACGTCTTCTTTAAAAAGCAGAATAGAGGAAGAAGTCTTTGTAACCGGTGCATCCATTGTCACCATGGCAAATCCCATCATCGGTCCTCCGGAGATCAGTTTCTGCGGTTCCGCTTTCAAACCTCCTGCTGCCTCAACCAGCTCTCTGTGGTTTATTCCAAAAGGAGCCATAAAGTTTCCTGGTTTTTCAACTGCATCGCCGCTCACTGTAACAACACGTTCCATCAACGGTTTTCCTTTGATTACCGCATTGTGGATTCCAATCAAAGTCTCCACGTTATCAACAATACATCCTGCATCTGCCGGAAGCATGGTAGAATTGATTGCTCGTTTTGTCACTGCATAGATCAACTGACGTTCTGCCCCCTGTGGATATTTTGTCATCAATGCTTTCACATCAATTCTTGGATCGCCGGAAACTGCTTTCTGTAACTTTTCAATACAATCTTTCTTGTTATCCTCTACAGCAAAAACACCTCTTGCATTTGGGAATAAAGAAAGGATGACCTTCATTCCGCTGACAAGATCTTCTGTATACTCGAGCATTCTTCTGTAATCTGCAGTGATATAAGGTTCACACTCAGCACAGTTTGCAATAATATATTCTATCTTATCCGGTTCCTTCGGAGAAAGCTTTACCTTTGTAGGGAATCCTGCACCACCCATTCCTACGATTCCGGCATCTCCAATCTTATTAATGATTTCTTCCCTTGTCATCTCTTCCAAAGGCTTTACCGGTTCATATTCAACTTCCTTATACTCTCCATCGTTTTCTACAACAATGCACTCCACCTGGGATCCAGTTGGATTAAAACGTTGTTCCAATCCTTTCACTTTACCGGAGACAGATGAATAGATCGGAGAAGATACAAATCCTCCCGCTTCAGCAATCAACTGTCCTTTCAGCACACAATCGCCTTTCTTAACTACCGGTTTAGCCGGTGCTCCTATATGCTGTGAAAGTGGATAGACCAGTTCACCCTGAGGTACTACAGGTCTGATCGGCTGATCCTTTGAAAAACGTTTTCCATCATCTGGATGGATTCCGCCTTTAAATGTCAAAAGCCCCATCTCATTTCCTTCCTTTCTTTTATCATTGTCATTACAACAATAATATTTTAATTTTGTAATACTTATTTTACTAGAATGCGCTCTGAAAATCTAGCAAATATGTAATAATTCTTGTATCTTTCGCTATACATCTTGTCGAATTTTTAACAGAAAAAGAACCTGCCAATGGCAGGTTCTTCTAAAAAATAATTTATATCTTATTCCTCTGTCTCTCCAGCGTTGTCAGCCTCAAGAGCTTTCATGCTCAGGCTGATCTTCTTCTCTGCTTCGTTAAGATCAACAATCTTAGCTGTGATTTCCTGTCCGATTGCAAGAACATCAGATGGTTTCTCAACATGAGCTCTTGAAATCTGGGATACATGAAGAAGTGCGTCAACTCCCGGTGCAAGTTCTACGAATGCACCAAAGTCTGTCATACGTGCAACTTTTCCTGTAACTACTGTACCTACAGCGAAATCTTCTGCTGCATTTACCCATGGATTTGTCTCTGGGAATTTCAGGCTGAGCGCAATCTTTGTATCATGAATGTCTTTTACAAGAACTTTCAGTGTATCTCCTACATGGAATACTTTCTTCGGATTGTCAACTCTTCCCCATGACATCTCTGAGATGTGAAGAAGTCCGTCAACACCACCAAGGTCAACGAATGCTCCGAAATCTGTTACATTCTTAACAGTTCCTTCTACTGTATCACCAACATTGAGTTTCGCGAACAGCTCTTTCTGCTTCTCAGCACGCTCTGCTACAAGAAGCTGTCTTCTATCACCGATCACACGGTTTCTTCTCGGGTTGAACTCGCTGATTACGAATTCGATTTCCTGTCCTTCATACTTGCTGAGATCTTTCTCATAAGAATCGGAAACAAGGCTTGCCGGGATAAATACTCTTACTTCATCAACTGTTGTACAAATACCGCCGCCAAGAATCTGTGTAACTGTAGCTTTCAGCACTTCGTGGTTTTCATATGCTTCGCGCAGTCTCTCATTTCCTTTTTCTGCAGCCAGTCTCTTATATGTAAGAAGAACCTGACCCTCTCCGTCATTTACTTTCAGTACCTTAACTGTCATTGTATCACCTACGGATACAACTGTTGTAAGGTCAAGAGACTGATCGTTGGAATATTCGCTCTTTGTAATGATACCGTCTGCTTTATATCCAATGTTCAGGATAATCTCATCCGGTTTCACGTCGATTACTGTACCTTCGACAACCTCTCCATTGTGAATTGTTTTAAATGACTCTTCTAACATCTGTTCAAAAGATAATTCTGACATTATTTTGAACCTCCTCAATTATATTGTTGGGCGTGGATGCCCCTGCTGTAATACCTACCGTTTCCACTGACCCTAATTGATTCAAATCCAAATCGCCAAGTGTCTGTATATAGTACGTATTGTTACATGCTTTGCGGCATATTTCAAATAACTTCTGGGTATTGGAACTATGTTTGTCACCAATAACGATCATAGCATCCACCGTCTCTGCTATGCTCTGCGCTTCTGTCTGGCGCTCCTTCGTAGCATTACAGATTGTATTTAAAACACTTACATCATAACTCTTTTTTTCAAGAATTTCAACTAATTCTTTAAATTTATTGTAATTAAATGTCGTCTGGGCAACGATACAAATCTTTTTTCCCTGCTCACAAGAATAATTTTCTGCTTCTTCCTTTGTCTGAAAGACCTCTACATGGTCTCCTGCCCAGCCCTTAATTCCCTGAACCTCCGGATGTTCCGGATTTCCAATGATAATAATATTCTCGCCCATCTCACTGTGTTTCTGCACGATATTATGGATCTTCTTAACAAATGGACACGTAGCATCTACAATCTGGATTTTCTTACTTTCCAATCTGTCATACACATCTTTTGCCACCCCGTGAGAGCGGATAATAACAGTTCCCCTTTCCAGTGTATCCAGCTCCTCTTCGCTGCGAAGGACGATCACACCTTTCTGCTCCAGATCTTTCACCACTTCTTCATTATGGATAATCGGACCATACGTATAGATCGGAAGATTCTGATTCTCTTCCACCTGTTTGTAAACTGTATCCACTGCACGCTTAACGCCGAAACAAAATCCAGCTGATTTCGCCTTTATTACTTTCATTCTATCCAACTCCTGCAAATTTATCTATGACAATATCTGGAAATCGTGTTTACAACTTCTTTCAGTGTCATATCCGAACTGTCAACAAGTATCGCATCCTCTGCTTTTTTCAGTGGCGCGATCTTTCTTGTCATATCACGGTAGTCTCTTTCCTCGATATCTTTCTCTATCTCTTTCAGATCGCACTGTACTCCCTTTTCAACAAGCTCCTTATATCTTCTCTTTGCTCTGATTTCTACGCTTGCTGTAAGATAGATTTTTACATCTGCATCTGGAAGCACATGGGTACCAATGTCTCTTCCATCCATGATCACATCCTTCTCTCTTGCAAGCGTTCTCTGAAGTTCCAGGAGTTTTCCTCTGACTTCCGGAATCGCAGATGTCATAGAAGCCATATTTCCAACTTCTTCTGTACGAAGCTTTGCTGTAACATTCTCTCCGTTTACATAGATCTGCTGGATTCCGCTTTCATAACCGATCGTTACTTCCACATCTTTGCAGGCCTCTATAATCTTTTCTGTATCTTTTGGATCAATCCCAAGATTCAGAAAGTGAATGGCCAATCCACGGTACATTGCGCCGGTATCTACATAAATATATCCGTTTTCTTTTGCAACCTGCTTTGCAATTGTACTTTTCCCTGCCCCTGCCGGTCCATCGATTGCTACATTATATCCCATTTTTATTCCTCCATCTTTTCTTTCTACATTCCATTTTCAAATCTAACAGTAACATCTATTCTTCCTGTCACAGGATTCAGAAATTCCCCAGTAAAATTTCAATCACATCCTGCGTTAATTCCGGCAAGATACCCTGTTGACCACGCAATCTGAAGATTATATCCTCCGGTCACTGCATCAAGATCAAGCACCTCTCCGGCGAAATATAATCCTTTCATTTTTTTTGATTCCATTGTTCCCGGATCGATCTCCTTTACAGATACTCCGCCTTTTGTAATGATTGCTTCATTATAACTGCGAAGCCCTGTCAATGTCATTGTAAAATCCTTGATCAGATGAACCAGTCTCTGTCGTTCTTCTTTTGTAATCTCATTCACTTTTTTCTCAGGTTCAATCTCCGAGAGTTCTATCATAATGGGCTTTAATTTTGCCGGAAAGAGTGAATCGATTGAATTTTTATACTGTTTATTATGGTTTGCATCAAACTCTCTGAGGATTCTTTTATCAAGTTGTTCCTCACTCAATGCCGGTTTTAAGTCTATATGAAGTGTAAGTTCTTTTTTTCTTAAAGTTTTTCCCACCACACTGCTCGCGCTCAGAATAACCGGTCCTGTTACACCATAATGTGTAAAAAGCATTTCTCCGAATTCTTCGTAGAGTTTTTTCTTCCCATCTGTGATACGGATTTCTATATTTCGAAGAGATAATCCCTGCAATTCTTTCGCATACCATTGTCTGACTTCCATCGGTACAAGTGATGGAAGGAGTTCTGTCACTCTATGCCCTGTTTCTTTTGCAAAACGATATCCATCGCCTGTGGAACCTGTAGAAGGATAGGAAATACCGCCTGTCGCAACGATCACAGCATCTGCCTTCATTTTCTTTCCATTGGTTAATAAAACTCCGCACACTTTATCCTGTTCACAAAGCAATTCTCTCACCTCTGTGTGAAGAGAAACAGATACTCCTAATAATTTTAACTCCCTTGAAAATGCAGCAATTACATCAGAAGAATGATCTGAAACAGGGAAAACTCGTTCTCCACGTTCAATTTTGGTCTTCACGCCAAGTTCTTCAAAGAAATCAATCACCTGCTGGTTTGTAAAACTATAAAATCCACTATACAAAAATTTAGGATTGCTTATCACCGCCGTAAATAAATCTTCTATATCAGCGGCATTTGTAATATTGCAACGTCCTTTTCCTGTAATAAACAGCTTTTTCCCTAGCTTTTCATTCTTCTCAAGCAGCTGAACATTCTGACCATTTCTTGCTGCGAAAACTGCCGCCATCATCCCGGCAGCCCCGCCGCCCACTACGATCACATTACTCATGCTCTATTCTTCTCCTTTATTCTGTCTGTAAGACTCGTTCGTTCCTGCGCTGCCACCTTCCTGGCTGCTTTCTTCTCCGCTGTAAACCTGATATTCACCCCAGATTTTCTCCAGAGTCTCTAATGTCGAGACAACTTCTTTCTGTTTTTTCATACAGATTGCAACAATCAGTGCATTGATCACACTCAATGGTGCAACAAGTGAATCGACAATAGATGCCATATCACTTCTTGCGATCAGATTGCAGGAAGAATACTGATTCATAGGTGAATGGATACTGTCAGTAAGTGTGATTACTTTTGCCTTTCTATTGCTCGCAAATTCCAATGCTTTCAATGTTCTCATCGAATATCTTGGGAAACTGATTCCTATGATCACATCTCCTTCCCCGATTCGAATAATCTGTTCAAAAATCTCACTGGAACTGTTTGTATTTACTGTAATTACATTGTCGCATACAAGATTCAGATAAAATCCCATAAAAGAAGCAAGTGGTGCACAGCTTCTGATTCCCACAACATAGATTCTCTTTGCTTCTAAAAGGGTATCAATTGCCCAGTTAAATGCCTTATGATCGATTGCAGACAAGGTCATCTTGATTTTCTCAATGTCTGACTGAAGAACGGTTTCAAGAATCTCACTCTGTGTAATTCGTCCATAGGTCACTTCCATACGCTGGATTGAATTCAACTTATTACGGACAAGTTCCTCCAACGCTTTCTGAAATTCCGGGTATCCCCTATATCCCAGCTGGGTTGCAAATCGTACAACCGTAGATTCACTGACACCCACAATCTCTCCAAGACGCGCTGCTGTCAGAAATACAGCCTTATCATAATTTTCTTTCACATATTCTGCAAGGCGCTTCTGCCCCTTGCTCATCTTCTCATATTTTGCTTCGATCCTTCCGATCAGCTCATTCATATTCGCTTCAATATTGCGTTCTGATGTTTCCATTCTTTTACACTATTCCTAATCCCTAAATATTTCATTATCCGTCCAGCAGCTTCAACAGATACATAAGAGTTCTGTCATACCTCTGCTTTGCTGATTACTTCACAGCCCGCGTGTACTCTTTCAGCCAGATTCGTTCTTCCTCTGAAAGGTAAGGGGACACCTTTTCATAAACCTGCTTATGATAATGATTCAACATTTCTTTCTCTTCTGTACTCATTTTCTCCGGCAAGATTGCATCCAGATCAATTGGTACATAAGTAAGAATTTCAAAATTCATAAACTGTCCATACTCATTCTTAACTGTTTTTCTGACAAGCAGCTCATTTTCCAGACGAATTCCATGGGAACCCTCAATATAGATTCCCGGTTCATCTGTGATCACCATATTTTCTTCCAATGCCGGAGCCGGTCTCTCTCCCTCTTTCCAACGGAAATTGATCGGTCCTTCATGGATATTCAATAAATAACCAACACCATGCCCCGTTCCATGATTAAAGTTCAGTCCCTCTTTCCAAAAGATCTCTCTTGCAATACAATCCAGATTCGCACCACTGCATCCGTAGAGAAATACAGTGTTCGCCAGGCGTAGCATTGCTCTTGCAACCAGTGTGAAATGTTCTTTTTCAAGGTTCCCCACTTCTCCAAGTGCAACCGTACGCGTAATGTCGGTAGACCCTTCCAGGTAATGACCTCCTGTATCTGTCATGAAAAGCTTTCCTTCTTTTAAAGGGACATTGCTTTTCTCATCCGCACTATAATGAACAATTGCCCCATGTTCTCCATATGCACTGATCGGGCCAAAACTTGGTCCGAGGAAATGCTCCTGCTCTGCACGTAATCCTTCCAGCCTGGCAGAAGCAGACAACTCTGTAATCTCCACTCTGCCAATATTCTTCTTTAACCAGTACATAAACTTTGTATGTGCAACAGCATCCTTCAAATGCGCTTTTCTCAAATTCTCTGCCTGTGTTTCATTTTTAACTGACTTCATCAGGATTTCCGGGTTCTGCTTATCAACAATCACCGTCTCTTTGGAAATGGCCTGATAAAGACTATAATTCATGATTGAAGAATCCAGAAGAAGCTTATCTTCTGATGTCATTTCTGAAACTTTGCGATAAATATCCTCATACGGATAAATCTTCACTTGATTTTCTGCTAACAAATTTATAATATCGTCAGAGAATTTTCTAATGTCAGCAAACAGCTCAACTGAATTATTATAAACGATTGCGTAAGAAAGAACAAGTGGACAATATGCAATATCATTTCCTCTTATATTTAAAAGCCATGCAATATCATCAAGACTCGATAAAACATGTGCATTGCATCCATTTTCTTTCATTATTTCTCTGATTCGCTCTAATTTGGATCCAATTTTTTCGCCTGTATATTCATCTTCTAGAGAAAATACAGGTTCCATAGACATTTCAGGTCTTTCCTTCCAGATATTCTGTGCAAAATCTAAGCTGTATTTCAATGATGCGCCATTCTCGTCTGCGATATGACAATATCGTTTTCCTTGTGCATAAGTCACTGTACGACCATCAAATCCCAGAACATCCCCTTCTTTCAGCTCACTTTTTAAAAATTCTTCTATCGTTGGAACATCAGATTCTCCTGATTTATAGAGCGTGATCCCGCTCCCCTTCAACTGAGCTTCTGCCTGAATAAAATATCTTCCATCTGTCCAGAGTCCCGCTTTATCCTTTGTAAAAACTGCGGTACCTGCTGATCCTGTAAAGCCCGTTATATATTCGCGGAATTTAAAATAATCACCGACGTATTCACTGTGATGATAGTCATCTGTAGGGATGATATAGCAGTCTATTTTCTGCTGTTCCATTACATTTCGTAATCGCTCTATTCTGTCTAAAACACTCATATCTGCCTCCATATATTCCAACAATCAAACTCATATTACAAAAACTTGATTATTCACAATTGTACACATCTATGATACCACCAAATAAATTTCCTTACAAATGAAAAAGACCAGAAAACACAAATCTTTCAATCTGTTATCTTCTGGTCTTTCTATTCAATTCATAATCTAACTAAATCAGTCAGGATTATACCGGATAAGATCCGTTCTCTGTATCTGCTACTGTAGCATCTACTTTTGTCTGCTGAGCCTGTCTGTATTTGAAGAAGTCAACAGCAACCTGTGGGAACAGTGCATATGTCAGTACATCCTCATCCTGCTGGATCCACTGTGCACACTCTTTACGAAGTGTATCAAGCTCATCCGGGATAAGATCTGCCGGACGGCAAGTGATCGGTTCTTCATCTCCAAGAGCCTTCTTCTGAAGTTCTGGATCAACCGGTTTTGTTGTCTTACCGTATTTACCTGCAAGAACATCCTTTGTCTCTTTTGTGATCATCTTATAACGTTCACCCATCAGTACGTTGAATACAGCCTGTGTTCCAACGATCTGTGAAGATGGTGTAACAAGCGGTGGCTCACCAAGATCTTTACGTACACGCGGTACCTCTTCAAGTACTTCATAGAACTTATCTTCTGCTCCCTGCTCTTTCAGCTGGGATGTCAGGTTGGAAAGCATTCCTCCCGGTACCTGATACAGAAGAGTCTTGATATTAACACCAAGGTTCTTCGGATTGAGCAGTCCGCTCTCAAGAGCATCATCACGGATTGGACGGAAGTAATCAGCGATCTCTGCAAGGAGACTCTGATCAAGTCCTGTATCGTATGGTGTTCCCTTGAATGTCTCAACCATAACTTCTGTAGCCGGCTGAGATGTTCCAAGTGCGAATGGAGACATTGCTGTATCGATGATATCAGCTCCTGCCTCTACAGCTTTCATGTATGTCATAGAAGCAACACCTGATGTGTAATGTGTATGCATCTCGATCGGGATGTTTACTGCATCTTTCAATGCACCAACAAGCTCTGTTGTCTTATATGGAACAAGAAGTCCTGCCATATCCTTAACACAGATTGAGCTTGCACCCATATCTTCGATTCTCTTCGCAAGGTCTACCCAGTACTCCATTGTATAAGCATCACCGAGTGTATAAGACATTGCAACCTGTGCATGAGCCTTCTCTTTGTTCGCAGCTTTTACAGCTGTCTGAAGGTTTCTCATGTCATTGAGGCAGTCGAAAATACGAATGATATCGATTCCGTTTGCCACAGATTTCTGTACGAAATACTCTACAACATCATCAGCGTATGGACGGTATCCAAGGATATTCTGTCCACGGAACAGCATCTGAAGTTTTGTATTCTTGAATCCATCACGGAACTTTCTAAGTCTCTCCCATGGATCTTCTTTCAGGAAACGGAGGGAAGCATCGAATGTTGCTCCACCCCAGCACTCTACAGCATGATATCCAACCTTGTCCATCTTCTCAACGATTGGCATCATCTGCTCTGTTGTCATTCTGGTAGCAATCAGAGACTGATGTGCATCACGCAGAATAGTTTCTACTATTTTAACTGGTTTTTTTTCAATTTCTGCCATTTATTTATCCTCCTAATTTACTTAACGCCGAAAATAGCCATAAATGTTCCGGCTGCTACTGCAGTACCGATAACTCCGGCAACGTTCGGTCCCATTGCATGCATAAGAAGGAAGTTTGTAGGATCTGCCTCAGCACCAACCTTCTGAGATACACGGGCTGCCATAGGAACCGCAGATACACCAGCGGAACCAATCAGCGGGTTAACCTTACCATGTGTAAGGACGCACATTAACTTACCGAAGAGAACTCCGGCAGCTGTACCGAATGCAAATGCTATAAGACCAAGGATAACGATCTTGATTGTATTCCAGTTCAGGAATGCTTCAGCACTTGTTGTAGCACCTACAGATGTACCAAGAAGAATAACTACGATGTACATCAGGGCATTGGAAGCTGTCTCTGTCAGCTGTCTTACAACTCCACACTCTTTGAACAGGTTACCAAGCATCAGCATACCAACAAGTGGAGCTGTTGTAGGAAGAATCACACATACAACGATTGTAACGATAACCGGGAAGAGGATTCTCTCAAGCTTAGAAACTGGGCGAAGCTGATCCATCTTGATCTTTCTTTCCTTCTCTGTTGTGAGAAGTTTCATGATCGGTGGCTGGATGATCGGCACAAGTGACATATAGGAGTATGCTGCTACGGCGATCGGTCCCATGATAGCTGTCTGCTGCAGTTTACCTGCAAGGAAGATAGATGTCGGGCCGTCAGCTCCACCGATAATGGAGATAGCAGCTGCTGCTTTGTCTGAAAATCCAAGAGCCATAGCTCCAAGATAAGCTGCGAAAATACCGAACTGAGCTGCTGCACCAAGCAGGAAACTCTTCGGGTTTGCGATCAGCGGACCAAAGTCTGTCATCGCTCCAACTCCAAGGAAGATCAGAGAAGGAAGGATGGACCACTCGTCAAGCTGATAAAAGTAATACAGAAGTCCACCAGTTCCGTTCGCTGCATCCTCAGCATGAAGCATAATATCCGGATAGATATTTACAAGCAACATACCAAAGGCAATTGGAACAAGAAGCAGTGGCTCAAATTCGTGGCGAATTGCCAGATAGAGAAACACGCAGGCAACAGCAATCATAATCAGGTTACCAAATGTAAGATTCATGAACGCTGTCTGTTCTACGAGGTTTCCCAATGTATTTGAAATATATTCCATTTGTAAAAACCTCCTGGTTCAGTTACTAGTTTAATGTAGCAAGTACAGCTCCTGATTCAACAGCATCACCTACTGCCACATCAATGCTGGCAATAGTTCCTGCCTCTGGGGCAACAACTGGGATCTCCATCTTCATTGCTTCAATGATAATAACTGTATCTCCAGCCTCTACCTTCTGTCCAACAGATGTAGGAACCTGGAATACTTTACCTGCTGCTCCAGCTTTTACCTGGATGCTTCCAGCGCCTGCTGCCGCTTTCGGTGCTGCTGCCGGAGCTGCCGGTGCTGCTGCTCTAGGTGCTGCAACCGGTGCTGCTGCCGGTGCGCCTGCACCATTCTCTTCTACTGTTACATCATATACATTTCCGTTTACTGTGATTGTATAGTTTTTCATCTAATTATCCTCCTGATTAATTCCATCTGTTTGATTTTCTTCTCTTAATAGAACGAACAACAAATCCATCTGTAGAAGTTCCCTCTGCTGCTGCAATTGCTGCTGCGATTACTGCTACAAGTTCTGCATCATCTTCTGCTGCAGCTACCGGTGCTGGAGCTGCCTGTACAGGTGCTTCCTTCTTCTCTTCCACTTTCTTATCTTTATTTGCCAACTTCTCCTGAAGTTTCGGAATGTATCCAAGCAGATAAATAATGAATGAAATGAAAATCAATACAACGAATACAGTTCCCATACCAAGTACCGTATTCAGACCGGCTTTCTCAAGGATTTCTCCTGTTGAATAATGAGCAGAAACATCCATACTCTCCATGTTGCCCTTTTCGTCAAAACTGAAGACGATGTCTGCATCTCTGTTTTCATATTTTGCTTCAGATGTGAGTGAAACTCCATCGTTCTTTACTTCCATTGTCCAGTCGCCATGTTCAACATAAGCACCGCACTCTTCTTCTGCTGCTTCCCAGGAGCTGATCATTGTAAGGAAGTCCTCTCCATCAACCGGAAGTCCTGCATTCATAAGCTGTGTGTCAAGCTGAAGATCACGCATATCAGAAAAGCTGTCAAGCTGCTCTGTTGTCATCGCTTCGAAATTCTGAACAACAAACTCAGCATACTGTTCTAATGTTGCCTGATCATATTCTGTTGTCTCAGACTTACCACATCCTGTGAAGCTAAGAACGAGAATGAGGATAAGTCCTAATAAACTGATTTTTTTCTTCACTTCGCCTCACCTCACTAAACCGTTCCGTGTTTCTTAGCCGGACGGTCCTCTCTCTTTGTGAACAGCATCTCAAATGCTCCGATCACATATTTTCTTGTATCTGCCGGCTCGATGATCGCATCAACATATCCTCTTGCTGCTGCTGAATTCGGGCTTGACTGAAGTTCTTTGTATTCAGCTGCTTTCTCATTAAGAGTCTCAGCATCTGCGTCTGCGTACATGATCTGTGCCGCAAGCTTCGCATCCATCATTCCGATCTCTGCTGTTGGCCATGCATAAACAAGATCTGCACCAATTGACTTACTGTTCATAGAAACGTAAGCACTTCCGAATGCCTTACCAACGATTACATTTACCTTCGGTACTGTAGCGTTAGCAAATGCATATGTCAGTTTTGCAACTGCGCCTGCCATGTTCTTCTCTGACTCTACTGTAGCAGCAAATCCTGTTACATTTGTCAGTGTAAGAACCGGGATTGAGAATGCATCACAGAAGTTTACAAAATCTGTTGCCTTCTTGCATCCGTCTACTGTAAGAACGCTGTCGAACTCAGCCTCTACTTCAGCTTCTGCATTGTATACTTTAGAGCGGTTTGCAACAACACCAACTGTCATTCCGTTCAGGCGGATAAATCCTGTAACCATCTCTTTTGCGTAGTCTTTCTTTGTCTCAACAAGAATCTGATTGTCAGCAATCTGTGCCAGTGCGATTGCTGTATCTTCTGATGCGTTAGCAATGTCTGCGCAGATACGGTTCAGGTCATCTGTGCATTCCTCATAAGACATATCATCTTCGTTGTTTGCCGGAAGCATACATACAAGATCACGGATCTCTCCGAGGATCTCTGCCTCTGCACCGATTCCGTCTACAAGACCTGCTGTCTTGCTCTGGTACTCAGCGCTTGCTGTGTTACACTTGGAAATCTCATTTCCTTCCAGTGCATTTGGAGAATTAACGAAAAGTTTTCCGTCTTTTGCTTCCATAAATGTGAAATCTGTAAGCCCCGGAACAACTGCAAGACCGCCGCCGCACATTCCAAAGATTGCTGTAACCTGCGGAATCACACCTGATGCAAGTGCCTGTTTGTGATAAAGGCTTCCAAATGCCTCAAGTGCATCTGTAGCTTCCTGAAGTCTGAGTCCTGCACAGTCGATCAGTCCGATCACCGGTGCTCCCATCTTCATAGCCATATCATAAATTCTTGCGATCTTCTTCGCATGCATCTCTCCGAGTGCTCCACCCAAAACGTCAGCATCCTGGCTGTATACATAAACCAGGTTACCGTCAATCACTCCATATCCAGTGATAACACCGTCAGAAGGAGCTGCCTTCTCCTGCAAGTTGAAAGTTGTGCTTCTAGCTGTAACAGCTCCGCCAATTTCAACAAAGCTTCCCTCATCAAGCAGTGTGGCAATTCGTCTGCTTGCTGAGTTTTCTGTTGCATTGTAGCTCATATTTTAGCCCTCCATACTTATAAAATAATTTTAAAATAAACCAAAATTTCTGCCTATTGTATTATATACTAGGACGATTGAAATTTCAATTCATATTTTCCGCAAATTGACATTTTTTTCACAGGACATTGTTTTTATCCCAAACAAAGCGAATCCAGAAGACAAATACAGAATTAACAGCCGGGAGAAGGTGGAGCTTTGTCGATGAAGATTTCTTGATCCTTTGACTTTAGTTTCTGTATTTTCGAGTGAATTTTGTATTTGTAGGAGAAAGTTTAATTTTGAACTTCGCAAGCAAGAACGGGTCTACTGTTGCCAGGGGCACATGTAAGGCAGGAGCGTTCCGAATACACTTTGTTCAGTATGTTAATAAGAGCCAGAACAGGCACCACACACGGTAACTGTTCTGGCTCTTATGTTACATACTTTCAAAGGGATGAGGTAGAGCGGGCCGGTGCCCATGGTAATAGTAGACCCATTCTTGCGACCATTCTGTCAAAAACTTAACCCATTGTATAAATTCCCTCGATAAATTACAGTCTCTTCGCGATTGCTTTAATAAACTCCTCACTATTGAGTACTGTCGGATTCTCGATTGTTGTGATCAAAGCGAGGTCTTTTGTCATCTCTCCTGCTTCGATTGTGTCGATTGTTGCTTTCTCAAGTTTATCTGCGAAGTCCATCAGATCTTTGTTTCCATCCAGCTCGCCGCGTTTTCTGAGAGCTCCTGTCCATGCGAAGATTGTTGCAACTGAGTTTGTAGATGTCTCTTCACCTTTCAGGTGCTTATAATAGTGACGCTGTACAGTTCCATGAGCAGCTTCATATTCATAATATCCGTCCGGAGATACAAGTACAGATGTCATCATAGCAAGTGAACCAAATGCGGAAGATACCATATCACTCATTACATCTCCATCGTAGTTCTTACATGCCCAGATATATCCACCTTCTGATTTCATAACACGGGCAACAGCATCATCGATCAGTGTGTAGAAATACTCAATTCCCGCTTCTTTGAACTGATCAGCATATTCTGCATCAAAGATTTCCTGGAAGATATCTTTGAATGTATGATCATATTTCTTAGAAATTGTATCCTTTGTTGCAAACCACAGATCCTGTTTTGTATCCAAAGCGTAGGAGAAGCAACTTCTTGCAAAGCTTTCGATGGATTTATTGATATTATGCATTCCCTGTACGATTCCAGGTCCATCAAACTCATGAATCAGTTCTTTTGTCTGGCTTCCATCTTCTGCTGTGTATACAAGTTCAACCTTTCCCGCTCCCGGAATCTTCATCTCGGATCCCTTATATACATCTCCATAAGCATGTCTTGCAATTGTAATTGGTTTCTTCCAGTTCTTTACACATGGCTCAATTCCTTTTACAACGATTGGAGCGCGGAACACTGTTCCATCAAGGATCGCACGGATTGTTCCGTTCGGGCTCTTCCACATTTCTTTCAGAT
>OHAY01002189.1_pt1 | contig 16086 bp, 11 predicted proteins | sample 1577191 | NCBI WGS metagenome assembly OHAY01 (sample SAMEA3541504, study PRJEB24748) | human gut metagenome | biome: human gut; feature: human-associated habitat; material: faeces | place: China | collected 2012 | reverse complement strand
TGCCGGATAGGAACGGCAAAATTTTTTACACTTCTATTACTTCTTTATCACACATAAGCAAAGGATGGGGGCGTATCGTAATAAATCTTTACAGGCTATTGTGGATGATATTCGAGAGAAAGCTGATTATATTCATAAGACCTATTCATTGCAGTTTAAACATAGAACTCTTGAAGAAATAGCAGATAGCTACCAGAATTATTTGTTCCAGGATCACCAGTTCCACACGATTCTGAATTCCGATAATTCATATATTATAATGCAGCGTGACCTACAAAGGAAGATCAATTCTATTGGATTTTCACAGAAGAAGCCGACGAAAGAAAATAACAATATTCAGACAATGCTGGGACAGCTTAGAGGATTTATTTCCTATTTTCAAGTTGCGGTCAGTATTTTGGCATTTAATTATATGCAATGCAAAAATGAACGAAGAAATGAAGGGGAGGATGTTTTTTCGGTAGAATCCGCAATAAGATCTGTTCTTGCATTATTTCGGCTGAATGATGAAAGCATTGATTTCCTGACAGGGCAGATTATGATGTCTCCCCGCAAGACAAAGGATGAGGTAGAACCGGGAGAGTTTGACCTGTCATTTTATGAGCATGGTTTTCGGTATTATGCGTTTGAAAATAATACAGAACATGATATGCAGTCGCAGATCATGATGTATTCCTTTCAAAATACACCGGAAAAAATACTTCTCAGATTCTGTGAAAAAGCAAAAGTAATCGGAATATCTGCTACAGCAACCGTACCTTCTGTGGTTGGCAATTATGACATTGAATATCTTAAGAATAAAATGCAAAAGATCTATGTGGAAGTTTCGGAGGAAGAACGACAGCGTCTGGCAGATTCTTTTCATCAACAACAGGAAGGATACCAAAATATAGAAATACATACGAAGCTGTTAGGAAACGGAGCGGATTATTCGGAAAAATCCTGGACAGAAGTATTTGTCACACAGGAACTTGCGAAGGAAGCGTACCAGAAGATACAACGCTTGTTTGGAGAAAATGCAGATAATAAAGATTATAACAAAAAGAGATACTTGAGAATTGCTCTTGCTTTCAAAGAATTTGTCATTCATGAGGATATTCAGTCCTTTTTATGTGTACTAAATAAGCATCCCCGTTCGGGAGATAATGCTTTGGATAAAAATACGCTGTCTGATATTTTTCAATTTATTTCCATGGAGAATGGCTGGGAAGGATATGATAAAAGGAGAACGGTCGTATTTCTGGATGGCACGGAGTATGATGGCAAAAAGAGTGATCTGATTGAACGGTTGGGCAAAGGGGAAAAACTGTTTGTTATTTCGGTATATCAGACAATTGGCGCAGGACAGAATCTACAGTATCCGATCCCGGAGTATTTAATAGGAAGGACTGTGAAAATAAATGATCGTAGCCTGAAGAACGAGAAGGATTTTGATGCTATTTATCTGGACAAACCGACGAATCTCATTGTTCCGTTGGGGGATAATCTGGAAGAGAAAGAGTTTGTGAAATACCTTTTTCAAATGGAATTTTTGCAGGAAAATTCAGAAATATCTTCTTACGATACAGTCATTAATATTAAGAAAGCATTTAAAACTTATATGTTGGGGCATAGAAACGATGAAAACTTTAAGGATATTTATACAAAGCAGAGTGTTGTACTTTTAAGTACCAGATATATTATCCAGGCAATTGGACGTATATGCAGAACCAACCAGAAAAACAAGGATATTTACATTTATGCAGATAACAATATTGTGGATAGGATAGATGTATCTGTTATAAACGGAAGAAGCTTTAATCCGGAATTTGTTGCGTTAGTTCATCAGATTCAGCAAACGGGTGCCAAAGATCCTGAAACAATTTCTCTGGAGGATAGAGCATCTCTAAGAGCAATTCGCGTAAATAAAGAAATTAAGAATATGCTGAACAACGACTGGACGGAAGCCAAAATTAAAAAATGGAAGAAATTGAGAACATTCGTACTTGAACATCCGACAGCCTCGAAAGAAGAGGCCGGTAGTAATTTCATTATAACTAATTTTTATGTGCAGTTACCGGAGGCAGCAAATTATTATTACTATTCGCAAGAGGAAGATTTTAATAATGTTTCCGTAACATTTCGACAAGATAGAGAACATTCATTAAAGGTATCAGAAGAAGGAACAAAGCTCCGAAAATTGTTGCAAATTCCTGGAGCCAGGGAATTGTTTGAAAGAAATGGTTGGGCAACATCATTTCAGACAAATGATTATATTATGACGCCACCTCTTTGGAATAACATTTATAAAGGGGCTTTGGGCGAGGTTGTAGGTAAATTCCTTTTGGAAAAACATTTGCATGTTACTGTGAAAGAAATAGAAAACCCGGATATCTTCGAAATGTTTGATTATGAAATCGAGGGAAGTTCGGTTTATGTTGATTTTAAAAACTGGCAGGAAGGAACTACGGAGGATAAGAATACAGTTATCAAAAAGATTGCAGGTAAAGCTGCAAAATGTGGATGCAAATGTGTTGTTGTAGCAAATATTTATGCAGAGGGAAACTGGGACATTTCGGAGGTCGATATGGAAAACATTCATATCGTATCGTTGCCGTGTCTGGTAAAAGAAACGGACGGTAAACTTAGTTATGACAGAGCAGCATGGGATATTTTGAGGAGGTGCATCGATGAGTATAAAAACCAATAGCCTGGATTATGTTATCGATAAACAAAAGATCGAGGAAAAATATGATATTTTTTGTTTGGAGACCAGCGAAAAATATATAAAGCGTGGTGCTTATATTTTAGATGTATCAGTCATGTGTAATGATATTAAAGCAATAAAATTTGAATCTGGAAGAAAAATGCTGTTATTGATGTCAAAGAATTTGGATAACAAAAGGAAGTTAAAAGAACTTCTTGGAGAAGTTACGGATGGAGACAAATTTTCTGTTTTACCGGTTGCAATATCCGAGTTAAAAGATCATTTATTAATTCAACTTTTATTGAATGCATTGGGATCCTATGATTCGGAATTTTTAAAATGTAATAATCTCACAGGACATCTCTATTGTTTTCATCCCTACTGGATAAAACGGGGAAAAGAGAAGAAGGAGGATATTATCTGGCAGGTGCCCTGTTTAGAAATAACTGTTACGGAAAAACTATATGTGAATCTGGCAGTAAGAACTTTTACATCAGAGCGTTTGAAGAAAAAAATCTCGTTTACAAAACGCAAGTTTGAGGACTATCCAAAATATATTTTTTCAGCCAATAACACTCTTAGGAGAAGGTTGAAAGGAGAGGAAGAAACCTGCTTTATTCTAAGACAACTGGATGATAGAAAAACAACGCTTCCATTCTTGGAATTTCAGAGTCTTTCAAAATATGAACAATCTAAAATGGGAGTGTTGAATGCAGTAATTACTACCTTCAATGATAAATATGAAGGAATTTGCAGACTTGGATTTCGGAAGGAGCCTATTACACAGAGAGTGGATTATTCCAAAACTGTCCAGAGAGAAAACATCAAAAGAATTAAGAATGTTCTGAATGAAAAAGGGATACATATTGTGGATCAGATAAATGATGCATATTCTGATATATTCTGCGAAAATATAAGAACTTTGCTCCGGCAAAAATATGAAATAGAGACGACTCTGGGTAAGAGGGTATCCCGGGATAAGCTGAATATTGTTCTGATTCATAATGCGGAATATTACAATGGAGTTAATGACCCGCATGATAAAAATTATGAGGGAGTAGCAGTTCAACATATTACATTTGAAAACTTTTCAGATAGCAGCGAGTTTGCAATTGCGACGGTGATGCATGAAGTTATTATCAAAAAAGACCTTGAAGAAAAGAAGATATCCCTATTTGATTGGGAAAAACTGGGATTCACAGAGCCTATTTCTTTTGGCATGGAGACAGAGGGGGATGACATAAAGCACTATTTTATTATGACAGTAAGTCCGGACGGCACCTTTGAAATGAGAGAACAGGAAATGACACTTTTTGAAATGAATGAATACACAGAAATGATAGAACTCTTTGAACAGGCACGAACAGATTCGGAAATGGTGAAAGGAGTTATCCGATTCTCAGATGGAAGTATGAATGTTATCAAGGATACGGGATTGTTCACTATTCCCGAAATAGATATTATCGGAAACCTTTTGGCAGAAGGAGATAATAAACTCCGTGGAAGGGTGAGAAGAGAAGAATTACTGGCATCTTGCCTTGACATTAAGATGTTCGAGAAAGATGAGAAAAAGTATTACTGTGTAGGGACCATTGGAGAGGGAATGCATCCCAAAATTCAACGAGGGTGTGTTATTCGAAAACTGGAAGGATTTCATGAAGCACCGGTGAAGTTCGAAAAAATGTTGCCGATGATGAATGTATCTTTTGTGCATAATGGTCAGCTGACAGTGATACCGTTCCCTTTCAAATATTTACGAGAGTACATAAATGCAATTAAAATGTGATATTATTTGCACGTTTAGACAAAGTGATATCAGTAGTGGTAATTGAGGGAGGCAACTCGCGGTGGCAACCTCGGTGGCAACCATGAATAAGATGACCGGTGGCAACTTCTGTAAAAAAGTTTGTAAGATTCTGTCGCATATTGTCATGTATATAATAGAGGGAGCAATTTTACATAGATTGCAGTATTCCTGAAAATATGCTATGATACTTTTAAATGAGCGAAAAAAGTAAAAAGAATCAGACAATTCAATATTATGATCAAAATGCCGCCGATTTTGTGGAGAACACGCGTAATGTAGATTTTCATATAATGCAGGATGAATTTATAGAAGGGCTTCCTGCAGGTGCGAAGATCCTGGACCTGGGCTGCGGCTCCGGAAGGGACACGAAATATTTCCTGGAGCATGGCTATCGGGTAGACGCGGTAGACGGCTCCGCGGAACTGTGCGCGTTGGCATCAGAGTACACGGGGATCCCGGTGAAATGCCAGTTGTTCCAAGAGCTGGATGCATCGGAAGTGTATGACGGTATCTGGGCGTGCTCATCGCTGCTGCACTTATCCTATGGGGAACTGGATGAAGTGTTATATCGCATCGAGAAGGCACTGAAGCCGCAAGGCATTTTGTACATGTCATTTAAGTATGGTGTATTTGAAGGGGAAAGGAACGGCAGATATTTTCTGGATTTCACAGAAGAGAAACTGGAGCAGCTGCTGAAAAAGCATCCAGATTTACAGCAGCTGCGGAACTTTCTGACAGAAGATGTACGACCGGACAGGGAAGAAAGATGGCTGAATCTATTCCTGAAAAAGATCAATTCTTAATTGCATATCCGAACTATGTCCTCCGGGAGACAGTGACTTATCCGAATGGCGGTGTGAGTCGCTTTTATGATGATGGAGTGGACATGGTCATTATCGATGATGAAATCTGCTCCTGCCGGGATGGCGAGCAGATTTTTCCTTACACACTGATCACAGATAAACAAAACCACTATATGAAAATATACCGGAGAGTGTTCCGATTCTTGGGATTCGATCCGGAAACGATAGAAAAATGCCTGCAGAAAAGCAGACAGGAAGTGTTGCACTTTACCAAAAAGATTTCAGAAAGAGGAGAACACGCAGACTCGTCACCGTTGGAGCTACTGTTTGAACAAAATTTCACGGATGTCTACGGTATGCGGGCACTGAAATACCTGCAAAAAGAATTCCGGATATCCGATGAGGACGGCAACAATTATTTTCTTGACTATCTGATCGATACTGCGGACAGCAGAGTAGCCATCGAGGAAAACGGAATTCATTACCACCATCCGCAGTTGATCGGAATAGAGGGCTATCGCAAACAATTGCGCAAGCAGAATACCTGCGCATTGTGGGGATTAAAGCTATACCGTTTTTCCACGGAAGATTGCCGATTCAAGGATCGTATCGAGGATGATATCCGGTCTTACCTGGGAAAAGATACTAGCGGATTCCGGGAAGCGGGATTGCTGCTGGAACGTAAAACGGAACTGTATGAGCACCAGGAGATCAGCCTTGCGCAGATAGAGGAACGGCGGGAAAAAGGGATTTGTGCATTCCTCATTGTATTACCTACCGCAGCGGGAAAATCCCGGATCGTGGAAGAAGATATTCAGAAATTTGCAGCCGGAAAAGAGCAGTTCCGGGCATTGATCCTGGCACCGAATACGAACATCATTGCGGACTGGAAAGAGAGAATCGATAAAGACCTGCAGCCGTTGCAGGACCGGATCGATATTAAGACCTACAGCTATGCGGTAAGACATTACCATGAAAAAACAAGGGATTATTATTCCTATATTGTAGTGGATGAGGCGCACCACGCGGTGGCTCCGATGTTAAAGCGGGTGATTCAATACTATGCGCCGGAATTCCTCGTAGGACTGACAGCGACGGATCAGCGTCCGGATAAAAAGAGACTGGAAGAAATCTTCGAAAATTATACAACAGAGCTTTCTCTGAAGGATGCAATGGAGAAGGGAGTTGTGGCGAGGGCGAATGTCTACCGGATCGAGACGAATATTGATCTGAGCCATGTCCGTTTTAACGGAAAAGATTATGTGAATGCGGATCTGGAGAAGAGTGTGCGTGTCACTTCCCGAAATGAATTGATCGTAAATTTGCTGAAGGACTATTTCGCAGAGGGAGATGCCGGAAAACGTCAGGGAATTATCTTCTGTATCAACAAGGCGCATACCAAAGAGATGGCACGCCTGCTGAACACAGCCGGTATCTCAGCGCAGGATTACAGTGGAGATACAAAACACCCGGAGAAGGTTATGCAGGAGTTCAAGGAGCATAAGATACGTTTCCTCTGTGCCTGCGATATGATCTCGGAAGGCTGGGACTATCCGGAACTCGGAATCCTCGTTATGGCGCGCCCAACCCTGTCGAAGGTGCTGTATCTTCAACAGATCGGCAGAGGTTTGCGCCGGACATCCATCAAGAAAAATGTGTTCGTCATCGATGTGGTAGATGAATACGGAGCCATGGTAAGACCCTGCAGTATGCATGCTATCTTCGGAAATTCATTGTATGTTCCGTTCGGCGATATCACCAGACAGGATTACCTGCCGGGACAGATGATTGAGATCGATGGCATCACCGAGCGCGTGGAACGGATCGTGGAAGTGGACATTCATTCCTTTGAAGAAAAGTATGGGGATTACTACAGTCAGGAACAGCTGGCGAGAGAGTACTTCGTCAATACCGGAACGATCACCAGCTGGATCCGTAAGGGAAAGATTACACCAACGGTGGAATTCCCCTTCGGCAGCAAGAAGATCAGCCTGTTTAGCCCGGAGGATGTAGAGAAATACAGAAAAGAACTGAACATTCAGGAGCATAACGATGACACTGTGCGGGATGACTTTTTTGCATTCCTGGAGGAAAGAGATTATTCACTGTCCTATAAAATGCCGTTCCTGATGTCCTTTATCGATCATATGGACACGATAGGCGATGCGAAGATAGAGGATGTGCTGACAGATTACATAGCCTTTTATCAGGACAGGATCGATAAAGGACTGCCGGTGGATCGCCCCAGCTGCCCTTATAATGCCGAGACTCTGACAGACCGGAAAATGATCAAAAGCAGCATGCTGACCAATCCCTTTGAAAAGTTCGAAAGAAAGAGATTTATGTACTACTCGAAGGATTTGGGAGTGATCTCACTGAATCATGCGTTGCTAGGGAAGATGAGCGAAGGGGATTGGGAGAGAGTGAAAGGGCAGATGAGGGAAGATTTAAAGAGGTACTATAGAGATAAAATATAATTTATAGAAGAGGGACGATGGAGATACTTCCAAGATGTATATGAATTATTCTATTATCAGATTGCTCACGAGATCAGACATCAGCAAGCTATGGAAGAGACTGAGAAGATGTTTCGAACAGGTTTTGTCGATTACGGGATATCATTAGATGCTTTTGTAGAACAAGAAAAATAAATGGAAGATAGTTGGATTGTAAAATTAATAGATTGAAAGGCAGGCGATTCAATGAATAAAGAAGTATCTGAAGAAAGAACATCAGAAATAGCAAGAGAGTTTTTCCTTGGTGAATTTAGTTTTGAAGAATTAAAATATGTGCCTGCAAATCATTCAAAAGGGGATAACAAGGAACTCGCAGATCTTATTATTGATTATGGCGACAAAACAATCGCATTTCAAATTAAAGGTAGGCGAGGGGAACCTGTTCCCGGTGGCGATAGAAAATGGGTAGAATGTAAAATCAATGATGCTAAAAATCAATTAGTCAATACGCTGGAACAGTATAGCAAATATGAAATACCGCAATTCATAAACGGAAAAGGCGATAGATGTACGTTAAAGAAAGGCGGAGCATATATTGGAATCATAATTCTTTATAATGAAGCTATTGAAGATTATAAGAGAATTGTGAGTTGCAATAGGATAGATGGGCTATTTCAGTGCTTTACATACAATGATTTTAAGATATGCTGCGAAAAGTTGGTTATTCCAAGAGACATCATAGAATATCTTGAATTTCGTAAAAAGATAATACAACCGGATAAGATATGTAATGCTGACGAAGAATTACTGGCAGAAGAATTTCTATGTGGGAAATATGGTACTTCAAATTTTGACCTTCATGAATTGGATACATTTAGGTGGTTTTTAAAAACTTATCAGAGTCGACTGGTGGAAGGAGAAAACAATCAATATAGGGATGTTTTGCAAATTTTTTTGGAGCTTGACAGAGCCGGAATTGATGCATTTTCTCGAAGAATTGCAAATATTATCGACTTAGCAAGAAATAAAAAAGTAAGTGATTCTAATTACATTGTCCCACAGGATAAAAATAGTAGTTCTTTTTTGTTTTTAGCTTCAAATGGATTCGACAAGGAATATATTGAAAGACTTACATTTTTGTTTATGTATAAGACAAGATCACATAAATGTCTAAGTGTAGTAGCGTATTTTGAAAATAAAGATGATATTGAATTCCGATTGGACTGGATGTATATAGAAAGAGATTGGGAATACGATAAGTTATTAGAAGAAGTTTGTAATTCTTTAGAAGTAAAGAAAAGGTGGAATCCAGCCTTGATTCTAACTCATAAAGTCAATAAGTAGAAACAGAAATATTGAAAGTAGAACAAGAGTTATTTTGCAAACAGACAAATCAATATTTATCCGGTATTGGAGATACCCGAAAGAAGGCAGATGTTTGCCATCAAAGGTATAGGAGTGATCATGGTAGCCGGATTTCTGGCAGAAGTAGGTGATGTGAGGCGTTTCGAATCACCCAGACAGATACAAAAGTTGGCAGGACTCTCATTACGGGAGAACAGCTCAGAAAAGCACAAAGGACAAACGACCATAAGCAAAAGAGGTCGGAGTAAGCTGCGGGCAGTACTGTTCAATGCAGCGATTCCGCTGATAGCGAAGAACCCGGAGTTTAAGTCATCGCATGAGTATTACACGACAAGAGCGAACAATCCGCTCAAGAAGAAACAATCCGTGATTGCGATCAGCTGTAAGCTGATAAGAGTCTTTTATGCCATCCTGGCAAATGGAGTGACTTACGATCCGCAGAAGATATTTTCAGATATTCATAGGCAGCATAAGAAGAACAACTGTGAGATTCAGGAGACGCCCGCCGAAAAGTGCTGAAAGGAACAGAAGAATTTCATAAACATAGAGAGCCAAGTCAGATTTCTTACCATCAGAGCAGAGACTCAGCGAGGGAGCATCATGACGCTCCTTTATGGATAAGCAGAACGAAGGAATTAAGGCCCCTGAAGTAAAAGAGATCCCGTATGACATGGGAGGTTAGGCTGCCGCAAGGAGTTGGGGAAGAAAGGCCGATCATAACAGAATAAGACGACGACTTGTTTTGTTTACCCTAAACATCCTAATATCCATGATTCATGGTCAAGGGGAATGACATAGATTTAGAAAATATCTCTATGAAGAAATGAAAATGTGAGAAAAAGCGAGTTAACAAGAGAAAAACAAAGATTATTATAGAGTGGTATAATTATTATTAAGTTCTGCCGTGAAAATATTGGGACTGGAAAAATAAGTTAAGGAGGCACAATTTTGAAAAAGAAAAGGAATATACAGCCAGATGATTACTTTTCTAATGGGATTTTTGAAGTTGCAAGATTTGGTAAGAATGTTGTGCTTCATAATAATATGACTCCAGAAATGCATGCAAAGTATTTGGAATTTTTAGCTGCTAAGTATGATGAAAAAGTTGAATGGATAAGTAAGCTTATAGAAAAAATACGCAAAAATGTATCGCTATGTGATGCAAAAAATCTTATGAACTTTATATTCAGCATGCGTCAGATGGTTATGATGAATAAGGCGTCTGAAGCGGAATATTCGGCAGAGGATAATGCATCATTGAATGTTATTGAGTATATTCAAAGCATTATTATTTCTGATGGAATTAATTCGAGGGAGATAGAGGAGGATCAAAGTGCTTTATACAATGAAATAATGGTTGATACAGAAAACTTATATAGTGAAATAAAAATCTTTTTAATGTTCTGGGAAGCAAAAATGCGGGTGGAGAACCCTGATAGGAATAATGAAGATTTAAAATACATTTTTGAAGCACAATTATTTTCGTATGTAAGAGGTGACCGATACCAAGTTTTTCAGATCCCTTATTATGAGGAGTTGTTAGTTCCGCTTGACGAGTATTTTAATGAAATATATGGAATATCTGCAAATGAGGTTATTGACGGATTAAAGAAATTAGAAAAGGCTCTTTCATCTGGAAGATTAGATTCTATAAATGCAATTGGAGATTTAATGGATCAATTTGCAAATTGTATAACAGATAAGGAAAGAGATTCTTTCATGGAAATTCATATGCAAGAAAGTGAGAGATTATTTGGCGAATTTTTGGGTACAAATTTGTTTGATATCAAGCATGTTACTAATTGGCCGGATGATTTTATTGATGATTTATCGTTTGAAGCTGGAACAAATAAAGAGTTGTTTCAGCATGAAGAATTTCCAGGATGGCCAATTTGGAATCTGCCAGTAGAAAGAAAACCTTTTGTCAAAATTGATAATATAGCTTATGGATTTGATTATTATATTATTTTTGACAATTTATATCGAGCCATACAGAGAGCAGTAAGAAGCAAGGGTAGAAAGTATGAAGATGGTTGGGGGAATATACAACAAGATACAAGTGAAGCATTTGTAGAAAAATTATTTCAAAAATTATTTCCAGGTTGTAATTCATATTTGGAAAATTATTATCAAAAAGACTATGAGAATGATTTGTTGATTTCATACAAAGATGTTTTGCTTATTGTGGAAGTTAAAGCAGGGGCATTTACATATACTCCAGCTTTAACGGATTTGACAGCTCATAAATCATCGTTTGAGACATTGGTAAATAAGGCTGGAAAGCAATGCAAACGAACTTTAGATTATTTGGAATCGTCGGAACAGGTAGATTTTTTTGATAAAAATGGAGTGAAAAAAGTTACTCTTAAACGAGCTGATTTTTCACAAATATATTCATTTTGTGTAACTGTAGATGATTTTAATGTGTTTTCAGCTCATGCGGAGAAGTTGAACTATGTAAGGATACAAAGTGGAACAATATCAATTTCAATAAATGATTTGTGGGTTTATAGTGAATATTTCAAATCTCCAATAAAATTTATTCATTTTTTAGAACAAAGGGAAATTGCTACTAAAACTCAAGAGTTGTCTTTAAGAGATGAATTGGATCATCTGGGTTTATACATTGAGCATAATATGTACTCGATTCATGCGAAGGAAATGGGACAAGGACATTTCGTAAATTATGAAGGGTATCGGGAAGATTTAGATAAATACTTTGCATCGCTACACAATCCTATTTTTAAGGCTGAAAAACCAGAACAAAAACTACCTGACATGATTGAGCAAATATGTGAATTGGTGGAGAATAATGATGTTAGCAGTTTGTTTACAAATTTTATATTAGATTTTTGTTCGGAATCAAAGGAAAATTTTGTTAAAAGTATTTTGATGATGCTTGAGCGAGAAAAAACTGTGGGTGCAGAAATTGCCGGTATAAATGTAAAAAATGGTTGTTATTGTGTTTTTGTATATCAGCCAGGCATTGATAGGCTATCTAACAAGTATAAGTCAGATTATGCGAAGGGATTAATGCTATTTCATAAGGCTGAAGAATGTTGGTTGATTGAAATGGAATTTGATGCTAATGCGATTCTGAACAATATACATGCCGTACTTATAAATAGAAAAGATATTGAGCCTGAACGAATGGATGAACTGTATGAAATTGGGGAGAAGGGTGTGGATAATAGGAAAAGATCTTTTCTGGTACGGAATAATCAAAAGAAGATATACCCAAATGATCCATGTCCTTGCGGAAGTGGAAAGAAGTATAAGAAATGTTGTGGTAGATATGGTATGTAGTATTGTTGTGGTTAGTGAAAATGAAATATAGAAGGCAGTGTCAGTGTATTACGGAGGTACAAAATGATTTCTGGGATTAAGAGCATTAAAAATGTAGGAAAGTATGAGCAATTTGATAGTACTGAACAATTTGACAAAAATACGATGATTTTTGGATTCAATGGTGCTGGAAAATCTACATTAAGTGATATTTTTTATTCATTAACATCAAGAGAAAATCAATGTTCGCTTTCCTTAAGGAGGACATTAAATAGGCCGGGAGAAGATGGCACAAAGCAAATGGAAATAGTTTTAGGTAATGAAAATGGAGAAGATATAATATTTACGGGTGAAGAGTGGAATAAATTTCCCGAAAATCTTTATGTATTTAATAAGTACTATATAGAAGACCATGTGTTCGTAAGTAAGCATTTACAGGGAGATGCTGTGCCTATTGGAATGGGAACTGTGGGGACAAGATGCATGAGGCAAAGAGAGTTATTACTAGATGCTAATAAGGAACTTATAAATCAGATTAATACTGATATAGGATTGTTGGGGAATGCGGGACTAAAGATTAAAGATTTTTCTAATCAAAAAGTGACAGAAAAGACAAAACAGAAACGCTTTGAAACTATGTCGGGATTGACCTTGTATTCACTATCTGAGAAGAAGATGATAGAAGATAAGATAAAAAGCAATACAAAATATACAAAAGAGCTTGCGGATATTGAACAGTGTGAAAAGATATATCAACAAATTAGAGGAATAGAACAAATAGATAAACCAATGCTTATGAAGACTGTAAAAAAGACGTTACGAGTCTCTTCAAAGGAAATTGCTCAATTTTTGAGTCAAACATTAACTGAAACTGACATACGATGGGCAGTGGCCGGATATAGGAATCAAAAAAAAGATAATATCTGCCCAATGTGTGGACAAACCATTAGTGATAAAAGAGCGGTTCAATTATTTAAAAAGTTGGGTAAGTATGTTAGCCAACATAAGGATGATAATGCAAAAGAATATTGCACAAAATTAAGTTTGTTGGCTGGACAATTAAAAATGCTTAATTTGGCCAAGCGGGTAGAAATATTTAATCAAATAATTAGCGTTTTGTCAGCGGATTCATTGTTGTTAAAGAAGGATACTGAACGATTACAAAAAGGTCTTTTATGGAATGAACAAAAAGAAACTTTGCTAGAGGGAGTAATTAGTAAAATATATTTAAAAGTAGAGAATCCTTATGCACAAATATTGTTTTCCGATGAAGAAGAGCAGTGTATATCATTAATAAATCAAGTGATCAGAAATATATATATACTTGAAGATATTATCGGCCAAGCAAAAGAACGTTTGGAAAAGAAAATAGATAGAAGAATAAGTATGAGCGATATGAGTGTTTTGTTTGAATTATCATATGGTCCTAATAGAACTGTGGCAGAAAGAATTAAGGCAAATGCAGGGGGATATATTCGCAATCAAAGGAAAATAATAGAACTTAATGAACAGGTGGATGATTGCTATAATCAAATTCAATTGGATGAAATAAATGGATACTTGTCTAAGCTTAATACTCACATTAATTTAGAAGTGCATCGAAATAAATATTATATTCGATTAAAAGATTTTGAAGCAGCAGAGTACGAAAATGGGAAAAAATTACTTTTTAGTGAAGGGGAAGAACGAGCAGTAGCATTTGCTTATTTTTTGTCAGAAGTAAATGATTTACAAAACTATGATGAGGGCAAAATTATCGTTATTGATGATCCAATATGTAGTATGGATTTGAGTAGAAAATCGATTATATCTTATCAAATTACGGAAATGATGAAAAATCCACTATGGCAAGTTATAGTAATGACACACGATATTGGATTTGTGGAAAGAATAGAAGGATTTTTTACAAGAGGGATGACATGCAAAAAACTAGAATTGCGTTCTGAAAAGAATGACTTTTTAGAGTTGAATGTTAAAGATTATTTGACAGATGATGAACATGTTTATGCGGAATTAATTCAAGATGCAGAAGAAAGTGATGATGAATTAACTAGAGTTATTGCGTTAATGTCATTAAGACCTTATTCTTATGTAAAAAAAGTTTCAGCAGAGAATTATGATATAATACAAAAAAAGTCAACGTATTTTTCTCATACATTGTATTCAAAAAAGAGAGGAATAGAGTATAAAATTGAGGATTACAACAGTGATGGTTTAAAAAAATTTATCAATAAAGTAGCTGAATCAACAGGCGTATCTTTTGATAGCGATAGTATTGTATCGGAATACACTTTTTCAGGGTTTGATTTTAATACAATTACAGATATGTATTTAAGTATAAGTCTTGATTCAATGAAAAATGCAAGAAAGAAGGTCCTGTTAATGAGGCCTTTGATAGAAGCGTGTTTTTTTCAGCTAAGTTCAAGAGATAAATTTGATCCAGAAAATATTGGCTCAATGTATGCGAAGACAACTCGAGCAAATAAGAATGATGCAGAGAAATACGGTATATGTAAAAAGTTGCAAGAGATATATGATTCGTCAAAGAAATATCATCATGGTGCAGATGATGGTTCGTTATTAGGGATTTCTTGGATTAATCCAAATGAAATTGAATACTACGATCAAGTATTGAATGAGATTATAACCAGAATACGAGCAAGGTGTACAATAAGAGCAATGATTGCATAGGGACTAGTTAATGACCCAATAATTGAATTGTAAATGATTTACATAGCGGTGTAACCCAAGTGATTGTAAAGCGGGAGTCATAACCCGCCACCGCATTTGATTCCATTCGAAATCCTAAAACTAAATAAACCCTATCCGAAAAAATACAAAAAAATCCCCTTCACATCCTTGACACGAGCGGGTACAGGCAAGACGTATGCGTCAGTCTTTGCCATGCGAGAGTTAGGATTTAAGCGTGTTCTGTTTTTGGTACATAGATCTACCCTTGCTAAACAGGCGTTGACATCATTCTGAAAAGTATTCGAAGATAAGAAGTCAATGGGCATTGTTGGGGCAGGATATTCAGATTATGAGGCAGATTATATTTTTGCTATGGTGGAGACTCTTCACAAAGCGGATAATTTGAGGAAGTTTGACCCAGAAGAGTTTGATTGCATTGTTTTAGATGAAGCGCATCATAGCCCGGCGAATACTTATCAGAAGGTCATGGAGTATTTCGAACCGAAATTATTCCTGGGTATGACAGCTACGCCGGATAAGAGGGATGATGGGGATGCTTCCAGGAATGTATACGAATTGTTCCATTATCAGATCGCTTATGAGATCAGACTGCAGCAGGAATAGGGAATGTGAGGAGCTGTCTGCAAAGTTCAATAGACTGGGATACCGTACTGTAGCATTAAGTGGCAAGAATACCAATCGTGAACGAGAAGCAGCATTTGAATGTTTGGCAATGAACGAAGAGGGTGCAACAGATGAAATACAGCCTTTGGACTGAATGATTACTAATCATACAAAAGGTTGCGGATTGATTGCTCTTGTAAACCATTGATAACATATGCTTGTACCGATAAACATATGGAAGACATGGAGGAAAATAAGTAAACGTCAAATCCTGCGCCTTGGCTAATTAGTTTTTTTATGCCACACTCTAAATAACACGAAAAAACTATTAGTTTTTTAGAGGAGGCTAAAGCGCATGGATCAATTAAC
>OHAY01002184.1_pt1 | contig 16117 bp, 10 predicted proteins | sample 1577191 | NCBI WGS metagenome assembly OHAY01 (sample SAMEA3541504, study PRJEB24748) | human gut metagenome | biome: human gut; feature: human-associated habitat; material: faeces | place: China | collected 2012 | reverse complement strand
ACCAGCGTCTGCACACCCTCCCGCTCGATTTGGTGAGCGGTGTCGCACAGGATGATGACAGGAACGCCGAACTGCTTTGCAATCTGCAACGTCAGATCGACGACCGGGCAGCCGTCGGCATCAATCAAAATGGTCATGTGTGTTCCTCCATCGTCCACCGAAAGGCTTTCGCGGTACGCAAATCGGCGTCTTTGAAATGCCCGCCGCTGTTCCATTCAAGGGTGCAGTCTGCGCCACGCTCTATAAGTCGGCTGTGCAGGGTGCGGATGTTATCACCTACCGCAGCCATGACAGCGTTTTTCGTATGCTCTTCCTTGTCGCCAAGGCTCAGATAAACGCGCTGTGCCTGTATCGGGTGCTGCTGTTCAAACTTCATCCATTCCGGAAACCACACAGAGGGCGAGGCGGCAGCGATACCGTAGAACAGATCAGTCTGGGTGGATGCCCACAATGCAAACAGCCCGGCCAGCGAGTAGCCGCCCAGAATGATCCGGACGTTTTCCGGCAGTGCAAACTGCTGTTTCAGTGACGGAATGACCTGTTCTGTCAGGAAGCGCAATGTCTTCCCGGCCTTACCGCCAAACCCCTGCTTCCCCCACACGGCAGGAGACTTCCACGGAGAAAGTGCATCGTTCCAGCTTTCCACGGGCACGGCCGCAAACAAAAAGTGGTGCGCACTCTGTGCAATAGCGGCAACCTCGCTGTCCATGCTTTGCAGCTCGTGTTCGCCGGTCATTTGGAGCAGTAGGTATTCTGCATGGGCTTCGCCGTAAATGCGGCAAGGTCTGTTCCCGATTTGCATTGTCTGTGCGGTCACTGCGACGTCCTCCCGAAAAAACTTTGATAAGCCCAGTATAGCAACTGAAAAATCATTTTGCAATTCAAAAGGCGTTCATAGCCGTAGCAAGCAGTGTCTTCGTATATACAAAGACCATTTTGCGTTGCAAAATGCTTGTTGGGAAATCCCAAACCCTTGAACTACATCCGATGGATGCAGGCTACGCGTTTTTTGCAAAACGCTCTTTCAGCACACCGCAGGAATGCGCAGCCATCACGGAATTGTGATGATTACAGGGATTGGGATTGCATCCCAACAAGCGAATGAACACAGCAGAATTTTAATTCTGCGTGCGAATTTAGCCTTTGTGCGCACAAAGGCTCTGCTTGCCACGGTTATGGTTCTGCGAATGCGATTGAGAAACTTTTCATTCGCATTGCAAACCGGGTGGCACTTTTGTATAATTGGTTCAATGAACACACGCATAAAATCGGAGGGGCTGTCCGATTAAAAAATTCTAAAAACGCCCTATTGTAGGCCACTGGGAGGAATAGCATGAACAAGCAGCAACTCGCATCGAAAATCTGGGAATCTGCCAACAAGATGCGCTCTAAAATCGAAGCCAACGAGTACAAGGATTACATTCTGGGCTTCATGTTTTATAAATTTCTGTCGGACAAGGAAGTCAAATGGCTGAAAGAGAATGACTGGACAGACGAATATCTGCCGGATTTGACCGAAGACGATGCCGAAACGCTGGATACCGTTCGGAAGAATGTCGGCTATTTTATCGCCTATGAAAATCTGTTTTCCACATGGATCAGCAAAGGCAGTGACTTCAAGGCCGATGATGTGACGGTAGCACTGCAGGCATTCAGCCGTTTGATTGACCCGCATCACAAGAAGGTGTTTGACGGTGTCTTTGCAACGCTGCAAACAGGTCTATCGAAGCTGGGTGAAAGCTCTGGTGCACGGACAAAGGCAATTCGTGACCTGATCTACCTCATCAAAGATATTCCTATGGATGGCAAGCAGGACTACGATGTACTGGGCTTCATTTATGAATATCTGATCAGCAACTTTGCAGCAAATGCGGGCAAAAAGGCTGGCGAGTTCTACACGCCGCACGAAGTTTCGCTGCTCATGTCTGAAATCGTGGCGTACCACCTGAAAGACCGGGAAGAAATCAAAATTTACGACCCCACCAGCGGTTCCGGCTCGCTGCTGATCAACATTGGTCAGTGTGCCGCACGGTATATGAGCAATGGCAACAACATCAAATACTACGCACAGGAGTTGAAGGAAAACACCTACAACCTGACACGCATGAACCTTGTCATGCGCGGCATTCTGCCCGACAACATTGTAACGCGCAACGGCGATACGCTGGAGGAAGATTGGCCGTACTTTGAAGAAAACGACCCGGTCAACACCTACGACCCGCTGTTTGTGGATGCGGTGGTATCAAATCCCCCATATTCGCAGGCGTGGAATCCGAACGACAAAGAGAACAACCCGCGCTTTTCGGATTACGGCCTTGCCCCCAAAGGCAAGGCAGACTACGCCTTTTTGCTGCACGACCTGTATCATATCCGCAATGACGGCATTGTGACCATCGTTCTGCCCCACGGTGTTCTATTCCGTGGCGGTGAAGAAGGTACAATTCGCAAAAATCTGATTGACCACAACAACATTGATGCAATCATCGGTCTGCCCGCCAATATTTTCTTCGGCACAGGCATTCCCACCATCATCATGGTGCTGCGGAAGAATAAAAAGGATTCGGACGTTCTGATTATTGATGCGTCTAAGGGCTTTGAGAAGGACGGCAAAAACAACAAGCTGCGTGCCTGTGACATCAAACGCATTGTGGATGCTTACAAGGAACGCCCGGAGAAAATCGAAAAGTTCGCACGCAGAGTATCCCGCGCAGAGATTATCCAGAATGATTACAACCTGAACATCCCCCGGTATGTGGATTCCTCGGAAAAGGCTGAGAGCTGGGATATTTACGCTTCCATGTTTGGCGGCATTCCCGAGGCCGAACTGCAAGACCTGTCTGCCTACTGGACAGCATTCCCGCACTTGAAAGCGGCTCTGTTCAGCCCGGACAACGAAGCGTATTGCCGTCTGAATGTGGCCAATTTAAAGAACGCTGTTCTGTCCCACCCGGATGTGGTGGCGTTCAAGACCGCTTTCCAGAATGCTTTCGGTGACTTTGATGCCTACTTGAAGTCCGCACTCATCGACGGCATGACGCAGCTGAATGCTGCCGGCGAGGAAGAACGTCTGAGCCGGGAGATCTTTGCACGGCTGGCAGAGATTCCGCTGGTTGACCGCTATGCAGCATACCAGCTTTTGGACGATGACTGGAAGAAAATCGCCATTGACCTTGAAATCATCCAGACCGAGGGTTTTGCTGCAACCAAGCAGGTAGACCCCAACATGGTGCTGAAAAAGGATGCCGAAGTACAGGACGGCTGGGTGGGTCATGTGCTGCCCTTTGAGTTGGTGCAGAGCGTTAAAATGCACGAGGAAGTAGCAGCGCTGCGGGCAAAGGAAACCAGACTCTCCGAAATCGCCGGAGAATATGAAAGCTATCTGGACGAACTGAGCGAGGAGGACAAGGAGCAGAACTTTGTGAATGACGCAAAGGACGCCTTTGTTGCCGCTGAAGTCAAAAAGGCCATCAAAGCGCGGGAGGTAGAACCTGCCACCATGAGAATTCTGAAGGATGTGGACGCGCTGTTTGCCGAGGAAAAGACCCTGAAAAAGCAGGTCAAGGACGACAGCGCCGCCCTCCACCAGCGCACCAAAGGCGTGATTGAAGGCCTGACCGATGAAGAAGTGCGTGACCTGCTGCACCGCAAGTGGATCTTGCCCCTGATGGAAAATCTGAACAGCCTGCCGGATGCCGTTCTGGACGATTTTGTGAAGCAGTTGGATGCCGTCTGCAAGAAATACGAAACCACCTTTGAGGACGTGGAAAGCCAGATTGCCAGCACCGAGCACGAATTGCTGGGGCTGCTGGACGATTTGCAGGGAAATGAATTTGACATGCAGGGCATTGCAGAACTCAAAAAGTTGCTGGGAGGTGAATGATTATGCAGGATAACGAGAAGAAACCTGCCCTCCGGTTTAAGGGCTTCACTGACCCTTGGGAACAGCGTAAGTTTGAAGAAATAGCGGTACGTTCCTCTGTTATGAGTGATAAAAAAGGACTTCCGCGTGTTGAATACGAGGACATTATTTCAGGTGCTGGCCGACTTAATAAAGATATAAAATTAAAAGAAAGCGAAAAAGTGGGCATTGTATTTCATAAGGGAGATGTTCTTTACGGAAAACTTCGTCCGTATCTACAAAATTGGCTTTTAGCGTCATTTAATGGCCTTGCCGTAGGAGATTTTTGGGTTTTGCAACCTCAAAACACAGATAGCAGTTTTCTATACCGATTGGTACAGAGCCAGCAATTTGACGAGGTTGCTAATCAATCGACTGGAACAAAGATGCCAAGAGCGGATTGGAAACTTGTTTCAAAAACAAAATTTGCGATGCCGCATTCAGTAGATGAACAAGCTGCCATTGGCGCATACTTTGAGCATCTGGACACCCTTATCACCCTTCATCAGCGTAAGTATGAGAAGCTGGTGAATATCAAAAAGTCCATGTTGGACAAGATGTTCCCCCAAAATGGGGCATCTGTACCGGAAATTCGCTTCAAGGGTTTTACTGACCCTTGGGAACAGCGTAAGTTAGGAGATTTATGTGTAGAATTCAGAAGCGGTGAGTTTATTAGTGCATCAGATATTACAGAGACTGGAGAATACCCTGTTTTTGGAGGAAACGGATTGCGCGGTTTTACAGATCGCTTTAACCATGATGGAGAATATACTTTGATTGGTCGTCAAGGGGCTCTTTGTGGGAACGTGAATTTTGCCGTAGGAAAATCATATTTCACTGAACACGCTATCGCTGTAAGAGCAGATAAAAAAAACCAAACTCGCTTTCTGTACTATCTGTTTTCAACGATGGATTTGGGGCAGTATTCTGGACAATCTGCTCAACCGGGATTGGCAGTTGGAAATCTTGTTGAGTTAAAAAGCACTTTGCCGGATAAACAAGAACAAGAGAAGATTTCCGGGGTTCTAACGGCATTAGATACCCTTATCACCCTTCATCAACGTAAGTTGGAAAAGCTGCAAAACATCAAGAAATCTTGTCTTGAAAAGATGTTTGTATAAAAACAAGTGGTGCAATTTGCCCGCAACCAGTAGATGGACGTACCGTCGTTTGCTGTTTGGCTAAGGAGCAACGCAATTTGTTCTGTTCGTTCAGAATATGCAAAACTGAATGATGAATGAAAATTAAGGCAATGTCGGACGCTTGGAACTGCTGTGTTTTAAGACTATCGGGAGTCAAAAATCAAAATTTGAGCCGAATACGCAAAACTGAGAGTGAAATTTTCAGCGAACATTCGGTAGGCGGTGGAAAATAGCTGCTGAAAGTGTGTATTTGCTCCTACTTGGGAACAGCGTAAGATTTCTGAATTGGCTGAGAAAACCTATGGTGGGGGAACGCCTACAACATCCAATGAAGCATTCTGGAACGGTAATATTCCGTGGATACAATCTTCGGATATCGTTGACGGAAAGCTGATAGGTGTAGAGCCACGAAAGTATATAACACAGACCGGTTTGAATAGTTCTGCAACACAACTTGTACCAAAAAATTCAATCGCAATTATCACGCGCGTCGGTGTTGGAAAACTCGCATATATGCCGTTTTCCTATTCCACAAGTCAGGATTTCTTGTCGTTGAGCAAGTTGAATACGGAGCCGTTTTTTACAGTTTATGCTTGCTATAAGAAATTGCAGTCGGAACTTAACACGGTACAAGGCACATCAATTAAAGGCATAACCAAAGATGAGCTTTTAGCAAAGACAATATCGGTGCCTGTATATTCAGAGCAAAAACAAATCGGTTCTTTCTTCGCTCAGCTCGACACTCTTATCACCCTTCATCAGCGTAAGCTGAAAAAGCTTGTACAAATTAGAAAAGCCTTCGCAGAGAGGTGCTTTTTGCAAAGTCGAAAGGAGTTCGTTATGGCGTTTACAAAAGAAGCCGATTTTGAAGAGGCGGTGGTAAAGCTCCTGATAGAACGCGGCTGGAAAGATGGTGTGCTGAAGAACTACACCGAACAGCAGCTGATCCAGAACTGGGCGAACATCCTTTTTGAAAACAACCGTGGCATTGACCGACTGAACGATTATCCGCTGACGGATGGCGAGATGCAGCAGATCATGGAACAGGTCATGAACGCGAAAACGCCGATGAAGCTGAATAAATTTATCAACGGCAAAAGTGTGCTCATCAAGCGTGACAATCCTGACGATAAGCTGAATTTCGGCAAAGAAGTGTCCCTGAAAATCTATGACCGTCTGGAAATTGCAGCCGGACTCAGCCGCTACCAGATTGCAGAGCAGCCAAAGTTCCCCACCAAGTCCAAAATTTTGAATGACCGCCGCGGCGATTTGATGCTGCTCATCAATGGTATGCCGGTCATTCACATGGAACTGAAAAAGAGCGGTGTTTCCATCAAACAGGCTTGCAACCAGATTGAAAAATACGCGGCAGAGGGCATTTTTACGGGACTGTTCTCGCTGGTGCAGATTTTTGTGGCCATGAACCCGGAAGAAACGGTCTACTTTGCCAATCCCGGCCCGGAAGGACAATTCAACCCCAGCTACTATTTCCATTGGGCGGACTTCTACAACGAGCCGATGAACGACTGGAAAGACGTTACAACGGCACTTTTGTCTATCCCGATGGCGCATATGTTGGTGGGCTTTTATACCGTTGCCGATGGTTCCGATGGCATTTTGAAGGTGATGCGCAGCTATCAGTACTACGCTGCCAGCAAAATTTCGGATGCCGTTTCCAAGGCGAAATGGGAGAATGACCAGCAGCGCGGCGGCTACATCTGGCACACCACAGGTTCCGGCAAGACCATGACTTCTTTCAAGTCCGCTCAACTGATTGCATCTTCCAAGGATGCGGACAAAGTGATTTTTCTGATGGACCGAATCGAGTTGGGCACTCAGAGCCTGAAAGAATACCGCAACTTTGCAGAGGAAAACGAGGAGGTGCAGGCTACCGAGAACACGGATGTTCTTGTGGACAAGCTGAAAAGTACTTCGCCGTCCGATACGCTCATCGTGACTTCCATCCAGAAGATGAGCAACATCAAGGATGATGCACAAAACAAGCTGAACCCCAACGACATTGCGCTGATCAACGCAAAGCGGTTGGTTTTTATCGTGGACGAGTGCCACCGTTCCACCTTTGGCGATATGATGCAGACCATCAAGCATACATTCCCGAAAGCACTGTTCTTTGGTTTTACCGGTACGCCGATCCAAGGCGAAAACCAGAAGAAAATGAGCACCACCGCCACCGTTTTCGGCAACGAACTGCATCGGTACAGCATTGCAGACGGCATCCGTGATCACAACGTGCTGGGCTTTGACCCTTACAAGGTGCTGACCTTCAAGGACAGCGACTTGCGGAAAGCGGTCGCACTGGAAAAAGCAAAGGCATATTCTGTGGACGAAGCTCTGGCCGACCCACAGAAGAGCAAGGTGTTTTATAAGTATCTGAATCTGCCGATGGCAGGCGGAAAAGATGCGCTCGGTGAGGAGATAAAGGGCATCGAGGATTATATTCCCAACACCCAGTATGAGGGCGAAGAACACCAAAAAGCCGTGGTGGAGGACATTTGCGAGAACTGGCAGACCCAGAGCCGCAACAGCAAATTTCATGCCATTTTTGCAACCTCTAGCATCCCGGAAGCCATCCAATATTACAAGAGGTTCAGAGAAGCTGCACCATGGCTGAAAGTCACCGCACTATTTGACCCCAACATTGACAACAACGGCAAAGGTATCACCAAAGAAGAAGGGCTAAAAGAGATCGTAGAAGACTATAACGCCCGCTATGGACAGGACTTCGGCATTCCGACCTTTGCCAAGATGAAAAAGGACATTGCGGCACGGCTGGCGCACAAATTGCCCTACCAGCGCATCGAGCGCACCCCGGAAAAACAGCTTGATCTGCTGATCGTGGTGGATCAGATGCTGACAGGCTTTGACTCCAAGTGGATCAATACACTGTATCTGGATAAGGTGCTGCAATACGAAAATCTGATTCAGGCGTTCTCCCGCACCAACCGACTGTTTGGCGATGACAAACAGTTTGGCACCATCAAGTATTACCGCCGTCCGCACACGATGGAGAAAAACATCGCAGATGCGGTAAAAGAGTATTCCGGCGATAAACCGTTTGGCCTGTTTGTAGATAAACTGGACAAGAACGTGGAAAAACTGAATGCCCTCTATGCGGAGATCAAAGATCTGTTTGTGTCGGCGGGCATTGAAGAGTTTTCGCAGATCCCTGCGGATATGGCAGAGCGCAAAAAGTTTGCCGACCTGTTCCAGTCCTTCAACGAAAATCTGGAAGCAGCTAAGGTGCAGGGCTTCGAGTGGGATAAGCCCATTGTGATCGTCAACGAGGATACAGATGAGAAAACAGAACTTCATGCAGACTTTGACGAGAGAGCGTTCAAAGTTTTGGCACTCCGCTATAAAGAGCTGTTCACGCCGAATCCAGATGGCGGTGAAAATGACCCGGACGATGACGTTCCCTATGCGGTGAACAGCTATCTGACCACCATTGATACTGCTGACATCGACACGGACTATATGAACTCCCGCTTTGAAAAGTACCTGAAAATTTTCTATCAGGAGGGTGCAGAAGCGGAAGCCATCCATCAGGCCGAAACGGAGCTGCACAAGACCTTTGCCACCCTCTCGCAGGAAGAGCAGAAGTACGCTAATATTTTCCTGCACGACATTCAAAGCGGCGCAGTGGTTCCGCAGCCGGGAAAGACCTTGCGGGAGTACATTGCCGAGTACATCGCCCAAAAGCAGAACGACCAGATCCACAAAGTAGCTGAAGTTTTCGGCTTGGACGAAAAGAAGCTGCGGGCATTCATGCGTGCAAACATTACCGAAGCCAACATTAACGAATTTGGCCGTTTCGATGACCTGAAAGCTACCGTAGATAAGGCAAAAGCAAAGGCATATTTTGAAGCAATCGAGGGCACAAAGCTTATTCCGCCCAAGGTGCCTGTCAAGTATGATAAACTCTTGCGCGAGTTCATCGTAAGTGGCGGATTTGATTTGAAAATGCCAAAAGAATCATAAAATGGGTGCAAAATCACCCTGCTGACCAAGAGCCGAGGCGCGTCCTCGGCTCTTTTTTCGCGCCAAAATCCCAAAACACACCTACTTGGGAACAGCGTAAGCTGGGTGAAATTGCAAAAGAGGTAGTCAGAAATGACCCTGCATCTGATGCACCGATTATGATGATAACGGCGGGCAACGGATTTATAGAGCAGTCTGATAGGTATGCCTTTAATAATGCTGGCGAGAGCCTAAAGAAGTATATTCTTTTGGAATGTGGCGAGCTGGCATATAACCACGGAGCATCCAAGTTGCGTCCGTATGGCTCCTGCTTTGCATTGACAACAGTTGAAAAAGCGCGTATTCCCTTTGTTTATCATTGCTTCTCAGTAGAGAAAAGCAATCCGGAATTTTTATCTATTGAGCTGAACGGTGCAAATGTTGAAAATCAATTGCGAAAAATAGTATCTTCTGGTGCTCGAATGGACGGACTTCTTAATATTGCTTACAGCGAGTATACAGAAGTGACCGTTCAGCTCCCCAAAAAAGAAGAGCAAGACTGGATCGCGAAATTTTTTAAGCAACTTGACACCCTTATCACCCTTCATCAGCGTGAGCATATAAAACCGATTTTGGAGGTAAAACGTGTTAAACGAAATGAATGAAAACAACCTGTTCTGCGATTATTATGAGCAGTGGGTTGCTGTATACAAAGAGGGTGCAGTTCGCCCGGTTACATTGGATAAGTACAAAATGACCCTTTCTTGGGTAAAAAAACTCGCTCCTACTTTGAAACTCTGTGAGGTTTCCAGAGTGACCTATCAGCAGCTTTTGAACGATTATGCCGTAGGCCATGAGCGTCAGACCACGATGGATTTCCACCATCAGCTGAAAGGGGCTATCATGGATGCCGTGGATGATGGTCTGATTGTGAAAGACCCGACCCGGAAAGCGATCATCAAAGGCAAGCCCCCGGTGCCTAAAAAGGTGAAATATCTGAACCAGTTTGAACTGCATCTTTTGTTGAGCGACTTGGATCTACAAGGAAAACTCAACTGGGACTGGATGATTTTGCTGATTGCCAAAACCGGCATCCGCTTTTCCGAAGCTTTGGCGATCACTCCTGCGGATTTTGACTTTTCGCACCAGATGCTTTCCATCAATAAAACATGGGATTATAAGGGGAACGGCGGATTTCTGCCGACAAAAAATAAATCGTCTGTCCGTAAAATTCAAATTGACTGGCAGACGGTGATTCAGTTCGCAGCACTGGTAAAAGACGTTCCTGAAGATAAGCCGATTTTCGTGTTCAAGGAACACGCCTACAATTCCACTGTTAACGATGTTCTGGAACGGCACTGCGACCGGGCCAAGATCCCGGTCATCTCGGTACATGGTCTGCGGCATACCCACGCTTCGGTGCTTTTGTTTGCAGGGGTATCCATTGCAAGCGTAGCAAGGAGGCTGGGGCATTCCAGCATGACAACCACGCAGAAAACCTACCTGCACATCATTCAGGAACTGGAAAATCAGGACATCGACCTTGTAATGCGGTCACTCTCTGGATTAAGCTGATAAAATAATCAACCATCGCTCGCGCTGGTGAAGGATGATAAGAGAAAAGCCAAACCTCAAGCTGTACAGGATGTACGGTGAGGTTTGGCTTTTTGGTATCAGCTGCTCTTTTGATTTTCGTTCATAATTCTTCTGGCTCGTCCGCGCGTGGTGTCCTCAAAGGTTTCATCCTCGCTGAATCGCAGCCAATAGGGGTCTTCCATCAGGCAGGCGTTGGTGCGTTTGACGATTTCCCATGCATTGTAGTCCGGCAGACCCATCATTTTCAGAATTTCCTTGCAGTCCATCCGATTTTTCGGAAAGATTCGTTTCTTTGCCCAAACCACCACATCGACCAATGGAACTTCACGTTTGTCACCGATGAAAAGGTTCAGTGGGAGGTCATACTGCGGCACACCCTCATTTGCGCAAAGAGACTGCCCATCTTCGCTTAGGTGTGCGATTTCTTTTTCATCCATCATCAATTTCAGATAGGCCATTTTATCACCCCATGGCAGATTTCAGGTAGTGCATACGGTATTTCAGGTATTGACGGATCGCAGATGCTCTTTTTTCGCTCAACAATGCAAGAATAGGCGAAATAGCCTGAATGATTTCTGTATACAGCGTATCCAGATCACACACCGGCAGCACAGGCTCGTCGACCAGTTTGATCTGCTGGGCGTGATGGCTGCGGAATGGCTTCGATTTATCGAACTGATAACGGAGCTTCGTGTCAGTCAATTCTTCATCCATCGCCCATGCAAGCAGACTGCCGCCATTGTCGTAAATAGGCGGAGCATAATTTTTTCCATCCCGGACGATTACATCAAAATTGTTCTCGTGGCGGTCTTCGTTGCCGATAAAGGCGTCAAATGCCAGCATTTGATAAAGCCACTTCTTACCATATAGTTCTATCGCATACTGGAACAATGCTTCCGGTGAAGCGGCTCGACCGCTGGCAAGGAAATGGGCATCAGCCAAGTCTGCAAAATGATACAGCTGTTCATCGTCCGTTGTGAACTTGGGGCAGACGCTGACCACATCGCAGGAATAGGTCTGAATGTCGGGAAAGAGTTTGGCAGGCATCAACGTATATTCTACATGGGGCAAATTCAGCACCTGTGCAATCAGCGATGCCATCACCTCAGAATACGGCTCATACCCAGCGGTTCCGGCCTCTGTGATGGAGTTGCCCTTGACCATAACAAGCTGATCATCTACATGATACCAGCCCTTTGAGAGCATTCCACGGCTCGTCCGTGTTTCACGCTTTTCAACCAACTGGATTTTTGCAGGGACTTCAATTGGGCTCATGGTATCACGCTCCTTTGCCCCATTATACCATGTTTGGATGGATAGACAAGGTAAACTATGGTCAATAGCAAAAATCAAAAAATCAAATTGTTTTTTGAAATTTGAAGTAGAAAAGTCAAATCAAATATGAAATTTCGATAGAAACATTAAATTTTTCGCTCAATAAGTGAAATGAACGCTCAAAAAAATGAAATCCAAACCACAAAAGTGAAATTTGATGGTTGAATACTGAAAAAGTGTTAAAAAGATTTTAATATTCTAAATTCGACTTGAACTGTTTTTTGCATATCGTCCTTGCAGATAGCCCTTGGAGATGTTCTCACCTTTCCGGGGAGAAAACTCGGTCAGGGCATAAATGTCGGTCTGCATGGTCTTTTCATCCTTTTCTGCAAACCAGATCTGATCGCGCCGCAGCAACGTCAGGTCGAGAAGTCCGGTATCGTGCGTGGTGAAGATGAGTTGTGCATGATTTGTATTGATAGCGGCATCCTGCACCATCTCGATCAGATGCCTTGTCAGCAGCGGGTGCATACTGGATTCTATCTCGTCTACTACCAAAACAGAGCCGGATTCCAAAGCCGCAAGCCACATACCGATGCGAGAGAAGAAACGCTGTGTCCCAACGGATTCCTGACCCAACGGGAGCCAGAAACCCTCAGAAGCGCCATCTTCGGCATCGAGAATGTGCAGTGCGGAGATGATAGGCTCTTCCTTGGAGCCTGTAATGCGGATGTCCTTGATACCGAGGTCTGCATACAGCATTTCATGCAGGATACGTCTCTTTTCAGAGCCGCCCTGCCGGATGGCAGACAAGGTGGCATCCAGCTGCATTTCGGTTCCCATAAAGCCGGTCAGTTTCTCAAAGAACCACAGATAGGCCTTCTCAGTCTGGGGACAGTTCCATTCGTTGGAGCTGGACAGGTAAAGCCGGTTTTCTGCGGTGCGTCCGGCAAGGGTAAGCTGTTCCTGAACATTCTCGCGGAACTGATAACCATTGCCTTCTCTGGAAAAAACCAGAGCCTCCCGGCCGTTGGGCCAGTGATAGAGGTATTCGGTCAGGACTTTGGACTTGTCAAACGAGAACCCATAGGCATACTTGATGCCGCCATAAAAATAGATGGCTTCAAAGCTGGTCGGCTGTGTGGGCTGGTCAGTGAAAGCAAACGGCTCCTGCGGAAGGGACTCACCTTTCAGCAACTTGGCATACCGCCCGCAGACCATCTCGCGCATGAGCAGGAGGGCATGGAGAACATTGCTCTTTCCAGCTGCATTTGCGCCGTACAGTGCCAGCACAGGTACAAGCTGTTTCTTCTCGTCCGGCGAAATCAGGCAATCAGACAGACTTTTATCCGTAGATGCTTTCAAGCTGATAATAGCTGTGTCCTTGATGGAGCGGTGGTTGGTGACTGAAAATTGAAGCAGCATCGCGATTCCTCCCAGATGATTTTCTGAATCTAGTGTACTCTATTCTGGGCAGAAAGTCAAATTTTGATTTTGAAATTTGCAAATATTCCGCAAAAATCAAGAATAAAATCTAAAATATCGGCTTTTGATACCGTTCAGATGCTATCAGGAATCATTCTGCATACACGACTTCCCTCACCACCACCTCCTCCGCCTGCGCTTTCAGCCCGTTCATGTGCGCCACCCAGAGAAGCTGTGCACGCTCTTTATCCGGCGTAGGGAACTTGTCTGCCAAGGCCGCAATCGTGCGCTCCACCTGTTCTGAGGCGACTCTCTGGACATCCTGCAAATGCGGCCAGAGCGTACCGTTCAGCAGCATCTTGTTGTACAGCACAGGACGCTGAGTTTTGAGATACGCCAGCCGCATCCGGCCATATTTGCCCAGCGGTTCGGAATCATCGGTCTGCGGCAGGGTGAGCAGGGGCAGCTGATACTCCCCAACCTGTGCGTAATGGATCTCGGTGCGGACGGCGTTCGTGCTCTTCATGGAAATTCTCCTTTGCGTTTTCAACGTGTGTTATGGCCTTTGTGGAAAACAGCGCTTACTTCTTCCGATTCTGTGCGGTCAGCCAGTTGCCCTGCGCCTGATAGTAGTGCTCCATCGTGGTGGGGGCGTTCAGGATGGTGGTGCGCAGATAGGCCATGATGTTCTTGATGGGCTGGGTGGTGTTGGACATCACATCGAAGATGTACTCAATGTGCTGGCTGGTCAGCTTGTCCAGCCGCAGTCGGATGGCTTTGGTGGTCTGCGGCTGCTTGCCGACGTACTGGGTCTGCCGTGGACAGCAGTACATCTCCACAATGTTGTCCAGCAGTTCCTCCAGCTTGTCGGGGTCGTACCGCTGGGCAAGGGTGTCGATCTCCAAACGTTCCCGAAACTCCTCCCGTACTTGTGCTTCCATCTGGTCAAAATCTGCGGATTCGTCCGTCTGCCCTGATAGATTAGTACTTTGTCTTTTAGTATTTTGTTTATTAGTATTTTGTTGTGTTGGATTCTCCAACGTTGGAAAACCCGACATTGGATTTTCCGATGATGGTGAATTTGGCACTGGAGCAGGGCGTTTTTCAATCCGTTCTTTCTGCGGCAGTTCAAAGACTTCATAGTTGTAGTCAATAATGCGGCCACGGGCATCACGGACTTTGCTCCGACACAGATACCCGCCATCTTCCAGTTCGTGAACCGCACTTCTCACACTGTCGATGCCATCCCTGCACCCGGTTGTCAGCCCTTTCAGGCTGTAATCCCAATCGTCCGGCAGGGAGAGCATATAGGACAGCAGTCCCTTGGCTTTCAGGGACAGCCTCTTATCCTGCAGGTGGTGGTTGCTCATGACGGTGTAGTTGACATTTTTATTGACGCGGAATGTTGACATGGCGGCTTCCCTTTCAGCCCAATGCGGGCAAGAGAAAACGCAGCATTTCCCGGCTTTCGGGAAACGCTGCGTTCAGACAGGGAAGCCTGCTGTGAGCTGGCACAGCAACGGCAGCACTGCATATTTCTAACGGACATCTAACACAACTACACCTGAAATGCAGCCGCTGACGGCCTGTGTGAAAAAGGCTTTTTCTAACGTCATTTCGCAAAAAGCGGCTGATTTTTGCCTGCAAATTGCGGTGTGACGTGCCTTTTTGGAGGTTGCAAGAATGCCCTCAGCTGCCAATGACAGCCGCAAGGGACCAGCTTCATCCAACAATTTTAAAGACTCGAAATGCGATAGGCCGGGAGACCGGTGCCAGGGTTCGACTCCCTGATGCTCCGCCAAATCGAATGGATAGATGAATTTTATTCGTCTGTCCATTCTTTTTTGTCGAAACATCGTCCATTCCCCCCTGTCTTTGGGGCGTATGGCATCATGCTGACGCATTGCCATAGCCCAGCCCTTCCAGCATCGCCTGTGCAGACGAGAGCTTGGAAGCGTAATCGAGGTGGGCGTAAATGTTGGCGGTGGTGGAGAAGTCGCTGTGACCCAGCCATTCCTGAATCTGCTTCATGGGAACGCCGTTTGCCAGAAGAAGGCTGGCGCAGCTATGACGCAGGTCGTGGAAGCGGATAGGACGCAGACCGTTTTTCTCCAACAGCTTCGGGAACTGCTCGGAAACGTAGTTGGGGCGGATGATGTTCCCGATCTCGTCCACACACAGATAACCCAGATAATCCCGGTTGTAGCTTTTACCGCACAGGCGGCGGTAGGTTTCCTGCTGACCTTTCAGCATCAGCAGGCGGTCACGGATGGGCGGCACAAGAGGCAGCGTCCGCAGGCTGGACTTCGTTTTTGCACGGTCTGCCTGCACCAGAACCTTTTTGCCGTCGATGGATGCCTGCGTGACGATGTGCTTGACCTCCAGCGTGTTGGCTTCAAAGTCGATGGCATCCCATTTCAGACCCAGCACCTCGCTGCGGCGCAGGCCGTAGAAGGATGCCAGCAGAACCGGGATCTCCAGTTTGTTGCCCTCTGCGATCTCCGTCAAAGCATGAATCTCATCGGCACTGTAATAGCTGCCTTTGAACTCGTTCTTCTTCGGACGCTCGACCTTATCTGCCGGATTGGTGGGAATCAGGTCGATCTTTACCGCATACTTCAACGCCTTGTGGATGTTTGCATGATAATGGATCACCGAATTTGCCTTGACCCGTCCAAGCTGTTTGTTGTAGAAATCCTGCAAGTCGGTGGCTTTCAGGTCTACCAGCTTGATATTGCGCTTTCGGAAATAGGGAACGATCACACGCTCCACCATTCCCTGATAGCTGGCATAGGTCGTGATT
>OHAY01002176.1_pt1 | contig 16150 bp, 12 predicted proteins | sample 1577191 | NCBI WGS metagenome assembly OHAY01 (sample SAMEA3541504, study PRJEB24748) | human gut metagenome | biome: human gut; feature: human-associated habitat; material: faeces | place: China | collected 2012 | reverse complement strand
ACCACGCAGCCGGTCCCCACCAGGGCACTGCCCCGGACGAAGGCGCAGTGGCGCACCTCCGTCTCCGGGCCGATGATACATGGTGCACCGAGATACGCGCTCTGGAATACCTTCGCCGTCTTGTGCACCCAGACGCCCTCTGCGCGCTGTTCGTACTCATCGACAGGTAATTTCTCGCCGAGGTCTAAAATCATCTGCTTGATGCCTTCTAAGGCTTCCCACGGGTAGCGAAAAGTCGAGAGGTAGTCGGCGGCTTGGGTGTGGGCGAGATCAAAAAGCGAAGTAACCTCTAAATTCATATATTATCTCCTTCAATATATTATTTATAAGCACTGCAAATATTGTCCGTAAAGCGTCATTCTGAGCTCTTGTCCGGCTTCGTGTACCTGCTCTTCTGTCAGCCAGCCTTGGTTGAACGCCAGTTCTTCCAGGCAGCCAACATAGCGTCCGGTCTCGGCTTGAATGGTTCGAATAGTCTGGCCTGCATCCATCAGGCTGTCTGCTGTGCCAGCGTCCAGCCATACGACGTCCCGCTCGAGCGGGAGCACCTGCAACTGGTCACGGCGCAGATATTCCAGATTTACGTCTGTGATTTCCAGTTCGCCACGCTGCGACGGCGTAAGGTTCGCCGCAATCTCCATTGCCTGATTATCATAAAAATAAATGCCAGGAATGATGTAATTGCTCTTCGGATGACGCGGCTTCTCTTCAATCGAAATAGCCCGTCCATCCTCGTCAAACTCTACCACGCCGAACGGCCGTGGATTTTCGACCCAGTAGCCGAACACCGTTGCACCGTTCTGCTGCTGCGCGCCCTTACAGAGCACTTCACGCAGCGTATCGCTGTGGAAGATGTTATCGCCGAGCACAAGACATACCGAGTCATCGCCCACGAACTCGCGGCCGATGAGCAGTGCGTCCGCAATACCACGCGCGACAGGCTGTTCTGCATAGCAGATACTGATGCCGAACTGACTTCCATTGCCGAGCAGTGCGCGGAATGTGTCTGTTTCGTTCGGCGGAACGATTACCATGACATCGGAAATGCCCGCTTGCATAAGAATTGCAAGCGGGTAGTAAATCATGGGCTTGTCGTAAACCGGCAGCAAAGGCTTGCTCATCGGTTTTGTCATCGGGTAAAGGCGCGTGCCTTTGCCTGCGGCTAAGATTAGACCTTTCATACTTTTTTCCTCTCTATCCATTATTTATAGACAAATATTTTCCGTGCTGCATAATTCCAAAACAATACGAGAATCGATGCAACAATTTTCGCTATTCGGTAATCTAAGCCAACCCAATCTGTTCCTGCAAAAAGTAACGCTTCTGTAAGCAACAGCCCTATTATCGAAATTGCCAACACCGAAATCAGTTCTCGCACATCGATTTTCGAAGATGCGGTAGATTGAAATATCATCCAACGCGATACAAGGAAGTTGAACGCGAAACCCACAATGAATGAAATAATCCCTGCCAGCAGATACTGCATTCCAAGCCATCCCAGAATGCAGTAAACACCGAAATCAACTACGAATGCACCACCGCCCACAAAGCCATAGCGAAATAACTGAAGCCATCCGTTATTCGTTGGCGCATATAGTAACCCAGACCAATCGCGTTCCCATAACAGGCGGAACATCTCCGTTATGCCCTTATTTTTCATCGCTTCCCATGCCTTGCAGAATCGTCATTTGCAGCTCAAAATTCTGTCGGCTCTTCTTACTCTGCGTATCAAGAATTAAACCGCAGACGAATGTTTGCAAGGAAAACAACGCCATAAAGCAGGCAGCAATAAAAGTTGGCAGCCGCGGGACCAAACCTGTCTGATGATACTCATTCAGAACAGGCCAAAGCAGCAGCAACGCAATAATCATCAATACCGCTGCGCAGATACCAAAAAAAGGAAGCGGTTTGTAATCCTTAAAAAGACGGCCAATCGTCTTAAGAACTTTAAACCCATCCGAAAACGTGTTTAGCTTCGACACACTGCCCTCAGGCCGATCTCGATAATCTACAGGGACAGAAATCAATGCCAGATTCTTGTCCAATGCATGTATGGTCATCTCGGTTTCAATTTCAAATCCCTTAGAAAGAACCGGGAAGCTTTTAACGAATAATCTGCTGAATGCACGATAGCCGGTCATAATATCGGTAACGTTGCCGCCAAAAATGCTGTTTACCAGCTTGCGCACCAACACATTACCCGTGTTGTGGAATGGACGCTTATTTTCTGTAAAGTATGTAGACGACAGACGATCGCCGATAACCATATCATATCCGTCATCCAACACTTTGCCTACCATATCCCGCGCATTCTCCGCCGGATATGTGTCATCACCATCGATCATCAGATAGCAATCCGCTTCAATATCACGAAACATAGAGCGAATAACATTACCCTTACCCTGTCGATGCTCATAGCGCACTTCCGCGCCTGCTGCACGCGCAATTTTATCCGTACCATCGCTCGAATTGTTATCGTAAACGTAAATCGTTGCTTCCGGCAAAACTGCGCGATAGTCTGCTATAACCTTTGCAATCGTTGCACTTTCGTTGTAGCAGGGTATTAATACTGCGATTTTATCCAACTATTTTCCTTCTTTCAATTTTATATCTTCAGGACTCTGTTCCATACATTGTTTTTTCGGCAGTGTAATTGTAAGAAATACCAAAGCTATAACACCCAGTTGGATGAAGTATACATACCTAAAACTTTGGTGATAAAGCACGAGTACGGATCCTGCAATATTTCCTACTATCGGCATCGCTGCCCACCATAGTCTATTCTTATGATTTTTCCACCAGTACAGGATAAGCACGAATAGAGCAATCAAATATGCTCCTGGTCTCCATAGGAGGATATCAGCTATTCCGTTTATTGGCGTGTCCATAGTGTGATGGTATATCTTCACAATCCAATTTTTTTCGTATAATTGTGCACCATTACTCAAATCCATTTTTTCATTAAATAACGAAGCAATTTCATCGTTGACTGGATTGATGAAATCAAAGCTTTTCGCGTTGAAGCTATCTTCCGGTTGGACAACATCCCACATTAAATCCATTCCATCCATGCGATCCTTTATTACAACATCCGGATATTTTTTCAAGGCTTCAAAATAAACCTGAAATGCCTCCTTTCCTGAAATTTGCGATGTATCATATGGCACAGAGCCTTCCGGACGTCCCCAGAAATAATCATCATGGCCTGCAAAGCGATTGTAATAATCCGCCCAATCCTCTAAAGGCATTGCCTTAGCCATAATTTCATTTGCTTCATCCGATAAAGGCAATTCTTTATTTATACATGAACCAACTGCGCATAGCATTGTTGTATATGGCGATACCGGGTTTTTCATAACATGCAGCAACTGAAATAACGGACCTTTATATAATGTCACCAATATTACTGATAAGGCAACCGAAGCAATAGCTTTCATGCCTATAGACTTATGATAACGTGCCGCAATAATAATCAGAGTAATGGCTATAAATGCAAACGGGACCGATCCATTATGTCGCAATGTCATAATTAAAAAGAGATCGAGTGCTAAATAAAGATATGTACGAACTGAAGCTGTTCTGGCTGATATAAAGCCTATTTGATAAAGTAAATAAACTCCCCATAAAAGAGCTAATGTGTATGGAAAATCCTTCAGTGCATTGCTTCCTGAGAGAACTTGATTGGGTAAAAACTCCAAGACTACTCCTACCAGGCATAATGCGCTTAACCGAATTCCTCGATCATAGCCAATCATCAAAAAAGCAGCTATTATCCACGCGAAGATAATCATTTGTACGGCTACAATTGCACCAGCAGAATGAAAAACACAAACAATCACACGTTCAATTAAGGTATGCAAAACAGGGTGCCAATCATTTAATACGCGAGCTCCCACTGCTTGATTAAGCTGGTCGATCGCGTCTGCTGGGAAACCACCCGGCCACATAAACGCCGCCGCCATCAGTTGGCAGCCTGCTAATATAGCAAAAAGAATCCACTTGGCCTTTATTCTGCCATATTTGTTTACTTGCACATAGTTTTTCGATGCTAACCGCTCTATTACATATAGCATTATCCATATAGTAGGGATGAACCATAGAACGCCGCTTGCACAATACAATGCACCTTGCCATGAACCATGAATTCTTGTATTGCCATTTAAGAAAAATCTCTGGCCAAAACTAGCAAACGATGCATAAATGCTAATTGCAATAACCGCTGCATAACCCGAACGTGATTTATATTTTTCTAATATAGACCATGCTTGTTTGGAATTCAGTACGTATATAGCAATGGCAGTTAATACAATTAAAAATGTCTGCGTCAATCTTGTAGGTTTTATGCGTTGATTCGTAAAAAACAGCAGACCTGTATTTGCAAACATCAAAAGATTTATTACCAATCTTCTTCTGTCTGTTTTCAGACTACCCCCATTATTTTTGAATAGTATTCCCAGCAGCAAATCCATTATGAATGCTACTACTAGCCAAGCACCAGCGCCATATAATATTCTTTCCCATATAGTGTACGTTCTATCGGCCTGTAAACTATAGTCAAGACTATCATTGCTTCCGTCCGTACTAGTCAGTTGAAGCTGCGTTGTGTTTTCTCCATCGACTCCAACTTCAACAGCGCCAGACCAGGCATTATGTGCAAATGTTAAGTCAACATCCTTGGCTGTTACATGAAACGATAAATAATTCTCATTATTTCCGTCCTCACTCGGATAAAAAACATAGTCATCACTATCCTTGATATATTGCCAACCTCTATTGGCATCTACTTCAAGATGTGATATCTGACGTTCTTGATTATCAACCAAAATATCCGATAACCAGACCTCATGATATGCTCCATCTTCACAGTTTGAAGATGTTAGTGTTATATTCATATCTTGCACAGCTGGCAAAAAGAAATTATTGCCGACTATAACAACACCACCAGATAAAACTGCAACTATGATTTTAATAATCATGGATATGCTATATTTATTTATTACTCTTCGTTTCAATGCGCAAATCGCATGGCACATGGTAATAAAATATATAAACACAAATACACGTTTTAACGTTGTATTCAATGCATATGCATCTACTAAAAATGTCAAGTATATACTGGATAATACTATTCCTATTTCATTAACAAATCTTCTAACACGACTATTCTGATTCATTATCGTAGCATTTCTCCTTGTAATTTATCTGAAATAGTCTCTCATCTTTTCCGTCATCAGCTTCCAATCCTGAAATTTAATCTGGAACAAGTTCTCTTTAGAAAGCTGAGCAAACCACTCCGGATGTTTCAGCAGATTCATCAATGCATCTGCAAGACATCTGACGGAACGTTCTTCCAAAATAAACTTTTTCTGCTGTTCGCCAAAGACTTCGGGGACAATACCAACATCCGTACTGATTACCGGAACACCGCACGCCATTGCTTCCAGCACCGGATTTGGAGTACCTTCACAGCTAGATGCACAAATATACAAATCAATCCGATTATAGTATGCTGGCATCTCATCATGCGGTATCATTCGATCTTGTCGATCGGATGTCATTAGTTCAATATTGTATCCCTCTTCCTGCAGAATCTTAACCGCCGGACGAATAATCGTATTGATACCCTTTAAATCCCCTACAGTCCATTTGCTGTTGCCAACCCAACCAATCACAACTTTTCGTTCTGCAATATCATCAAATCGCTCAAGATTTTGAGGCATAAACAGGCCAGTATCTACGCCATCTGCCAGAATTGCAGATGGCTTCATTTTTACATTTTCTGCATTTTGATAGATATCCCACAGTTTCTTGCTTGATACACAATATTTTGTTACTAAACTTGTCGATTTCGAAAATAGATCCTCTGTATAATGACTATCTACTTCTGAAGGCGAAAGCATAAGATGATCATATACTTCTACCGAAATTTCTTTGTTCTGAACATAGCGATCATAAAATTCTTCGGAACTCATTCCCAGGGATTTAATGTAGTTTTGCGTATAACTGTTGTAATAACAAGAAGCCAACGGCCGCCACAGAAAATGTATCATCTGGCAATCATCTGCGAGAAGCAAAACTTTGCCTAGATTATCAAAATCGGACAAATAGATTTTCATAAAATCGAACTCATCGCTCAAATTTTTAACTATTTCTGTTGCTACATTATCAAGCGCCCATCCACGACGATCTATTACTAGTGCTATTTTCTTTTTTCTATTAACATTTTTACTCTTAAACTTTTTATTTTCATCCAGTTTCAAATCACTGATTCTTTGCTCAACCCAATTATTAACCATTGGATTCCATACAGAGAAACCGTGTTTCTTCTCAAAATATTCTGCAGCTTCTTTTAAATAATTTCTAGAAAAACGCTGTTTCTCATAATGTACATCAGAAGTATTTTCCGGTTTTGGATGATCATGAATTAAGCAGGCAATACCGCACGCTCCGACTTTTATGCCTCGCTGATACAGTCTGATTGAAAACTCTGTATCTTCAAACCCTACAAACATGCCATCATCAAACCCATTCTGTTCAAAGAATGTCTCTTTTCTAATGACTCCAGCGCATCCCGACAAAAAAGTACATAAAAATGGCGCAAACTCTTTATTCATCTCGATTCTAGGCACAATCAAGGCACTGCCTCCACCTGCACTTACACCATTTAAATTTTCTATATACAAATTACCACCATACAAACTACAGCCCTCTTTACCTTCATCTCTGATGGGCATAGTCATAAAGTGGCACCCTAGGGCCCACAGATCTTTTTGAATCTTTCCGAGCGGGTTTCCTACGAAGTACAAGTCATTATCCATGGATAAAATCCATTCTGTCTGAACTTCTGCAAACAGTTTATTGCGGCCACCAGCTACTCCATAATTCTTGTCAAACTCAACCATTCTGCATTTGAATGGCATTTGCTCCATAGCATCTCGCAGCTTCTGCTTTTCAGCCTCATGAGATCCATTATCTCCGATTAAAAATTCACCTTCAAAATCAGGAAGATATTTCTTCATCGAATTCAGCAAGCGAATAGTCAGCGACGATCGATTCATCGATAATACTGCTATCGTTAAGTTTTTACCATGCTCTCCTATATTCTGCAGATTAAGATTACGATAATCTCCTAATCCGATTAATTGATGTTCTTTTGCATAAAAATAATTCAATGCTTCTACATGAAAGCCATTCGTCGTATTTTCCGGGAATCTCACACTATATCCATCCCTTCTTTAATGAAAATTTCTCTTGACTAAATCAGCAACCCAGCGAATGGGCTTTGTGATTTTCCAACATGTAGAGTTCTCATATCTTGCACATTCTAATTTATAATAATTTAGCTGCGTTAAAAGGTCTCCCTCTGCATTACTGCCGAGTGAAACGCAACTCATATCTATCCCGGCGGTATTTCCGGGTAATGTATTATATAAAATTGCAATCTCTTTATTAGCTAAATCGAGCATCATTTTTAAACGTTCATTTTCAATATTGACCACATCATGCTCAGTTTGAGCAATCTTTTCCCCTCTGTTTTCTTCCATTTCTTTCTCTCCTTTAGCACTATCTAGACTTTTCTTGACATCTCGATAAAAGTCTAGATCTCTATCTTCCACCTTAATAAAAGTTTCTCTCGGGTAAATCGCCGCCGATACTGCACGAACATTCGGCACACTTCCCCAAATTCCCAGATAGTAATTGCAATTCCAATAGTTAATCAATCTTTCCTGTTTTAGCACTGCGGTGTTATCTAATATCTGATAATTAAATAGTTCCAGCATGGTATCCGGAGCCGAATGATTCTCTGGCAAAGTAGAATCTTCAATAGGCACCGTCACAAAACCATCTGTTGCAAATCCTAAATAATACTGCGCTGCTTTACCTAAGATGCCTTCAGTGAATTCCTTAAATTCATAAAAGTGATATTTTCTCTTATGAAATGGATTATCTATCGGCGCATTTTCATAATAATAGTAATCATTAGGGCACGATAACAACACTATACCACCCGGTTTTAAAACGCGCTTAATCTCGTGCAGAAATTTATCAGCTGATTCTAAGTGTTCAATCGTTTCAAAAGAAACAATTACATCAAAGCTATAATCATTGAATGGAAGTTCTTCTGCCGTATGACAAAGATACTGCAAACCTTCCTCTCGAAACATATCCGTTGCCTTATCAATAGTAGCTTGATCAATATCTACCCCCTGTACCGTTTTTGCCCCCCATTTTTTCATCAAATAGCTTCCATAGCCTTCACCGCAAGCAATGTCCAGTACCGTTTTTCCCTGAACAAATTTTTTTGCTGTTAGGTACCGTGTTAAATGGATGGAGGCCTCTGTTGCGCTGTATTTATTTTTTTCGCTAATATCCAGTCTTTCTATCATAATTAGTCTCCCTTGCTTTCATCCCGAGCAAGACCTAAAGTCGTTATTAATCGAATTTGTTCCTTCTTCGTCCTGCTTTCAAAATCTAAATCATATCTCATAAATTTATGTCCTATAATGGCACAAACATACTCCTCTACCGTATTGACAATGCTGCTACCAGGTGTTCCCGCGATTTGTTCACGGACTCCACCAACATCATTTGCCAAAACCGGTATGCCAAGAACACCTGCCTCATCAATTGTGACAGGTGTCCCTTCGTAATCAGACCATAAAACCAAACAATTGCATTGCTTTAACAGCGGATATGGATTTTCTAATTTACCCGTTAAAATAACCTCATCATTTAATTGCATTTTATCTCTAGTAGCTTGTATTTCATCTCTCAGCACCCCATCTCCAACAAAATACCATCTAAACGCAAAGTTCTGTCTTTTTAAGCTATTTGCAACCGCAAGTAGATTATCAAATCTTTTCTCTGCTTCGAATCTGCCAATTGTAATCAGATTGCATTTTTCGTGGTCAACTATCCACTTTGTTTTTTCGTTTGCTTTTTCTAAAATTCGTTGATATTGAATTGGATTACGAAGTGCTTTTACTTTGTCCTTTAATTGTGGATAAATCTCCACAAATTTTGCTTTCAATAAGCTATTCAGACAAACTATAAGATCAAATTTGGAATAGATTGCTGCATCATTTTTTGTGATCGCACGTGTCCAATCACTACGCTGCCGCCATGCAGCATAATCTGTGTGAATCCACTGAACCTTTCGGGGGGAATTTAGTTGGGAAACAAATCCTCTTAACTTTGATGCCTCACTTACCACACAAATTGTTTGGTAATTTTCAAAGATATGCTCCATTTCCTTCTGCATTATTCTATCTGGAATATAGTGCTCATATCCTAAACGCGCCAAGAGTGCATAGGCTGCTCGTATTATACAAACACGCCTTCCCTGCTCTTTTATAACCTGTTGAAATGGCTTAGATAGGCTTTGCAGCACATTATTCGTCGGCATACTGATAACTCGATATCTCTGCTTTAATTCCGTATCGTTGCAATTCACTATCGTAAATAGATCAACCTTTGCATACAACATTAGCTGATCAATCTGTGCCAGCGCTGCATTTCTTGCCCCACTCATATAATTAATATCGTCAAATACATACAGAATTTTCTGTCTGCAATCATCCAGCAGAGGTTCCAAAGTGCTCAATGTATCATTCCGTGTTAATTCATCCTGTAGATTATGAATTATCTTTTGAGTCAACGTTTGAGATTTCAATAGCGTTTCTATTTTATCTGCAATAGCAGAAACAGAAAAATCGCATAACAAGCCATTCGCTCCATCTACAATCTGTTCTAATGCTCCGGATGTCTTGGTCGCTATGACCGGCGTGCACAGCGCTTTCGCTTCTGTTATTACCATTGACCATGCTTCATGATCAGAAAGCACACAGACTGCTGCCGTATGTTTCATCAATACATAAGGATTGTCTACCGCACCCACCAAATGAAAATACCCCGATAGATTTGCATCCAGAACCGCAGTCCTAACCTCTTCCACTAATCCGTTCCGTGCCAAGCTTCCTGCGTTAATCCAATGAAATCTCAGTCCACGTTCAAACAGGGTTTTCATGACTGCAACCTGTCGCAGATGATTCTTTTCCGGTCTAATATTGGCTACTGTCAGCAAAACCGGCAATCCGTCTGTCGGCCATTGAAGCGTTATATCCTGCCTGGATTTCTCTTGGAGCGCAGCTCGATCAATCATGTTATGGACCACACAACATCTTTGTGCAATCTCGGGATACTTTTCAATTGCGCCTTTCATTGATAACTTAGATACAAAAACAAAGCGATCAAAGCAGTTTTGAAAGCGCATGATATCCGGATGCAGAAAAGACGCTTTATCCATATCGGCATGAATCCAAACATATTTGCGATGTGCCTGAACATAGCATGCTACTATCGCACTCGAAAACCACTCTCCATATGAAATCGCAACATCATATTTTCTTTCTCGGAGATACATTATCGCATCATGTCTGAAATACTGAACTCCTGTAATCTTAGCCTGCAATTTACCATATACTTTTTTGACGAACGCCAGTCTGCCTTCATTGCTCGCTATATTAATCACATGAATCCATTCCGGAATACCCGGAATTAAGGAGATTGTATCCTTCAAATCTATCTGATCAAAAATCATAAAATCAATCTCATATTTTTCCGGAGAAAGTTCTCTAAAAAGATTTAAAAGGGCCGTTTCTGCACCGCCCTTGAAAAATTGATTTATTACAAATAGAATTTTTCTCTTTGCCATAATCTTCTCCTGCCTATATGCATCATGCATTCATATAGCAATCACAGACCGTTTGTGCATCCCCAAGCATTTTGACATTTCCGTGTTCCAGCCAAAGTGCTTTTTTACAGATTTCTTTGACCTGCTCAATAGAATGCGATACAAAAACCACCGTTGCCCCAGAGTCGATCATTTTTTTCATACGGCTGAAGCTTTTTTCCTGAAACTTATAGTCACCCACAGCAAGTATCTCATCGATAATCAAAATATCTGGAATATTCATCGTTGCGATTGCAAACCCAAGTCTTGCAACCATACCTGACGAAAAGTTTTTGACCGCGGTATCTACAAAATCCTGTAATTCAGCAAACTCAATAATTTCATCAAATCGTTCGTTCATGTATGCACGGTCATAGCCAAGTATCGCTCCATTCAAGTAAATATTTTCCCGTGCGGACAAATTCGCATCAAATCCCGCACCCAGCTCGATTAACGGCGCAATATATCCTGTTGTTTCGACTTTGCCTTTCGTCGGTTTCAAAATGCCAGAGACAACCTTCAGCAGTGTACTTTTCCCCGAGCCATTCAGTCCAATAATGCCAATTGAATCTCCCTTTTCCAGCTCAAACGAAACATTTTTTAACGCCCAGAACTCCTGATAATGCAATTCGTGCCGTATAGCTTTCACAAAATATTCTTTGATGCTATCGATTTTTTCAGAGCTGAGATTAAACATCATCGATACATCGTCAACTTTAACTACTGTACTCATGCTGATCCTTTCATATCAATCATACGAACAGAACAAACTTATCCTGTTTTTTGTAAAATACAAATAATCCGACCGCAATCATAAATGCTCCCATGCTGAAGCAAAGTAGATTTTCCTTCATGCTTGGAAATGTACCATAGAGAACCAAATCTCGCATATAGCTCACTAGGTGATACATCGGATTACAGTTCATTACCTTCATAGCTGCATCCGGCAGGATATCTACAGGATAAAAGACCGGCGTAAAATACGTCCAAGCTAAAATAAATACACTGTAAAAATGCGCAATATCTCTAAAAAACACTGTCAATGCCGAAAGCAGGATACCCAGTCCCGTCGCGAACATAAATGTATAAAAGATAGGAATTGGCATCAGCAGTAATGTCACATGAAACGGCGCCCCTGTTATCAGCATGACAATGAACATCGCGATTAATGAGAATCCCAAATTCACCAATCCCGACAGCACATTCGAAAACGGGAATAGATATTTGGGAATATACACTTTTTTTATCAGTGATGCGTTTGAAATCATTGAATTCAGCGCAGTAGTCGTAGATTCCGAGTTAAACGAGAATATTAATGAGCCTGAAAGATAATAAATCGGAAAATTCGGAATATTCTGTTTGAATACCGTTGAAAAGACAATCGTAATAACAACCATCATGAGGAGCGGATTTAAAACCGTCCATACCAAGCCTAGAGCAGAATGGCGATACCGAACTTTAATGTCACGCACAACCAATTCTCTCAATAGCGGTGTAAACTTTTTAAACGCCCCTATTTTTTCTCTAATATATTCTGACCCAGCAGTTATATTCATAAATTTCTTGTTTCCTTTTGCTTATTATTCCACTGCAACTTTTTTATAATTTTAATGCAGTGCCTCGGCATGCATCCCATGATTACTGGTTTGACCAGATATATGTAGTCATGCAACGGTGATTTCATGATTTGCAATCCATGTATTCGCACACATATTTCATACCATCTGGTCAGTCTTGTATGTCGCATATAAGCATCATACGGTTCATACACAGAGTACAGTATTTCCTGCAGATTTCTTCCTATCAGATTTAGCGCTGCCAATCGCATTACCAAATCATAATCTTCTGTTCTCCGTGTTTCCTTCGCAACGCGGTAACCATTGGCCTGCTCAAAAACCTCACGTTTAAATACCATCGTAGGATGAAAAAAAGGATTTTTCTTAGCAATAATGTGCTTTGTAATTACCTCCGGAAATTGACGATAGTTCCAGACGCCACTGTCATCGAAAACTCGTACTCCACATCCTACATATGGTGCACCCGTTTTCTCCAAATACCGTACCGTTTTTTCTAATCGATTAACATCTGATATATCATCTGCATCCTGCCGAGCGATATATCGACCTTTTGCGCACTCGAAGCATCGATTTAGGGTCGCCCCCAATCCCATGTTCCTCTCATTTTTCAGACAAAGGATACGCTTATCTCTTTGCGCAAATCGACAAATAATTTCCCACGTTGCATCCGTTGAGGCATCATCACAAATAATAAACTCAAAATTGGGGTATGTCTGATTCAGAATGGATTCAATCGCTTTTTCTATCGTATTCGCACCGTTGTATACTCCCATTAAAATCGAAATACAGCCGTAATCCTTATTGATTATCGTCATTTTTGCATCCTTTAGAGAGATTTGTTTGCCATCTCCAGGCATCGCGACACATCTGTTCAATATCCCGCTCCGCTTTCCAATGCAGCAATCGTTCTGCCTTGCTTGTATCTGCGTAGCATTCTGCCACATCGCCAGGACGGCGATCATTGATTTCATATGGTACCTGAACCTGATTAGCCCGCTCAAAGGCGTTTACGATTTCCAACACACTGTAACCGTGTCCCGTACCCAAGTTGATTGCTTCAACACCCATATGTTCATCCGCGTATTGCAATGCTGCCAGATGACCCTTTGCCAGATCCACCACATGAATGTAATCACGCACTCCGGTACCATCCGGTGTCGGGTAATCATTACCGAATACATGCAGCTTCTCCAAGGTGCCAGCGGCGACACCAGAAACATAGGGCAGCAGATTATTCGGAATTCCTTGCGGCATCTCACCAATCAATCCCGATTCATGTGCACCAATCGGGTTAAAATATCGCAGCAGTACTATGGAAAGCTCTGAATCAGCTACGGCAGCGTCTCGCAGAATCTGCTCAATCATCCATTTCGTCCAGCCATATGGATTAGAGCACGAAGTCGGCATGTCCTCTGTCAGTGGAACCGTTTCTGACACTCCATATACGGTTGCCGATGAACTGAAGACAAACTTTCTTACGCCATGTCGTGCCATTGTTTCCAGCAACGTTAACGTTGTGTCCAGATTATTTCGATAGTATTTCAGCGGCTTCTGCACAGACTCCCCAACCGCCTTAAAGCCAGCAAAATGAATAACAGCATCAATGTTTTCTCTCTGAAATACTGCATCCAGACTATCTCTATTGGCCACATCGATTGCATAACAAATCGGCCGATTTCCTGTTATCCTCTCAATTTGGTCGATCACCTTCGGACTGCAATTACTAAAATCATCTGTAATAATTACCTGATAGCCTCTTTCCAGCAATTCAACAGCTGTATGTGACCCAATATAACCTGCGCCGCCTGTTAACAATATATTTTTCATTTTTCTTCCTCTACCCACTTCTTAAACGTCTGATGCGTCACGCCGAGGCGTCTTCCGGCCTCTCTGAGCGAAACCTCGCCGCGCTGCCACTGCTGCTTTAGCGTTTCGAACTCGGCGCCGCGCTCCATCGGCTTACGACCGATATGCACGCCCTTTTCCTGTGCCGCACGAATGCCTTCGCTCTGCTTCTGGCGTTTTTCCTCGCGCTCCTTCAGAACCGTCGCATCGATCACCTGATACAGCATTTCGCTGGCAAGGCGCTGCTCCGTTTCATCAGAGCAGCGCATCGTCATCGGAATATCAGCAATCCGCAGCTGAATTCCGTGCTGTCGAAGCCAGTTCAGCTCATCTGCAAGGCCCTTTTTCAAATCACTCAAACAGTACAGCGTCGGAATAGTCAGCCGGTCGCCCTCACGCAGGCCGATGCGCTTGAGCATCGCCAGACTGCTGCGGCTCGATTTTCTGTTCCCGCACACATCAATGAAAATCTCGCTTTCGTGTGCTCCCATCGAACGGAAGCTTTCGAACTGCGTTTCGCGGTCAGCTTCCGGTGTGCAGGAGTAATAAAAGCTTCTCGGTTCCATCCCTTAACCCTCACATTGCTCGACAAAAGTGTAGCAAATAGTACAGGTTAATAACCTGCCAAAGCCTTGTAGTTTCGCGTATTTTTTGATATAATTGTAAATACTTTAATGGGATAAGCAGTCCAAAGTAAAAATACTGTACACTGTGTAGCAAATCGTACATTTTTTAACACCCTTGACCGCCAATCTCCGGCAGCCGCAAGGACAGGCCATTTCAACGCAAAAAAATACCCGCCACAGCACAAAAGCCGTGACGGGCAGCAGGACGGCAGACACGAATGTGCCTGCTGTTTTTATTTATCAAATTGGGAATATACCGTTTCCTTTTCAAATGAATAGACAGACTATTGATGCAGCGATATAATAAATCTATCCATGAACGGAAAGGAGCGACCTGTCGTGAAGCATCACCGAGCCAAAATATCCATTTTACTCCTAAGCGTCCTTGTAATTATTTCGCTGACGGCGTGTCAGAGCGCTGACGATCAGACTTCCGCAACAGACAACACTCCCCTGCCCCAAGAAACCCCAATTCCCGACTCTGAAATCATACTTTTCGAGCAAGAAACGCCCTCAATTTATCAGGATAAAACCGTTATAAACGACAATTCCCGCCTTGATTTAGCATATCGCCCAGTTCTCGAAGAAGTCATTCCGCACGCAACTGCCATCGTTCAGGCGACAGTCGATAACATAGAATATACTTCCATCGGCGCTAACGCATGGACCGTTATTGACGCCGCTGTACAAGACGTGTTGTCCGGCGACCTGTCGGACAGGTCAAACATTACGATCTACGCATATGGCGGGTATATTTCTATGAAAGATGTTGCCGCGGCGGAACATAATCGAGAAAGCTATACCGATATGACTGATGAAGAGTTGGAAAATACGATCATCCGCCAAGCAGCCGATATGCAGGAAAGCCCCTTAGTCGGTCAGCAGTATATCTTTTTCCTCGGCGCTCCGACCGACGACATGCCGGCTGATGCATATGAACAGCTGGGTTGGAAATTCTGTCAGATGTTAGTAGGTGACGATGATACACTTTATTATCTCCCTTACCCTGCCGAAGACGCCTTATCACCTGCTGATACCGCCAATGATATTGCGCATATCACGCTAAACGACCTCAGAGAATTGATCCATCGATACACCTCCTGAAATTTCACGAGAGAACCAAAGGCACAGACCGGCTGCATGATGGACTTTACCCCCCGAAAAACCACCCCCTTCCCGTTACGAGAGGAATAACGGGAAGGGGTTTTATACTGTTTTATATTTTACGTTTTACCGGCTGATCGTCTGGCGGAGCGCGTCGATGGAGGTATGAACACCGGCGTCAACCGTCATGGTGAGGTCCTCCATTTCGAGAGAAACGTCGCCGTCGTAGCCCATCATGTGGCAGACAGAGAAGAATTCCTTCCACC
>OHAY01002167.1_pt1 | contig 16201 bp, 18 predicted proteins | sample 1577191 | NCBI WGS metagenome assembly OHAY01 (sample SAMEA3541504, study PRJEB24748) | human gut metagenome | biome: human gut; feature: human-associated habitat; material: faeces | place: China | collected 2012 | reverse complement strand
CCGCTCTGCGAATCAGCTTGGGCGTGAGCCTGTCCATCGGCACGGACTTGCCGCGCAGGTTCCAGATGTCGATGTTGCCGAGGTGCTCCGGTTTCCAGCCGAGGCAGCCGTACACGTCCCTGAAGCGGTGCAGGCAGGAGGCACGGTCGAGCTCGAGGTTGACGTACAGCACTCTGCCCTGTGCACAGTCGAAGCCGAGCCAGCTTTTGCCCTCGGCGATGGCGATGGTCAGCTCGATCAGCGCGAACGACTTGCCCGCCTTGGACGGTCCGGCCAGCAGCATCTTGTGCCCCTGCCGGAGCACGCCGCCGATAAGTGCCGGTGCCAGCGGCGGCATATCGTCCCAGACCGCGCTCATGCTCTCCGGGTCGGGCAGATCGTCGGTTGCGCTCTCGATGAACTCGCGCCACTCGGCAAAGTCCGTCTTGCCGATGTTGGTGTCGATGAGGAACTGCTTGTGTCCCTTTCGCATCACGCCCGGCATACGCGACAGGCGCGACGGATTGCGGTTCTGCTGGTCGAGCTCCAGACCGTTCTTACGGCAGACCGTGTACAGGTATTCGACCCGCTTGCGGTACTCTGGGTAGTCGGGTGCATCAATGTGTACAATGGCGTGCACGCTCTTGCCGCCCGAGTGTACCAGACACGCCACCGGCAGCTCCAGCTCACGGATGAGCGCGTTTTGGCGGTCGATGTCCATGCCGTCGCACTCGACGAGCGCGTAGCGGAACGCGGTGACATTCTCGTTGCGGATGCCCTTGCCGTCGAGCGGGTTGAAGCGGATCCACGCACCGACCGCCGGGTCGTAGTCACCGAGCACGCTGCCGATGTCGTCGCCGCAGGCAGAGAGCGCCTGCACCAGCTGACCGGCGGTTCGTGCCCAGTCGCCCTTGGTCGGCATGGCCTTGCCGTCCTCGTTCAAGAACGAGCGGGTGACGTAGCCGACGTGCTCCTCGCTGTCGAACAGCGTTTCGAGGTAGGTGATGAGCTGCTGCGCCGGATGCCACTCGGCGGGTTCGGCAATCTCCTGCGCCTCGACCCAGTGCGGGTCGATCACACGGTAGGGTTCGTTCCCGCCGATCTCATCGTCCCAGCCGAGTTCACAGTCGCCGCCGTTCGGCTGCCAGCCGCCTCGCTGCGCCATCTGCACGATGGTTCCCGCCGTGATGGGCGTGTCCGTGCCGCGAAAGCTGTCCCACTTGCGGGCGCACTCGCCGGTGCGGTAGCGCCCGCCGTCCCGTCTTGACCAGTCCTCCCACAGACCGACGGGATAGCCTGCTTCTTTCAGTCCCATGCCGACGCCGACCCACTCGCTGTATGAGAGTTCTCTCGGATCGATGTAGTCCAGCGCCTGCCGGAGATCGAGTTCGTCCTGCTTCATTTATCCTCCATTATCCCATGTAGGTTTTCGGGTCGATGCCGCGCGGAATGCGCCAGCCGTTGGCGGCAATGCGGTCGATGAGCTGCTTTGCCTGCTCAAACTGCCAGGTGCCGACGTGCTCAAAGCCCTTGCCCTCCAGAAAGCGAATCTGCTTGGGCGTTGTCAGCCCTTCGGTGCGGCGTGCCGCCAGACGGTCGAGCAGCTTTGCCGCTTTGCCCGCGCATTCGATCTCGTCCGGACGGATGCCCCACTTTTCCAGTGCGCCGATCTGCTTTTCGCTCGGCGGCGCGATCTCCCAGCCAAAGGCGGGCGTGTAGCCTGCCAGATCCTCCGCCTGAATGGACAGCTCGAACTGTAACGGATCCACCAGACGGCGCTTGCGGCTTTTCATCTCCGCCAGCTGCTTGGCGAGGGATTCCTCTCGCTGCTGCACGACGTCGCTCTCGGCCTGCTCAGCGGCTTCCAGAATGTCCACCGGACCGCCCTGCTCGGCGGCGCTCTCGGTCATGCTCTCGGCCACCTCGGCGGTTTCGCAAACCAGATGCGCCGGTCTGCAAAGCTCGTGCCGCTCGGTGTGCCACAGGAAATCCAGCAGCAGCAGGTCGGTCTTGCCGGGAAACAGGCGCGTGCCGCGGCCTACCATTTGGCTGTACAGACTGCGTACTTTAGTCGGGCGCAGCACCACAACGCAGTTGACGCTCGGGCAGTCCCAGCCCTCGGTGAGCAGCATACTGTTGCACAGCACGTTGTACTCGCCGCGGTCGAATGCCGCAAGGATCTCCGCGCGGTCGGGCGATTCGCCGTTCACTTCTGCCGCACGGAAGCCGCGCGAACACAGAATATCGCGGAATTTCTGGCTGGTCTTGACGAGTGGCAGGAACACAACGGTCTTGCGGTCGGCACAGGTCTTTGCCATCTCGTCCGCGATCTGGTAGAGGTACGGGTCGAGCGCACTGTCGAGGTCGCCCGGCTTAAAGTCGCCGGACTGCACGCCGACACCGGTCAAATCCATTTTGAGCGGCACGGTCAGCGCCTTGATGGGCACGAGGTAGCCCTCGCGGATGGCCTTTGTCAGCGAATACTCATACGCCAGCGACTGAAACACGCTGCCGAGGTTTCGCATATCGCCTCGGTCGGGCGTTGCGGTTACGCCGAGCACCTTTGCGCTGTCAAAGTGATTCAGGATACGTCCGTAGCTGTCGGATACCGCGTGATGCGCTTCGTCGATGATGATGGTGCCGAAGTAGTCCCGCGGGAACGCCGCTAAGCGCTTGGGCCGCATGAGGGTCTGCACCGAGCCGACCGCTACACGCAGCCAGCTGCCCAGACAGCTCTGCTCGGCTTTCTCGGTCGCGCAGGAAAGTCCGGTCGCGGTGTGCAGCTTGTCGGCGGCCTGATCGAGCAGCTCACCGCGGTGCGCGAGGATGAGCACGCGGTCGCCCTGCCGCACCCTGTCCTCGGCAATTTTCGCAAAAATGACAGTCTTTCCGCAGCCGGTGGGAATAGAAAGCAGGGTGCTGTCGTCACCCTGCTCCCAGCGGTTCTCGACCGCTTCACGCGCCGCCTGCTGATACGGTCGCAGTTCCATATTAGAATGCTCCCGGCGTAAAGCCGCCCGCCTGCTGCATGGACGGAGCACCCAGCGGATCGAGGAACTCATCCAGATCGTTGGTTTCGCGGTCTGCGCCGGTCTTGTCCTTGTAAGTACGCTTGGTGATGCGGCAGCGGCCGGTCTTGCCGGTGACAGCCGCCCAGTTCATACGCAGCTTTTCGCCGTGCTGGCGCAGGCCGATGGACGTGAAGAACTGGCACAGCTTCCACTCAAAGCGCTTGAGAAGAAACAGGTTGACGTTCATCTCGCTCTCGCCGTCCGGCGCATCCACGCGCAGGTGCAGGATCGCCTGATTGCACGGCGCGACCTTTTCGCTGCCGGCGTAGCGGGCACGCTCAAAGCCCAGTACGGTAAACGAGTACTCGCCCGGCTCGAGCACACGGCGCGGACTGCCCTCGTTTTCGATCTCGTCTTCCCAGCCGAGCTCCTGATCCAGAATGTTGTCGTTCATAATGATTGTCCTCCTTGATTAAAACGGAATGTCTTTGCGTTCCTTCAGAATGACCTGATAGAGCTGATCCCACGCACCGATCAGGCAGCCGTTTACGAAATCCGCCGGATAGTCGGTGATCTCCATGCCGAGCGGGAAATATCCCTTGGCGGAAACGGCGGTCTGAATGTCGGTCGCGGTGACGTTGTTGGCCTGCATCAGGTCGCGCAGCGCCTGCGGGATGCCGTCCGGAATATCCGGCACGGTGCCGTCCGGTTTCGCCGGTTCGCTTACTGCCGCCTGTGCGGGTGCATCGGAAACGTCCTTACACTTATCCGGCGTTTCGTCCGCAGAATTGACCACAATCGGTTCATTCGGTTCAGTAATTGACCGAATATTTTTTTCGTCCCCGATGATATGGGCGATTCCGGCATAGTCGAACGGCATTTCGCCGGGCAGGCCGAAGCGGTTCTTGGCATCCCAGCACGGGTGATGGGTGGTGTACATCCGGCGCTCGCCGCCCTGCCCCTTGGTCTTGCCGTTCTCGGTCTTGACGGCGAACGTCTTGTAGTTGGCGAACAGCACCATGTCCGCCCACTCCTTGACGAGCGGCGCGGTCTTGGCAGACAGCTTCATCTCCCAGCGGTCGTATGCGCCGAGCTCATCCGGCTGCTCGAACTTGCGCATCTTGGCATGCGCTGTGACAACCACGTTCACACCGCGCTCGACCAGCTCGTTCAGCGTATTCAGCAGGGCGCCGAACTCCTCCATCAGATAGGTGTAGCCCTTGCCGTAGCCGAACTCCTCGATGCTTTTTTTCTGGTTCTTGTCGCAGACATAGCGGCTGCACAGCAGCTCCGCCCAGTCCATCGTGTCGATGATGAGCGTGCCGCACAGGCTCGGGTCAGCGATGCACTCCTTGACCAGACCGAGCAGCATGACCCAGCTGGTCGGCTTAGGCGTGCGGGCGACGTCCATGTGCTTGGTGCCGCCCTCGGTGTCGATAAACAGCGGGTTCGGGAACTGTGCGGCAAACGTCGATTTGCCGATGCCCTCCGGACCGTACACGACAACCTTGAGCGCGGTCTTCTGTTTTCCGCGGATGATCTGCATTAAAATGCACCTGCTTTCCATGTATTCTGCGGCTCGTCAGGTAAAGGCTGTTCCTCTCCCTGCACATAGCCGTCCTCGATGATGATGGAGCACTCGTCACCGGTCGAAACGCGCGTTGCGATGGCCTGTAAGCCCTCGCTCTCCAGCCACGCGCCGAACTCGCGCAGCGTGCCGAGGTCCATCTGCTCCAGCTTGTCCAGCAGCACAAAACCACAGTCCGGGTTCAGGCGGCGGACGATGGCGGCGGCTACCCGCAGCTGGTCACTGCCGGACATATCCCGCCAGTGCTTTCCTTTATAAGTAAGGGCACCGTCCTCCACGCTCAGCTCCGGCAGGGGCAGGTCAGCACCGTTCAGCAGGGCCATACGGTCGGCCCGCTTCTGGGTGATGGCTTCGGTGAGCTTGTCGTAGTCGCTGGCATACTGGGCAGCCTCGTCCTCAGCACGGGCCTTTTCCAGATTGGCACGCACCTTCTGGTTGGTCTCCTCGATGCCCCGGATGGATGCCTCCAGCTCTGCGGTGGATTCGTCCTGCAGCTGGGCAACGGTCTTTTCGGCATTTTTCCGCTGGTTGAACAGTTTGGTGTGCTTGGCATCGAGTTCCTGATACTGTTGTTCCAGCTCGGCAATGCGTTCACGGGTGCGTTTCAGTTCGGCCACGCACTGCTGCTCCTGACTCTCAAGCTCTGCGTACTGTGTCCGCAGCCGCTGATTCTCGCCGTTGCGGGCCAGGATCTCCTGCTGCTGACGGATGAGGTCGGAGGCGCTGACCGGTTCTTCCGGGGCATCGGGGTAGAAAATCAGCTCCTCGGCAAAGTGCTTTTTCTGCTGGGCCAGCTGGCCGGTGAAGGTGCGCTTGTCGTACAGAGACTTGATCTCCAGATCCCGGACGTGCAGCTCGGTGCCGATGCCGATGATGCGGAGCAGGATGTCCGCTTTCTCCTTGTCGGATGCTTCCATGAAGCGGGGCAGGTCAAGGGCCAGCGGCTCGATAAAGGCATTGAGCAGCTGCTGTCCGCTGCGCCGCCCGGTGGGGTCGGTAACGGTCAGGGTGCTGTTTTTGCCCTTGCGCTCCACCACCACGCCGTTGGAAAGGGTGACCTTGAGATGGGCGGGAGCCACGGCCCCGTCCCGCTGTGCGGCATTGGGGCGGAAGCGGTCGCCGCCCAGCGCCAAGGCAAGGGCATCCAGCACGCTGGTCTTGCCCTGATTGTTGTTGCCGCCCACGAGGGTGAGCCCGGTGGGGGCGGGGGTGAGCGCAACTGCTTTGATGCGCTTGACGTTTTCGGCCTCAAGGGCCGTGATGGTTACAGACATCTGGATACCTCCCCTTGGATCTGTCCGAGTGTGTGAATGAGCATATTGGTCAGCTGCTCCCGCTGTTCAGGCGGAAGCCTGCGGAGGGACGGGACCACCATTTTGCCGATGTTCTGGAGAGAACGATCGGCCAGCAGCACGTTGTCATAGGAGCTGTGGGCATCCTGTTCGCTGCCGGAAGAGGCCTGTTCCAGCTGTGCCCGCAGGTCGGCGGTCATCTCGGCGGCCATTTCCCTGGCCTGACGCTCCACCTCTTCCTTGTCCACCACCGCGGTGATGGGCTGCTTCTTGAGTGCATCATTCTCGGCCTTGAGCTTGTCGCCCCGGAGCTTGGCCGCTTCGGCCATCTGCCGGGAACCCTCCAGCTGCTTCTCGGCCTCCTGCGCCCGGGTTTCGGCCCTGTCGCGCTCACCTTCGGCCTTCTGGCGCTGGAGGTTGGCCGCAATGCGGCTCTCGTATTCATCGCGGTAGATCTGCTTGAGCTTGGTGTTCTGTTTTTTCAGGCCGTCAATATCGGCAATGTAGGCACCCTGCTGATCCAGCAGCGTTGCCCGCATGGCAGCGACTTCCTCGTACTTTTCGTGGTACTCGTGTGCAGCTTTCCGGGCCTCTTCCTCACGGGTCTCGGCAGCATCGGCGCGGTCTTTCTCGGCTTTGATCTGGGCCAGCAGCTCCTGGTACTCCTTGTAGGAGGTGATATCCCCGGAGAACACCGCCTGTTTCACCTGTGTTGGGGTGGAGGGCTTGGCAGCGGCATACAACAGCTTCAGGGGCTGAACGTCCAGAATGGACTTACCCTCCAGCTGAATGTTGCCGAACTGTTCGGCAACTCTCACCATGTTTTCACCGGTGTCCCGGCTGATGCCCACAGCGGCGCACCACTTGCCCCAGCTGCCTTTGTAGTGGTTGGCTGTCAGGTCGTGGGCGTGCTTGGCCGCCATGATCCGGGCCATGTTGCCGGTGATAAAGGTCTGGGCATCCTGCAAAAGCAGGGCATTGGTCTGCTCGTCTGCGCCAAAGTCAAAGCTGGGAGCCGAAGGAATCGGCGCAGAAGAACCGCCCGCCGATGCGGCAAGGGCCGATTCGTAGTTCTGCAGGGATGTCGCGGGGGTCGATGCGTTTGCATCCGCCCCGTTCTCCGAGGTGGTCGGCGTTGCCATCGTGGCAGTCGGGACAGCATTCTCTGCCGTAGTCACAGCAGCATCCGCATTCTGGGCAGGTGCACATGAGAGAATCTCCTTTGCTTTTTTGATGTCGGCAAGAATCTTTTCCATTTCCTGCTGCGGTGTCATGTCCTTGCGGCTTCCATCCAGATTGAAAAACTGACCAAACAGCTCTCTTTTTGCGGCAACACCTTTCAGATTCTGAGTGCATGTGATTGTCAGGCAATAGCGCCCGTCAGATCCATAGTCCGATGCACGAATATCTTTGGAGAATGAGCCGAAAATCTCTCTGTCTGGATAAGTGTCTTTGATCCATGCAGAGACCTGAGACAGAAAGTCGAAGTCCAGACTATGCACTCGACAGGTGCATTTATCCTTGATAGAGCCAGCAAACTCTGACGCATAAGTGAGGGTCTTGCTCATCCGGCACTCGTAGCCCCGAGTCTCCCGGCTGACAGTTCTAGCACTTTCATCCCATTGAAAGTCTCCGTATGGCATGGCATAGGGGCATCCCCAGCACTCATGGCCGGGTGTGTAACCAGATAGGCGGTTTCCAGTGGTACTGGCATCGGTGGATTTCTTCACTCGCCGTCCGCATTTGCAGATATAGGTGGTCAAACTCTCACCTCCGTGCCCTTCAGGCGGTCCAGCATCTCGGTCTGTACATCCTTGTTCATGGGCTGGATGTTGTTGCCCTTCCAGCCGTAGCAGAGGATGGGCCCGTAAAGCTGGCGGCCTCGGTACTTCCGGTTGAGCAGGCTGGCAGGCTGGATGGGGCCATCGTACCGGCCCACGAACAGCACCGCCGGGGTGCGAGGCAGCACGATCATCTCGCAGGGAGTTCCCAGCCGGTTCTCAATGGCCCACAGGCTGTCGGGCAGGGATGCGATCACAGGTGCCTTGCCCGGCTCTGCTAAAATACCTTTCATTTGTAAAATCCTTCCTGATATGATATCATCAAAGGTGATGGGGCTTGTGAATTCCATCACCCTTTGGGCTCGTCCGTGTTACCAGCACGGGCGGGCTCATTTTTTGTTGATGTCCTCGGCATCCTCTTCTGCGTTTCCGAGTACAAAGCTTTCGATAAGCGGTAACCAGTCCGGCGTTAACTCGGAGATGTACCTTTTGGCATAATAGTAATAGATTGCATTGCTGACCCGCAGAGAGCCGGTGGCCCGCTGGTCCTTGACCATATGATTTGCCTGATTGCGGCTCAGGCCCATGCCCATCAGGAGCTTCTTCAGACGTTTCGTTTTCATGCGCCCCTCCGGTTCTGCCGGTAGTCCGGCTCTTCGGTGCGGGCGTGGGTGCGGTCAACGCGGCCATAGCGGCGGTTCTTCCGGGTCATTTCCAAGTAGCGTCCATAGCCGAAGCAGGTAATTGCCAGTGCGGCCATGAGAACGGTGGCCAGCACACGGATGTTCCAGGAGTTGGGCAGGATAGTATTGAAGCCGTCGCCCACACTGGCGGAACCAATCAGCAGGACAATGCCTGCGGCGTATAGCAGGTTGATTTTCAGCTTCATGCGGGTTCCACCTCCTGCCAGCAACTCGGTGCCGGGCGGCATTTGTCCTCAAAGCTGAAAGCAATGACCTGATGCCACTCGCCGTTATCGAATACCTGAACCGGCGTGTCCCGGTATTCAGGGACTTCCATGCCAGTCATCAGGAGCCCGGACGGGCGAACCTTCCCCCAACGGAACCATAGGTCTACCAGTGAGGGAGCAATGTACGCGCATCCAGTGGGCGCTGCGGCCCGCTCGGATGCAAGGGTGTAAGGTTTCATGCGGTCTTTTCCTCCTTTGCAATTGCCGGGAAGAAATACGCCCCGATCTGCTCCTGCGGAATGTGTAGCACCTTGCAGATTTTAACGATCTCGCAGGCCTTCCAGCGCCCCTTGTCCTCCGGGGCATTGAGGCGGCCCTTGAGGGTGTCCAGTGGGATGTCGGACAGCTCGCTGAGCTCTTTTTGCAGCAGCCCCTGATCTTCGTACAGGCGGCGGAGCTTCAGAAACGGTTTCTTTGCCATAGGTCAAACCTCCTTGTTGTCAGATGCTGCGCTGGAGCAGATAATCAATGGAGCAGTCGAACATTTCTGCCATTTTTTCCAGCTTGGATTGGGGGATGTTGCCGTGAACCATCCAGTTGTAAACGGTCTTGCGGGTGACACCCAACGCCTTTGCAAACTCCTCAATAGTCAGTTTGCGACGGCTTCGTTCTGCGTTGATGTTCGGATAGAGCAATTCAAAGAACTCCTTTCGTGTAACTTGTTACTCGCTTTGAGTAACTGCAATTATGATATACCCGAAACGAGTAAATGTAAAGTAAAATAATACCCAAATTGAACAGTAATTTTTTGTGAATACTGCCCAATTCGGGTATTTTGGTTGACTATTTACTCAAAACGTGTAATATAATATACATAGGGAAGAAGGAGGTAACGATTATGAACCGAATCCCTGAACTCCGAAAAGAACGCGGCATCAGCATGAAGCAGGCAGCAGAACAGCTCGGGATGCCTTACACGACGTATGTCAACTACGAGAAAGGTGTCCGGCAACCGAATTCCGAGACATTGATCGATCTGGCCAATTTTTATAATACGTCCATTGACTATATGCTAGGGAAGAGCAACAATCGCATTGATGAACATACCTTGGATGTGGTGAATGAAATTGACCAGGACATTCTGGAAAAGGCAGGAAACGTCAAAGAAGCACTACGGCTGCAGGCCAAAAGGGATGCAGAGACGATTCCTCCCGGCTTCCAGCCCATGCCGGAGATGGACATGGTCCCATTGGTGGGCCGGATCGCCTGCGGTACGCCGATCACAGCGGAGCAGAACGTGGAGCGCATAGTCTGTGTGCCGTCCAAGTGGCGTTCCACCTTTACACTGACCTGCAAGGGCGACAGCATGGAGCCCCGGATACACGATGGTGATCTGGTGGCCATCCGGAAGCAGCCGGAGGTGGAAAACGGCGAGATCGCTGCTGTGCGCATCGGAGAAGAGGCAACCCTGAAACATGTCTATCTGCACGAGAACTTCATTGAACTGAGGCCGGAGAATCCGGCTTTCAACAGCATCATCCTCAGCCGGGAGGATATGAACACCGTTGTCATTGAAGGCAAGGCCGTGGGGCTCTGCCGGGATATATAAAAAACAGGAGGAAGAATCATGGCAAAGTCACCTTATGCCCGGAAGGAATGGCTCCGCAAACATAGCACAAGCAAAGAGATGCGGTGGCTGAACAATGGCATTGATGCGGCAGTCAAAGGCGTAGGTTCTGGCCGAAAGTCGATACAGGCTCCCGGAAGTACACAGGAAGACTGGAGTAGAACCGCATTATCCAAAGGTCAGCTGCGCGCTGCGATCATAATCGGTGCGATCCTGCCGCTTTTTGGTATTGCAGGATTGGAAGGCCAAGAGCCTGGTGGAGCGTTTTTTCTGGCCGAGTTTCTTCTGTTTATGTTGCCGTTCTTTCTGGCTGTTCTGGTTTTTATGCTGTTTAATAAGTCCACACGCTCCGGAGAGAGCGGTGAATCTAAGGCGGAGTCCTCAGATTCAAAATTGTACGATGGTCCAGATCTTACAGATGAAGCGCAATACACCCCGAAGCCGGAATGGATGGGAGAAATGGTTCCCATCAACTCCCGTTCAGATGCCAGAATGCTGGCCCCTCAATTTTTGAAGCAGGCGCAGGAAAGCGCAAAAATCCTTCAGACAACTACGGAACCAGCTGTATTTTTTGAACGATACGATTTTTGTGTTGGACGTTTGCAACAACTGGAAGAGTGTAAAAAGTACGGCGTGCCAGTGGGGACGACCGCAGACTTTGCAAAGTATCGGAGCCTTTCGTTCCGGGATGGAGCTGTAAGCGAGATTATCCATCGCGTTGCAGATAAGTACAGCGTAAAGATCGAGAGCTTGAAAACGGGAAAAGCCAAGAAGAACTGGGCAGAAAAGTATAGTAAGGCATTTGAGCCATATCTGCCGTACATGAGCAATGCTCAGCGGACTGAGTTTGTCGAGGTGAGCGAGGAACTTTCTTCACTGGCCGAGAAAGATAACATGGAATCCGAATAAAGCAAAAACTCCCCCGGTGCTGGAACACCGAAGGAGTTAAAAGAAGCGGCTCACCCAGAAGAGGGTATCGCACACTCGACACTGCGATTATACCTCTTTTGGGTGGGCTTGTCAAAGTGTACCCATGGAGGTGTATTTTTTATGGGACGAAGAACCAATACCGCCCAGTGGCTGCCGAACCAGAAACGCTGGCAGATCAAGGTGCAGAAGGACGGCCAGCGCAGGACGTTCACCAGTGCAAAGCCCGGCCGCACCGGTCAGCGGGAAGCCAACCGGAAGGCAGACGCATGGCTGGATGACGGAATCTGCAATACCACAAAGCGCTGCTCTGAGGTGTGGGCTGAGTATCTAATCTCTGTCAAGGCTACGGCAGGCACCAGCTACATTGAACAGGTAGAAAAGAATGGGCGAAATTACATCCTGCCAGTGATCGGTACCCGGCAGATTGGCGACCTGAGCACAGGAATGCTGCAGGACGTACTTAACCGAGCGTATAAAGAGGGCTGTCTGAATCCGAACAGCAAGCGCCAGAGCCGGGGCAATCTTTCCCGTAAGACGCTGCAGGGCATCCGTGGCGTGGAGGTATCCTTTGTCAAGTGGGCACGCCAGCATAAGTACACGACCCTGCGGCCAGAGGATGAAAACCTGACCGTTCCGAAGGGCGCTCGCCAGAAGGGGCGGAAGATCCTGCAGCCGGACAGCCTGCGTGTGCTGCTCTCCACCGATACCCGTGTGGTGCGCGGAAAAGTGGAGCCGGATGAGAACGTGCACGCCTACCGTCTGGCCGTTATGACCGGCCTGCGCCCCGGAGAACTGCTGGGCCTGCGTGTAGGCGATCTGGACGGAGACCGGCTCCACATCGGCCGGGCCATCAACCGCCAGAACGAGGAAACCAGCGGCAAAAATGAGAATGCCATCCGGACGGTGGTACTGCACCCTCTGGCCGTGAACGAGATCTACGCCCAGCTCCGGCAGCGCACGATGGAAGAGGAACGACCGCTGACGAATGACGATCCGCTGTTTCTGTTGTCCAACCAGCAGAGCCTGTATAACTACTGGAAGTTCTATCAGCGCTGCAACGGCATTGACCCACCCATCAGCCTGTACGAACTGCGGCACACCTTTGTCAGCATGGTTGCGGATGCGGTATCACCCGCTCAGCTGCGCCGCATGGTCGGCCACAGCCGCAGCATGGATACCTTCGGCTGGTACGCACATGATGTCACGGGTCGTGATGTTGCCACTGCTCAGACCATCTCCGGAGTGCTAGCCGAGTACGCCCCGGACACCGAGGAATAACCCACTTTGCAACCCACTTTTAACGTTGCGTCCGGGCCGAAAAGGTTTCGTGTTCCATTTTGGGTGTCCGAAAATCCGCATGATTCCTAACTTTTTGGAATCAAAAGGTTTGGGTGGAACAAAGCCGTGGTTGTTCGAATCCACCCGCGCCCACCAAGAACTCCAGTATCCGAACCGGGTACTGGAGTTTCTGTTTTGTAATAACCTTCCCGGAGGCTAGGCGGGTGGATTCGAACAGCATCGACCCGCCGAATAGTCCGGCGGGGAAAAAAACCCCTGCGGGGCTTTTTTAGATGCGCGGCTTGCGTAGTCCACCCGCGCCCACCAAGAACTCCAGCGTTGTGATGACGCTGGAGTTTCTGTTTTATTTGAACTTCTACAAAGCACCGCAAGGGTGGATTCGAACAGCTGCGGCGCTGTCGCGGAAGACAGCGCAAAAACAGCCCAGTGGGCTGTTTTTAGCAGCGCGGCTTGCGTAATCCACCCGCGCCCATAAAAAACCGTCAGCGTAGAGATACGCAGGCGGTTCTTGGCATGGAGCTGGCGGCACGGCGCGGAAAACACTGCAAGCGTTAAATCAGATAACGGTTTCGATTGAGATCGGGGGTGTCACTGGCCCGCCTGCATGGCGAGCGGTGCACCCCCTGATCTTTTTGCCGGAACAAAAAAGAAAAGCACCATACTTCCTACGAAGTACAGTGCTTTTTTGGTGGAGAATAGCGGGATCGAACCGCTGACCTCTTGCATGCCATGCAAGCGCTCTCCCAGCTGAGCTAATCCCCCACATATTCGGTTGGTGTCTTGCGACGTGAGTTATTATACCAGCCGGGCGGGCGGTTGTCAACACCCAATTTGAAAAAGTTTGCAATAACAAAAAAGCCCTGCCGGGCACAGAGCCGGGCAGGGCGCGGAACAAAGTGAGGATGGGTCAGGCCTTTGCGTGCTGGCGGTCAAAGATCTGCGGAGCCACACGGCAGAGCAGAACGGCGGCCACCATGGTCAGCAGGGTCTCGGGCAGCATGTAGCTGCCGTTGTACACCAGGCTGTAAGTCCAGGCAGACAGGCCTTCGTTCAGGTTGCCCCAGACCAGCACACCGGACAGGAAGCTGCACATAAAACGCAGGAAACCTGCCATAAAGGTGCCCACGGCCACGCCGACCATCCGGTTCTTGAAGGGACGGGCAAAGAACTCGGCAGTGCCCAGCGCCATAAAGGCCACCAGGTAGTCCAGCAGGACTTCACCCAGGAAATACAGGAAGGTCGGGGTCGGGGGTGCCCAGAAGCCCAGCAGCATCTGCAGGCAGCCGTTGACAAAGCCGGTGAACAGGCCCCACTTCACGCCGTGGCGGAAGGAGACCAGCACAAAGGGCAGCATGCTCAGCAGGGTAACGCTGCCGCCGTTGGGCAGGGTGAAGAACTTGATGTTGCTCAGCACGGTGCCAATGGCGATCATCAGGGCGCACTCCACAAGAATGCGGGTCTTGGAATAGGTTTTTGACATGGGAGATTCCTCTTCTCAGATAATAGTACACAAAAACAAATGCACCCGCACAAAAAGGCAGGCGCATGGGCTTCGTTTGTGAAGAGGGTGGACCTTTCCGCAAACTACCTACGCCGGCATTACCCGGATCAGGTTCGAGGGTACTCCGCTCAGGTGCGGATCTCAGCTTTTCAGCGCCCCTGTTTTTATGTCCAGCTCCCAGTATAGCGGCCAGCGCCCAAATGTCAAGCCCCGGCGGGCATATTGGCGGCCGATGGCTCATATTTTTTAGGGAGACCGCAAACAGGGGAGGCGTGACCGGATGAACGTGGAGCCGGAGCAGCGGGCAGCGCTGCTGGGAGAGTATATTGCAGAGCACAGTGCCACGGTGCGGGCAGCCGCCCGGGCGTTCGGGTGCAGCAAATCAACGGTGCACAAGGATGTATCCACCCGCCTGCGGGCCGTGGATGCGGCCCTGTTTGCCCGGGTGCAGGCCGTGCTGGCCCGCAACAAGGCCGAGCGCCATCTGCGGGGCGGGGCGGCGACCAGGCGCAAATACAAAAAGTAGGAGAGCGGTGCAGGGAGGCCTGTGCCGCTCTCCTGTTTATTTGTGCCGGAACTGCTCCAGCGCGGCCTTTTCCAGCCGGGAGACCTGCGCCTGGCTGATGCCGATCTCCCGCGCCACCTCCATCTGGGTCTCGCCCTTGAGATAGCGCAGCTCCATGATCCGCTTTTCGCGCGGGGTCAGCCCGGCCACGGTCTGCCGGAACTCCAACCCGCTGATCCAGCTGTCCTCGCTGTCCGGGTCGCGCACCTGATCGATGACATACATGGCATCGCCGCCATCGGTGTAAAGAGGCTCTTCCAGGCTGATGGGCTCCACCACCGATTCCAGCGCCGCGTTCACCTCCCGGCGGGAGAGCCCCGCCTGCCGGGCCACCTCGTCCACGGTGGGCTCCCGGCCCAGCTGCTTTTCCAGCGCCTCCCGGGCCTGCATGGCCTTGTAGGCGGCATCGCGCAGGCTGCGGCTGACCCGCAGGGTGTTGTTGTCCCGCAGGAAGCGCCGGATCTCCCCGATGATCATGGGCACGCCGTAGGTGGAAAACCGCACCGGCTGGGCCGGGTCAAAGTTGTCAATGGCCTTGATGAGCCCGATGCACCCCACCTGAAACAGGTCGTCCAGATTCTCCCCCCGCTGCGCGAACCGCTGCACCACGCTCAGGACAAGCCGCAGGTTGCCCTCGATCATGGCCTGCCGGGCGGCGGCATCGCCTGCCCGCGCCCGGGTGAGCAGCTGCCGCTTTTCCGCTTCGGAAAGCACCGGCAGCTGGGCCGTGTCCACCCCGCATAATTCCACTTTGTTGTACATCCCCCGAACCTCCGGTTACGTTGATACCGGAAGTATGGGGTAAGAGGGCAGGGAAGATACATGGGAATTGTTAGCAGCTACTCCCGCTCCAGCACCTCTTTCAGCTGACGGATGATCCGCTTTTCCAGACGGGAGATGTAGCTCTGGCTGATGCCAAGGGCATCAGCGGCTTCCTTCTGGGTGTGCTCCACGCCGTCCACAAGGCCGAAGCGCAGCTCCATGATCTGCCGCTCCCGGGGGGCCAGCTGCTCCACGGAGCGCCGGAGGGTGGCACGCTCGGCGGCCTGCTCCAATTGCAGGCCCACAAGGTTCTCGTCGCTGCCCAGCACGTCCGAGAGCAACAGCTCGTTGCCGTCGCCGTCGGTGTTCAGGGGCTCGTCGATGCTGGCCTCCTGCCGCCGGTTGGAGCTTTTGCGCAGGTACATCAGGATCTCGTTGCCGATGCACCGGCTGGCGTAGGTGGCCAGCTTGATGTTCCGCGCGGGCGTAAAGGTGTTCACCGCCTTGATCAGCCCGATGGTGCCAATGGAGATCATGTCCTCCTGCGGCACGCCGCTGTTCTCGTACTTTTTGGCAAGGTAGACCACCAGCCGCAGGTTGTGGGTGATGAGGTCATCGCGCGCGGCGGCATCCCCCGCCATCATCCGGGTCAGCAGGGCCTTTTCCTGTTCCGGTGTCAGCGGCGGCGGCAGGCTGGGCCCGCCGTTGATGTAGTGGGCGGTGGAAGGGGCCAGCAGAAAGCAATAAAGACGGCAAAGAAGTGAAAGCAGATGATGCAAGGGCGGTTCCTCCTTTGTGAAGTCCTCGGTCACGCTTGGCGGTGACGGAGGGGGTGAATCATTTCCCACGCTTCCACCCCCACCAGCACTTCCCACCCATCAGGCGGCGGGGGAAGGTCGGCGAAGGCGGCATACGTTTTTGACCAGTCATGTTCGAAGTATTGTTTGAAGCCGTTA
>OHAY01002166.1_pt1 | contig 16203 bp, 13 predicted proteins | sample 1577191 | NCBI WGS metagenome assembly OHAY01 (sample SAMEA3541504, study PRJEB24748) | human gut metagenome | biome: human gut; feature: human-associated habitat; material: faeces | place: China | collected 2012 | reverse complement strand
CATTTTATTTACCGCCAAAGCCGCTTAGGCTTGGCGAATTTTTAACGAACTATTGCAATAATTTATTTTTCTATATATTGTCTAATACCTAATTCTACTATTTGATGTAACATTCCTTCCGATCAATATGGTATGTGAAATCACCTGCCACAGCCTTTATGATAGTCAACACTTCTTCCAGGGATGCCTTATCAGAGAAACGAATGTTATACTTATCCGCATTAAATCGTCCCTGACGATAATGGAATGTTACATCAAAGCGACGCTGCAAAATAATCAACATTTCATCCATTGTTACACTCCGAAACACCAATTCTCCACGTTGCCAGGCTGTCACATCTTCCAGTTCAGCCTTACAGAGACGACTGGCTCCCATGCTCTTGTCATACACTACCTGTTCCCCTGGTTCCAATACATAACTTTTACCTTCAATCCCACATACAACCTTCACCTTTCCTTCCAGCAGAGTAGCCGTTACTTCGCTGTCATCTGAATATGAACTGACATTGAATTCGGTTCCCAATGCTGTTACCGCCATCGTACTGGAACGAACGATGAAAGGTTGTTCGGGATTTTTCTTTACCTTAAAATTCGCCTCACCTACTAAAAACACGGTTCGGGTACTCCCCACAAATTTTTCAGGATATAACAACAAGGTTCCTGAATTAACTTGAACTTTGGAACCGTCAGGAAGCTCTATCAGTCTCATTTGTCCGGGAGATACATAATTTTCGACAGTTGCAATCTCAGTATATTTCTGTTTAGTTAGCTGATAAGTTACATAAACGGATACCATCAGTAATGTTGCAGCAGCAGCCCCCAACGGTCTGAGCCAATTGATCGAGCGTTTTGGCACCAAATGGAAACCTGATTTAGCATATACTTCTTTCAAAGCCTCTTCTGTATGCTCATCTTCCTTACCCTTCACATTCGTCCAAAATTCATCTAAGGCTAAATCTTTCTCATGAGAGTACTCATCATCAATAAGCCATCCATGAAACTTTCTTTTCATCTCTTCATTCTGTGGAGAAGCAGTGAAAAGAGTTATTATATCTTTAAAATAATTCTTCATCGTTATAAGCTTTACACTCTTAAAACAACTAAACAGACAGGGGTACTCAATACGAAATACACTTTTTTTTAATTATTTTTTTCTGCAAATATATCATGCCATTTCTGTTTCATTCTTTCAACAGATTTTATTCCATATTCTTTTCCTGAAAACGATTGCTGAAATTCATCCATCTGTATATGTAAATAATTTTTCAAGGAATCCGCAATTTCAATATGATCATTACATAAATTCATTTTTTCATAAGGATCTGATTCCAAATCATAAAGTTCTACGGTATTTTTATTTACATACAGTTTATAACGGTCGGAAATAACCGCACCCTGCGTATCAGAGCAAAATACAAGTGGAGTATTTCTATGCTCAGATTCACCCAAAAGCATCGGCATAAACGATTCTCCATCAAGCTTTCTCTTCTTATCTAAAGTAAATCCTATTATTTGAGCTACAGTAGGAAGGTAATCAGATGTACAACAAGGAACAGACACCGTTTTGGGTAATTTATGTTGCTGTGCCTGCCAAAGCATCAACGAAGGCACACGAATGCCTCCTTCATAAAGAGAACGTTTTTTCCCTTTATACTGTCCAGCTGTACCTGGAGTATTCAGTTCAGGTCCATTATCAGAACAAAAGAAAATAATGGTATTTTCATACACTCCTTTCTGTTTCAGAAAATCAACCAAACGCCGGATCTGTGCATCCATGGCAGTAATGCAACCATAATAATTTCTTTCTTCAATAGATAATCCTGCATACATCTTGGCATACTCAGGTTCTGCAACACAAGGAAGATGAGGAGTGTGAAACCACACTGTCGCCAAAAATGGTTGTTTTTTCTTCACAGCTCGAGAAATAAACGGCAATACACGGTCCATCACAACACGGCTATCATCTCCGTTTAAATTATCCTGTACTTTCTGCCCTTTAGCATCCCAATAATATGTACCATACAGTTTACGAGAAGCTCCTTGAGGAATACAATCCCAAAAACGCCCGTTATTTTCTATTGGTGCAAACATCGGATCACACGTAGGAACTTTCGATTCTGTAACAAAAGCTTCATCGTAACCATGCTCATCCGGTAAATTGACTAAATGTGAATTTTCTGGCCTTCCCCTATTAGCATCAACTTCAGTACAAGTCAATGTTCCCAAATGCCACTTACCAAAATGCCCTGTAGTATACCCTAAATCATGTAAATATTCAGGCAATGTATGTTCTTCAGGACGGAGAATACCTATATTAGGAGCAAAAACTCCCATCCTAAAAGCATTACGTCCAGTCAAAACACTGGCACGAGTCGGAGAAGAAAGAGGAGCACCTGCATAAAAATTTGTAAAAACTGTACCCTCAGTAGCCATCTGATCCAAGAAAGGAGTTTTTATACAAGTATTACCATTAAAGCCTACATCTCCCCATCCCAAATCATCAGCCATAATTAATATTACATTGGGAGATTTCCCTTGCTGAGCAAACACTCCAGCTGTCAAACCAATCGAAGCTGACAAAAGACAGATACGATAATAATGTGTTTTCATACGATTTATCCTTTTTACAAAATATATTACCAAGGCTTTAACTTTATCTCCTCCAACTCTTTCTTCATATCTTCTACAATTTGTGGATATTGATCAACCAAATTATGTTGCTGAGCTGGATCTTTTTTTAAATTATATAGTTGCATGACTGGACTTTGAATAACCGAGTCCTCAGGCAATGTCCACCCACCTGATCCTTTACAATCCAATAATACCCATTCTCCCCTGCGTAAAGCAAAATACCCTTGATCCGAATGATATATCATAGACTCTCTTGTAGCATTTTCTTTATTAACGGATCTATGTTTTGTCAGTTCACTCCAATAACTGAAACTATCTCCCGCCACTCCATGAGGAATCTGCACATGTAACATATCTGCTAGCGTAGCGAATAAGTCGGTCGAACTAACCAAAGCATCAGATATCGTACCGACAGGTATAATCTCTGGACAAGAAGCTATTAATGGAACTCTATGACCTCCTTCCCAAAGATCCGACTTCATTCCACTCCATCCCCCATTTGCATAATGTTTCGTTTCATTAATATCGGCTGGCTGCCACATTGCTCCGTTATCAGTAGTAAATATGATTAATGTCTGAGATGCTTTTCCGCTTTTATATACTGCATCGCAAATACGCCGCACGGCATCATCAACCATACAAACAAAATCTCCATATACTCCAGCTCCCGAACGTCCTCTGAATTCAGGTTGAAGCAACCAAGGAGAATGAGGTGCAGTCAGTGCACAATATAAGAAATATGGTTGATTACTCTGCGAGGCCTGAAGAATATAATCTACTGATTTCTGTGTAAAATGTGATAAACATTCATCATGACGAAAATTATCAGCCATATCTCCATGCCGATAATGTGCTCCACGTACTCCAGCTTCTCTATAATCTTTGGCATATGATGTCACTGGGGAAGTAATTAATCCATTTTCAATATAAACATAAGGTGACATATCCAATGAAGCTGGTAAAATATAGCTGTATTCAAACCCACAGTCAACCGGACCGCCACTTATTTTTGCCTGATAATCAACATTCGATGTATCTTCCAAGTCCCATTCACTACCTGTATACAAAGGCTTTAAAGGATCTTTCTTTACCCAATTCAAACCTAAATGCCACTTACCGATACAAGCAGTCTGATATCCTTGTGCTTGCAAAAAAGAAGCCACAGTTTCACGTTCAGGCTCTATCAAAGAAGAAGAATAACCCGTAAGCACACTCTTTTTTAACCGTGAACGAAAAGCATACCTCCCAGTCAATGTGCCATACCTTGTCGGAGTACTAACTGATGAATTACTGTGAGCATCAGTAAAAACAATTCCCGAAGCAGCCAAAGAATCTAGCGCAGGTGTTGGTATTTTTGACTGACTATTATAAAAGGAAATATCTCCATACCCCATATCATCAGCCAATATATATACGATATTCAAACGATGGTCATCAGCCGATACTGGCATAGCCGTACATACGGCAAACAACCCCCAAAGGGAGCTTGCAACAAAATGTTTTTTCTGTGTTAGCATAAAGGTTAGTGTTTTATAGTAATTCTATCTATAAAACAATTATTCCTTAAGAACTACTCAACCCATAAAAGCAAGAATAGTGAAATTATTTTTTTAGTTCACTCAATGCAAGATAAATATGCCGCTCTACAGTCCGGACAGAAAGATTTAATTCATCTGCTATTTCTGCATGTGTTTTTTTCTGAACACGACTCATAACAAATACTCTACGACGCTGTTCTGGCATACGTTGTATTGTTAATTCAGCCAACATCCTTATCTCTTTTGCAAATAACTGGTTGTGTATTTCATCATCACTTACATAAAATTCTTCTGCTGCAAACTGGATATTTTCCTGATACTTACTTTCTATCTTACGGTGTTTTAAAAGATTAAAAATCTGATTTTTAGTTAAAGTATAAATATAGCTACTACGAGTTTCCACATTCTCCCACGCATGCGGATATTTCAATAATTTTATAAACACATCCTGAGCTACATCTTCAGCATCTTCTTCCGACTGTAATAAACCTCGTGCAAAAGCTTTTACCTTTGGATACATCATACGAAAAAGTGCTTCAAATTCTTTATTTTCGTCATCAGAATGTTTCATAATACAACTTTAGATTCACCTCTACTATGGTTCGTTTATGACAAACTATTAATTAACACAGACCTTCTTTTTCCCAAAAACCACAAGATATTTTATCTCAAACCTTTATATCTAACATAAAAAACCATTTTCATTCTCACAAAAAAGAAAACTATTTCACTAAAAATACTTCTGACCAAACTAGTGAAATACGATACTAAAGAGTAAATATCTTTTTAGAGATAATAAAATAGAACAGCCTTACCGACTTAAGGTTACTAAATACAAAGATTTACAAATAAATATCATTATATTTAACAAAACAAAATTACTAAAATTTATTATTGAGTAAATAAAATCAGAACGGAAATTTCCATCTATAGCATTATTTCGAATGCCATTTACCTGCATGTATTTATACGATTCTTACATTTTTTCAAATATAACTTTTAGATTATCAAAACAATACAATTCTCATACAGAAATGAATTATATGGTTTTTATCATCTGAGAAATCTTTCTGATAAGCTCAAATCTTCCCTCTATTATTTAAACAAGCAGTTTAAAGTCATCTCCATCATCTAAAACAGGAAAACGTTTTCTGAAGCTATCCAATGGTTCACGGGCAAGCAATGCTCCTGCTACCTCTTCTTTACCGTCAGTGCACGCAACCAATATCTTACCATAAGGACTGATTATCATACTTCCACCATCGTACAGACATTGCGGATCATTTCCTACCCGATTCACTCCTATTACATAACACTGGTTTTCAAGTGCCCGAGCTTTCAGCAGTATATTCCATACTTCCCGGCGACTGGCAGGCCAGTTGGCTACATATATAACCGCATCATAATCATTCTGGCAACGCGACCATACAGGAAAGCGTAAATCGTAACATATTTGTAAAAGAAAGCGAAAACCTTTATAAGAAACAATCACTCTTTCATCTCCCGAAGTGTATTGCTTATCTTCACCCCCAAAACCAAACAAATGCCGCTTATCATAATGATACACCGTACCGTCAGGACATACAAAATAGAAACGGTTGTAAAATTTCCCTGCCTCTCTAACCGAAAGACTTCCGGCTATAGCACACTGACGCAAAGCAGCAATCCGGCACATCCATTGCAAAGTTTCTCCTCCTTCATCCTCGGCTATTTCCATCGGATTCATACTGAAGCCGGTAGAAAACATTTCTGGTAAAACAAATAAATCCGTATCACAATGCTTTTCTATCAGCTGTTCTACAGCCATACGGTTTACTTTCGCCTCCTCCCAAACTATATCTGTCTGTAAGACTGTCACCTTTATAAATGATGTTTGTTTATTCATTTCCATATCCGTTTCCATAAATTCAGTACGCCCAAAGGTAATAAAAGTAGCCTGATTTAGATGTTGTTTACAAAAACTTTGTTATTTTTGTAGCGAAATTGAGTTAATGTATCAACAAATGAACGTATTAGAACTAAGTGAACAGGAGATTATCAGACGTAACAGTCTGAATGAAATGAGAGCGATGGGCATCGATCCGTACCCTGCTGCCGAGTATGTAACCAATGCATTTTCGACTGATATAAAAGCCGAATTTAAGGATGACGAGGCAGAACCGCGCAAAGTATCTGTTGCAGGACGTATCATGTCACGCCGTGTTATGGGTAAGGCTTCTTTCGTTGAGTTACAAGACTCTAAAGGTCGTATTCAGATATACATTACCCGCGATGATATATGCCCTGATGAAAACAAGGATTTATACAATGTAGTATTCAAACGTCTGCTCGACCTGGGTGATTTTATCGGCATTGAAGGTTTCGTATTCCGTACTCAGATGGGTGAAATTTCTATCCATGCACAGAAACTGACTGTTTTGTCAAAATCTATCCGCCCGCTTCCTATCGTAAAATATAAAGATGGTGTAGCTTACGATAAATTCGATGATCCAGAACTCCGTTACCGCCAGCGCTACGTAGACCTGGTAGTAAACGATGGAGTAAAAGATATATTCCTGAAACGCAATAAGGTATATAACTCTATGCGTGAGTATTTCAATTCGAAAGGATACATCGAAGTTGAAACTCCTATCCTGCAATCTATCGCCGGAGGAGCTGCGGCACGTCCGTTCATTACTCACCATAATGCACTTGATATTCCTTTGTATATGCGTATTGCCAGCGAACTTTACCTGAAACGTCTGATCGTAGGTGGATTTGAAGGTGTATACGAAATCGGAAAGAACTTCCGTAATGAAGGTATGGACCGTACTCATAACCCAGAATTCACTTGTATGGAAATTTACGTAGCCTACAAGGATTACAACTGGATGATGAAGTTTACTGAAAATATGATCGAAAAGATCTGTATGGATGTAAACGGTACAACAGAAGTTAAGGTAGGTGATAACATAATCAACTTCAAGGCTCCGTTCAAGCGTGTTACCATGCTCGATTCAATTAAGGAATTTACAGGATACGACCTCACCGGAATGAATGAAGAACAGATCCGCGAAGTCTGCCAGAAACTGAACATGGAGATAGACGATACAATGGGAAAAGGCAAGCTGATAGACGAAATCTTCGGCGAATTCTGCGAAGGAAATTATATCCAGCCTACTTTCATCACTGATTATCCTATCGAAATGTCACCGCTGACTAAACGTCATCGCAACAATCCGGATCTGACAGAACGTTTCGAGTTGATGGTTAACGGAAAAGAACTTTGTAACGCATATTCAGAACTTAACGACCCGATCGACCAGCTTGAACGTTTCGAAGAGCAGATGCGTCTGAGCGAAAAGGGTGACGACGAGGCTATGATTATCGACAAAGACTTTGTTCGCGCACTGGAATACGGTATGCCTCCTACTTCTGGTATGGGAATCGGTATGGACCGTCTGGTCATGCTGATGACAGGACAAAGCACTATTCAGGAAGTATTGTTCTTCCCGCAGATGCGTCCGGAAAAGGTTATCCCGAAAGACGCTCCTGCTAAGTTCATGGAACTGGGTATTGCCGAAGAATGGGTTCCGGTGATTCAGAAAGCCGGTTACAACTTGGTTTCAGACATGAAAGATGTTAATCCGCAAAAATTACATCAGGACATCTGCGGAGTGAATAAAAAATATAAATTAGAATTGAAGAATCCTAGCGTCGACGAAGTAGCTGGCTGGATACAGAAAATAGGCTAAAATGAAACTCCCCGGGAAAATAGCAATCATGGGTGGAGGAAGCTGGGCAACGGCAATAGCCAAAATTATATTGTCCCAGGCCGACTCGATAAACTGGTATATGCGCCGCGACGACCGAATTGAAGAATTTCGGCGTCTGGGGCATAATCCGGCTTACCTGACTAGTGTGCGCTTCGACATGAGGTGCATCAACTTTTCATCAGATATAAATAAGGTAGTAAAGGAATCGGATACACTAATATTCGTAACTCCTTCGCCATATCTGAAAAGCCACCTTAAAAAGCTAAAGACAAAACTCAAGGATAAATTCATTGTGACGGCAATCAAGGGAATTGTTCCCGATGAAAACTTGATTGTGTCCGACTACTTTCATAAAATGTACGATGTTCCAGAAGAGAACATTGCTGTACTGGCTGGTCCATGTCATGCAGAAGAAGTGGCATTGGAACGCTTGTCTTATCTGACCGTCGGATGTAAAGACATTGAAAAAGCGAAGATGTTTGCCCGACAGCTTTCGGGACACTATATCAAGACATCGGTCAATACCGATGTAGCAGGTATAGAATATGCATCTGTTTTGAAGAATGTGTATGCCATAGCTGCCGGAATATGCAGCGGCCTGAAATACGGAGATAACTTTCAGGCAGTACTGGTTTCGAATGCTCTTCAGGAAATGAACCGTTTTCTCGATACAGTACATCCGGTAGACCGGTGTACAAACGATTCGGCTTACTTGGGCGACCTATTGGTTACATCATATTCCAACTTCAGCCGTAACCGTGTATTCGGAACAATGATAGGAAAAGGATATTCGGTAAAAAGCGCACAGATAGAAATGGAAATGATAGCCGAAGGCTATTACGGAACCAAATGTATCAAGGAACTGAACAAGCATCTGCACGTCAATATGCCGATAGTAGACGCCGTTTACAACATTTTGTATGAACGGATTTCTCCAATGATTGAAATCAAATTACTGACTGATTCATTCAGATAATAAAGAAGAATATTTATGGAAAATATTAAACTTGACATCAACAAGTCTTTAGGTTTTATTTCCAAAGACAAACTAGCTGCTTACGAACCTAAGGTAAGAGCATGTATGGAAACATTGGAAAAAGGTACAGGATTGGGAAATGACTTCCTGGGCTGGTTACATTTGCCTTCTTCCATTACTAAAGAACATCTGGACGACTTAAAAGCTACAGCACAGGTTCTGCGCGAAAACTGTGAAGTTGTAGTTGTTGCTGGTATCGGCGGAAGCTATCTGGGTGCCCGCGCCGTTATCGAAGCTATGTCCAACAGCTTCTTGTGGTTGCAAGAAAAGAAAGCAGGACAGCCTACTATCATCTTTGCCGGACACAACATTGGTGAAGATTACTTGTACGAGCTGACTTCTTTCCTGAAAGACAAGAAATTCGGTGTAATCAATATTTCTAAATCAGGTACTACTACTGAAACAGCTTTGGCTTTCCGCCTGCTGAAAAAACAATGCGAAGACCAGCGCGGCAAAGAAATGGCACGTAAGGTTATCGTTGCCGTAACTGATGCAAAGAAAGGTGCTGCTCGCGTAACTGCTGACAAAGAAGGCTACAAATCATTCATTATTCCTGATAATGTAGGTGGTCGTTTCTCTGTTCTGACTCCAGTAGGATTATTGCCTATCGCTGTAGCAGGTATCGATATCGACCAATTGGTAGAAGGTGCGCGCAAGATGGAAGAAGTTTGTGCTAACCAGAATATGATGGAAAATCCTGCCGCTCTTTATGCAGCAACTCGTAACGAACTGTATCAGAACGGAAAGAAGATTGAAATTCTGGTAAACTTCCAACCTAAGTTGCATTATTTCATGGAATGGTGGAAACAGCTTTACGGAGAATCTGAAGGTAAAGATCACAAAGGTATCTATCCTAGCTCTGTAGACTTCTCTACTGACCTGCACTCTATGGGACAATGGATTCAGGAAGGTGAACGTACCATCTATGAAACTGTGATTTCTGTTGAAACTCCTAACCACGAACTTCATGTACCTTCAGACGAAGAAAATCTGGACGGCTTGAACTTCCTGGCAGGAAAACGCGTAGATGAAGTCAATAAAATGGCAGAACTTGGAACTCAGCTGGCACACGTTGACGGTGGAGTACCTAACATGCGCGTAAGTGTTCCAAAACTGAACGAATACTATTTGGGACAATTGATTTATTTCTTCGAAAAAGCTTGCGGTATCAGCGGCTATCTGCTTGAAATTAATCCGTTCAACCAGCCAGGTGTAGAAGCTTACAAGAAAAACATGTTTGCTTTGTTGAATAAACCTGGATATGAAGAAGAAACTAAGGCTATTCAAGCTCGTTTAAAATAAAAATTAAACAATAAAAAATGAATAATGATAAGTGGAAAGCGGTAACCAGTATCAATACCGCTCTTCATTTATCATTATTCATTTTTTCATTATTTACACATATGTAGTTTATTCTTAAACTGAAAAAGATGTTCCAACAAGCAATAGAAAATTATCTCACAACCCATCATTTTGATAAACTGAACCTGAAAGCTGTACTGTTTGATATGGACGGTGTATTATTCGATTCCATGAAAAATCATGCAGCAGCCTGGCACGAAGCCATGAAGCAGTACGGTATGCATCTGAGTCCGGAAGAAGCATATATGCACGAAGGACGTACAGGGGCATCAACAATCAATATAGTAAGTACCCGACAGCGTCATAGAGAAGCAACCGAAGAGGAAATAAAAGAAATCTATCAGACTAAAAGCGATATTTTCAATTCCCTTCCTAAGGCCGAACGAATGCCGGGAGCACTCGAACTGCTCAATCAGATAAAGGAAGACAATTTGATTCCAGTGGTAGTAACAGGCTCAGGACAGAAATCATTGCTGGAACGCTTGAACAGAAATTTTCCAAATATTTTCAAAGGCGAGCTTATGGTAACAGCTTTCGATGTAAAATATGGAAAGCCCAATCCGGAACCTTATCTGATGGGACTTCAGAAAGCCGGTGTCAAAGCCAATGAAGCTATCGTTGTAGAAAATGCTCCTCTCGGAGTACGTGCTGGTGTAGCTGCTGGTATCTTTACAGTAGCTGTAAATACTGGTCCTCTGCCCGATAAAGTCTTACTGGACGAAGGAGCTAATTATCTTTTCCATTCTATGTCAGATTTCAGCAAGAATTGGAAAGATTTTTATCAAGCAATCAAATAAAATCGTATATTTGCAATTGAGCATTTACAAATGCTTATACTAACCCTAACAAATTCAATTGGATATTCGGGAAGGCTGCCTCGTGATGAAGCAGCCTTTTCTATTTTTACTATTGTCAGCTGACAAATTAGTATCTGATATAGTCTCAGAAATATAGAAAATATATCTAATTTTGCGCATATTTACAGCAGCAAGTATTACATAAATTAATATGACAAGTTCATTAAAAGCAAAATATCACATTCTGGCTATTCTCACCGTAGCGGTATGGGGAACTACGTTCATATCTACAAAAATTCTGATAAACAACGGATTGTCACCTCAGGAAATATTTCTTCTCCGCTTCATTATTGCATATATCGGAATATGGTTCATCTCTCCTCGCAAGATTTTTTCAGACAGCATCAAAGACGAACTTACTATGTTTGCTGCCGGACTAACTGGAGGTACATTGTATTTCCTGACCGAAAATACTGCCTTAAAATTTACCCAGACTACTAATGTAGCCTTTATAATATGTGCTACTCCTCTGCTAACTACGGGACTATCACTCCTGACAGATAGAAATAATAAAGTCAGCCACAACTGGCTTCTGGGATCTATAGCAGCACTCATTGGCGTAGCTATACTTATATTCAATGGCAGTGTGATTCTGAAACTCTCCCCCATCGGAGACTTTCTGACACTGGCAGCTGCATTATCCTGGGCCTTTTATAGTCTTATAATCAATAAACTCTCGAAGAAATACCGCTCTATATTCATTACCCGCAAAATATTTTTCTACGGAACTTTAGGAATACTTCCAACTTTCATCATCCATCCTTTTTCTTTTCCACTGGAGGGATTTCTCCGTCCTGAAGTATTCATCAACCTTCTATTCCTTAGTCTTCTAGCCTCACTGGTCTGCTTTGTTGTATGGAATATGGTATTGATGCATCTCGGTACGATAATGTCATCAAACTATTTATATCTCAATCCATTGTTTACTACCTTAGCAGCCTTTGTTGTATTAAACGAGACGTTGACTATTTATGCCTTCATCGGTGTATTGCTGGTTATGCTGGGAGTATTTTTATCTACAAGGTACAAATAAAAGAGAAGCTTTTACAGATATTTCCAACAGAAATCTGTTTGTCACTTAATTGCGGAAAATAAATTCATTCTGAAAATTTCCTGAATCCCCAAAATGGATAATCCATTATAATTTAAGAAAAGATAGCTTTCTCTGACAGAAAGCAAGCGTCGTAAAAAAAGAAAAGATTCTGATAATCAGAATCTTTTCAAACTACATTAGTACACCCATGGGGAGTCGAACCCCAATCGATGGAACCGGAATCCATTATTCTATCCATTGAACTATGGGTGCATATTTTCTAAAACCATGGCAAAAATACAATTATTCTGTATTTCGTCCTAATATTCGAGAAAAAAAATAAGAGAGGAATAAAACTTTTATACACAACAAATTACCATTTTATCAATAAAAACAAAGAAAATCATCACACAATGATAATATTTCAAACAAATACATTGCATTTTTACAAAATATAATTATCTTTGCCTACATATTTAAATACAGAAAATTAAAAAGACATGAGTTACCTAATAAAACCTACCAACTATCAACCTTTGCTTGACATGAAGCAAACCGAGTTGGGTATAAAACAAATAAAAGAATTTTTCCAGCAAAACCTGTCTTCTGACCTGCGCTTACGCCGTGTTACGGCACCGCTTTTTGTCCTGACCGGTATGGGAATGAATGATGATTTGAATGGAGTAGAGCGCCCTGTAACCTTCCCTATAAAGGATTTGGGAGAACAACGTGCCGAAGTGGTACACTCACTGGCCAAATGGAAACGGGTAACTCTTGCCGACTATAATATAGAACCAGGATATGGCATTTATACCGATATGAATGCAATCCGTGCCGACGAAGAACTGGGAAACCTGCATTCGCTTTATGTAGACCAATGGGACTGGGAGCGTGTCATCACTCCAGAACAGCGAACCGTAGATTTCCTGAAGAGTATCGTTACCCGTATTTATTCGGCCATGCGCCGCACTGAATATATGATTTGTGAAGTATATCCGCAAATCAGTTCATTCTTGCCTCACGATGTCCATTTCATCCATTCGCAGGATTTGCTTGATATGTATCCAGACAAAACCCCTAAAGAACGTGAGGATTTGATTACCGAACGATACGGAGCCGTATTTATCATCGGTATCGGTGGCAAACTGAGTGACGGAAATCCACACGACAAACGTGCCCCGGACTATGATGACTATACAACTATTGATCCGAAAACAGGACTTCCGGGACTGAATGGTGACCTGCTCATCTGGAACAGTGTACTTGGAAGAGCAATCGAGCTTTCATCAATGGGTATTCGTGTTGACAAAGCAGCTTTACTAAAACAGCTGGAACTGGCAGGAAAGGAAGAAAGAACTAAACTTTACTTCCACAAACGTTTGTTGGAAGGTTCTCTTCCGCTTAGTATTGGAGGAGGTATCGGACAGTCGCGCCTCTGTATGCTGTATTTACGAAAAGCGCATATCGGTGAAATACAAGCTAGCATATGGCCCGAAGAGATGCGTCGGGAATGTGCTGAGCTGGGTATGCAACTTATTTGATGCGAAATACAAATACACTGAATGATTTTCTACCGGCAAATATTTCTTTATGAGGTAAAATATTACGACATAAGAAATATTTGCCGTTTTTTAGTTATACTTCCTGCCAACCCTCATAGAAGAATAAAAATTCACTCTTGAAATCCTGAAAAGAATTTGTACAGATTTTCAAAAAATATCGAGAAGAATCAGGTAAAAGAAGGTGATGTTTTTTGCATAATAACATATTTCATTGATTAAAAATCTTCATCCCCTCCACAGATACCTGTAAAGGGAATCAGGCTTCCTGAAAAAGTTCTTCCACACAATACTGTATTTATATCTTTTTTACTACATTTGTCTGATTTAGCAGCAACAAAGCAACGCATTTTCACTTATATACAATAAAATTTTCAGACAATATGAATGTACAGATAGAAGAATCATGGAAGCAAGTGCTGACTCCTGAATTTGATAAAGACTATTTTATCCGCCTGACGGAATTTGTTCGCCGGGAATATCAGACTACGACCGTATATCCTCCGGGAAAATTGATATTCAATGCTTTCAATCTCTGCCCTTACAACAAAGTAAAAGTAGTTATCATTGGTCAGGACCCATACCACGGTCCCGGACAAGCACATGGTCTCTGTTTCTCTGTAAACGACGGTATTCCTTTTCCTCCGTCGCTACAAAATATTTTCAAGGAAATACATGATGACTTAGGTACTCCCATACCAACAACTGGAAATCTTACCCGCTGGGCAGAACAAGGTGTCTTGCTACTCAATGCCACACTGACTGTCCGTGCTCATCAGGCAGGCTCACACCAACGTCAAGGTTGGGAGGAATTTACGGATGCAGCAATCCGAGCTTTAGCCGAAAACCGGGAGCATCTGGTATTTATTTTATGGGGAGCGTATGCACAAAAGAAAGGGGCTTTTATAGACCGCAACAAGCATTTGGTTCTGACATCTGTACACCCTTCGCCGCTTTCTGCCTACCACGGCTTTTTCGGAAACAAACATTTCAGCCGTGCAAACGAATATCTGATTCAGCATGGCGAAGAACCAATCAAATGGTGAAACTTACCTATGGATATGAAAAGAGCCGCGGAATTGTTTTCCGCGGCTCTTTTCATATTATCGCTCAACAAATGTATATTAATACCAGGTAACCTGACTACCCGTATTACTACGCTGATCCCATTTCAAGGCATCGGTCAACATAGCCGAGTTAGCTCGAATCGAGAAGTTATATGATGTATACGGACCGAAAACCAAACCGCAACTCATATTGAAACAGTGCAAGTCACGAGTTATGTTTACTGTAGTCATAGACATTTCCTTCGAAGTAAAATCATAACCACTAGAATAAGTTACATTCCATCGGCTACCCATCTTTATATTACCTGAAATATTCAGCGAATGAGTCAGAGAATATGGGTAACGCATGGTTTTGATATTAATCTGCTTGCTTCTGTCTTCACGGATACTGTAACTATAACTCAAACTCAAGCTCCATGGAAGCTTAAATGCAAGATAACCATCCGGATCGAGTGTTGCATTTTCTGTCTTACGGGTACCAGAATTCAATTGTTTATCAGTTTCTTCTTCCAAATCTTCATCATCTTCTTCCGTATCCGTATCTTTCTTGTCTTTTTCCTTATCTTTATCATCACCCTTACCAAACAGTTTCTTAAACGTATCGTTGTTCAAGGTATACGAGAATGATCCGCTATATCCCTGGAATCGTCCGAAACGTCCGTAAGACCATTCGGTACGATCGCTCTCTACAACCTTACCATTTTCGTCGAACTTATAAGCATAAGTGGCAAACGTTGCATTCATGTTGAAGGTATAGCTCTTGGTCAGTTTCAAGCGGGCAGTCAACGAAAGGTTACTCCACCGCTTCTGGGCAATATCGTATGACAAACTTCCACTCAAATCATCAATCAAACTGATTTTCTTATATCCGGTAGTATCCTTGTCGGAAGCCATTTTCATCTCCAGATTATTTTTCAGCGAAAAGCTGACGTTTTGAGAAACACCTTTTCCCGGATAACTGTATGGAGAGCCTTCGTATGGTGAATACTCAGCCATACGTACTTCACCGTTTTCGTCGGTATATGTATAAGTTTCGTAATAACCATAACGCGATTTTCCGAAATCAGGCGTATAGGTATAACTTACAGAAGGAGTAATGACATGACGCAATACAATTTCTTTACTCTTCATGAACAGGGGCTTATACATACCATACAGTTTCGTATTCATGGAAACTGACATGTTATAATCGTACACACGATTGAAGCCGTTGACCGTATCCTTCACTACCTCCTGAGCTCGCTGATCGTAGCTCTGCATGACCTTACGTGTATACCAGCGTTCGGTATAGTTAAACGAAGGAGTAATATTGATGTACTTGAACAGATTGAAGGTAGCCTCCACCGGAATGGTATGCTTCATACC
>OHAY01002158.1_pt1 | contig 16223 bp, 10 predicted proteins | sample 1577191 | NCBI WGS metagenome assembly OHAY01 (sample SAMEA3541504, study PRJEB24748) | human gut metagenome | biome: human gut; feature: human-associated habitat; material: faeces | place: China | collected 2012 | reverse complement strand
AGTGCGGCAGCGCGGCGGCGAAGGCGTCCTCGCGGACGCGGCCCTTGTAGAAGTCCTGCCGCACGCGCGGATGAATGGTCAGCTCCGCAACAGGATAGCGGCTGTAAATCTCGAGCAGCGCCTCAAATTCCGCCGGATCGTGTACGCCGAGCCGTGTCTTGATGGAAATCGGAACCGTGCAGGCGGAGAAAACGGCATCCAGAAAGCGGTCAAGCTCGTCGGGATGGGCGAGAAAGCCTGCGCCCTTGCCCTTCGCGGTCACGGTGCCCGACGGGCAGCCGAGATTGAGGTTGACCTCGGCGTAGCCGAGCGAGGCGAGGGTGTTCGCCGCCCAGATAAAGTCGGCGGCCGTCCGGGTGAGCAGCTGCGGCACGGCCGGCACGCCTTCGTTGTATTCGGGCAGCACATCGCGCTTCTGACGCGGCGTCAGCTTTTCCTGCGTCGTCGGGGTGATGAACGGCATGAAATATTTGTCGATACCGGGGAAAAATTCGTGGTGGGTGCGGCGGAATACTGCGCCGGTGATGCCCTCCATCGGGGCAAAGTAATAGTTCATGCGGTCCTCCTTGGGCGTTTTACGGTTCGAGCGCCGGCTCTACCCTGCCGCAGAAATGAATTTCGTACTGCTCGATGCAGCGGCGGATAACCTCCTGCGCCTGCTCGCTGCCGAGTGCGTCCGAGGTCGCGGTGTGCTTGTGCTCGAGCGCTTTGTAGATCTCGAAAAAGTGCGAAATCTCGCTGGCACAGTGCGGCGGAATCTCGCTTATGTCCTTGTAAAAGTTCCAGGTTGGGTCCTGAAAGGGAACGGCGATGATCTTGTCGTCGATCGCGTCGCCGTCGATCATGCGCATCGTGCCGATGGGGTAGCAGTCCACCTCCACCATCGGGTCGAGCGTTTCCGAGCAAAAGACCAGAACGTCGAGCGGATCGCCGTCATCGGCATAAGTACGCGGAATAAAGCCGTAATTCGCCGGATAATGCGTCGAGGTGTACAGGATTCGGTCGAGACGCAGCAGCCCGGTCTTTTTGTCCAGCTCGTACTTTTTCTTGCTGCCGGCCGATATTTCGATGACTGCGGTGAAATGGGTCGGCGTGATTGCACGGGGGTCGATGTCATGCCAGATGTTTCTCATGTCCTGAATATCCTCCTGTATTTAATATATACAAGTATAACAGAAAAATAATTCACTTGCAATCGTTTGAGAGGTGATAATTAAGGAAAAACAAAACGAAAATGAATAATGCGGAGATATATCCTGCATAATGAAGGCTGACGGACGCCTGCCTCAGCGCATCAGCTGCCGCAGAAGAAGAAAACGGAGGCGGGGAGTGACGCGGCACGCGGAATATCTTGCAAAATGTGCAGTTTTGGTCGATTTCTTTTGTGCATATTTTTAGACAGGGGATATTGACAAAGCAGCCTGTGTGTTTTAATATGAATACATGAACATATGAGCAACTGTTCATATGTTATTCCGAATAAGGAGGCGACAGCAATGGCAGAAGAGGAGAAGAAAAAAGCCGCTGCGGACGCACAGGAAATAGAAGAAGCGCACGAGCATCACCACCACCACCACGATGACGACGACTGCTGCTGTGGTCACGACCACGAGCACGAGCATCACCACCACCATCACGATGACGACGACTGCTGCTGCGGTCACGAGCACGAACACCATCACCACCATCACGATGATGACGACTGCTGCTGCGGTCACGACCATGAGCACGAGCATCACCACCACCATCACGAGCACACCGCCGGTGCGCACAGTGTCAAGCGCGTGTACACCCTCCAGAACGTCGGCTGCGCCCACTGCGCGGCGAAAATGGAGGAGCGCATCAGTCAGCTGGACGGCGTGGAGGACTGCGTGCTTGTCTTTGAAACCAAGCAGCTGCGCGTGACCGGCGAAAACCCGGATGCACTGCTGCCGCAGATCCGCGAGATCTGCTCGGGCATCGAGAGCGAGGCGAAGGTCATTGCTCCCGCGCCCAGACACTACGGCAAAAACGGCCAGCGTGTCTACACGCTCGAAAACCTCGGCTGCGCCCACTGCGCCGCCAAGATGCAGCACCAGATCAGCCAGCTCGACGGCATCGACGACTGCGTGCTCGTCTACGAAACCAAACAGCTGCGCGTCAAGGGCGAAAACCCGGACGCTCTGCTCCCGAAAATCCGCGAAATCTGCTCGAATATCGAGAGCGAGGTCAAGGTCATCGCCCCCGAGGAGGAGCAGGAGGACGAGGAAGGCAGTCACCCTCTCGCGGAAATGCTGATCGGCGCGGCGCTCTTTGTTGCGGGTCTGGTCATTCCGGCGACGGCGGTCAAAATCGTTCTGATGGTCGCGGCGTATCTGCTGCTCGGCCACCACGTTCTGCTGACGGCGGTCAAGAACATCGGCCGCGGACAGGTATTCGACGAAAACTTCCTGATGGCGGTTGCGACCATCGGCGCATGGGCGGTCGGCTCGTTCGACGAGGCGGTCGGCGTCATGCTGTTCTACCGCGTCGGCGAATACTTCGAGGACCGCGCCGTAGACCGCTCGCGCAGACAGATCATGGACGCCATCGACCTGCGTCCGGAGACGGTAAACCTTGTCGGGGCGGACGGAAGCATTTCGGTCATCCCGGCAGAGGACGCGGCGGAGGGCGACATCGTGCTCGTCCGTCCGGGCGACCGCGTGCCGCTCGACGGCGAGGTGAGCGAGGGCGAGACCCGTCTGGATACCTCGGCTGTCACAGGCGAGCCGGTCCCGGTCCGCGTGACCGTCGGCGACAGGGTGACTTCCGGCTGCGTCAACACCGACGGCGCCGTGAAGATTCGCGTCACGCATGTGCTTGCGGAGAGCATGGTGCAGCGCATCCTTGACAGCGTGGAAAATGCTGCGGCGCGCAAGCCGAAGATCGACCGCTTTATCACCCGTTTCTCCCGTGTCTACACCCCGGCGGTCGTCGCGATCGCGCTGCTGACCGCCATCGTGCCCAGCCTGTTCACCGGCGAGTGGCATAAATGGGTATACACCGCCATGACTTTTCTCGTTATCTCGTGCCCGTGCGCGCTGGTGCTCAGCGTGCCGCTGACCTACTTCTCCGGCATCGGCGCAGGCTCGAGGCGCGGCATTCTGTTCAAGGGCGGCGCGTCGCTCGAGGCGCTCAATAACGTAAAGACCATCGTCATGGATAAGACCGGCACCATCACAAAGGGCAACTTCGTCGTTCAGAATATCGTCCCGGCGAAGGGCGTTCCGCTGAACGAGGGCGAGCTGCTGTGGCTTGCGGCGAAGTGCGAGAGCGCGTCCACCCACCCGATCGCGCGTTCCATCCTCACCGCCTATGAGGAGCGCGGCGCCGAGCACGGCAATAGCACGGTAGAAAACATCCGCGAGCAGGCCGGTGAGGGCGTCATTGCATCGGTCGAGGGAAAAACCGTGCTCTGCGGCAACATAAAGCTCATGGAGCACAACAATATTGACCTTTCCGGCTACCACGGCACGCCGGGCAGCACGGAAGTGCTGCTGGCGCTCGACGGCAGGTTCCTCGGTCATATCGACATCGCGGATACCGTAAAGCCGGACGCGAAGCAGGCCATCGGCCGCATGAAGGCGCAGGGTCTGCGCACGGCCATGCTGACCGGCGACGGTCAGGCGAGCGCGGATGCGGTCGCGCAGTCGATCGGCATCGACGAGGTGCACGCACGCCTGCTGCCGCAGGATAAGCTGGCTGCACTGAATGAGATCCGTGAGAAGAACGGCGCGGTCATGTTCGTCGGCGACGGCATCAATGATGCGCCCGTACTCGCAGGCGCAGACGTCGGCGCGGCGATGGGCAGCGGCGCCGATGCCGCCATCGAGGCGGCGGACGTCGTGTTCATGAAGGCCGACCTCAGCTCCGTCCCGGCCTCGGTCAATATCGCACGCAGCGCGAACATCGTTTCCAAGGAGAACATCATCTTCGCCCTCGCGGTAAAGCTGCTCGTCATGGTGCTCGGCCTTACCAACCACGCCTCCATGTGGCTCGCGGTGTTCGCAGATACCGGCGTTGCGATGCTGTGCGTACTCAACTCGGTCCGCATACTGAACAGGAAGGTATGGTAAAACGGGGATATGTCAAAATCTCCTTGTCCCCGCACTTGATGCGGGGCCGCAAAAGGACAGACCTTATCAATCGGATTTTTATAAGGTCGGTTTTAATGCGATCCCGCGTCAAGCACGGGAACAGGACAGTTTTGACATACCCTCATACATTTTGACACGCAGCCTCGTTTATGATCGTTTTTCACTTTCCTTTCAGAAAAGGTTTTCCATTTTTCCAAACCACCTCTTCCTGTGTGATATACCAGGTTTTTCCGTTATCGTTATTTCCCTGATAGAACAGATAAGTTCGACCGTCCAAATCGGTAAAAATATGAGGATGGCCGGATTCGCTGGAATTCCATTCGCCGGGTTTGCCGTTCTTAAGGAAAGGTTCTTCCGAAAGACGTTTCCAGACAATGCCGTCTTCGCTTTCCGCCACTCCGATCTGTTGAGGGGCATTATTGTAAGCTCCGGCATAAAACATATAAAGTTTGTCACCTTTCTTTGCGATCGAAGCCCCTTCGATACATTTTCCTTCCCACGGATACACGGGATACAGGATAGAGGAATCCGTTACCTGTACCCAGTCTTCCCGGTTGAAATTGGTATTGCCCGGAGCAACAGCTACTCCCTGCATCTGGATGTCGTAGTTTTTATCGCGGGTTGCAAAATAGAGGAAATAGCGTCCTTTGAACTCACACACTTCCGCATCTATGGCACGCCCACAAGTCCAATCTCCGACCGGATGGAAAATCGGATTCGTCGGATTCCTTCTAAAATGAATGCCGTCATCCGATATGGCATGGCAGATGGCATCTTTCTTCCCATTCCCGTATGTCTGATAAAACAAATGCACCTTTCCATCCTTCACCAACGCACCGGGTGCACAAAGTCCTTTCTTCTCATAATCAGCTTCGGGAGCAGGCGTGATCTCGCCCACCTTCGTCCAGTTCATCAAATCCCAATATGCCATCCGGAATCAGGTTCCCCCTTCATCGGCGGAATGGAATGGTACATCAAATAGCGCCCCTTAAAATTAACCACATGCGGATCTTTCGAATAAGGGACCCCGACACGGGAGGTATCGCCGTATAACATGAGGGGACGAGCAGAAGAGCCCTGTGATAAAACTAACTGAAAGTTTCCCCATAACAATAGAATAATCAAAACAAGTTGCTTCATAAATACTATCTGATCTTTTTTAATTGACAAATGTAACTAATATTCTTCTAAATAAATTCGTAAATCGGATTTACAATAAATGATACAGCCTATCCTTCTATCCTTTTGCCATTAAACAGGGAAACAAAGGGCAAGCCATATACATTATTTATTTCAAGTAAGGTTTACCATCCTTCCATAAAACTTCTTGCTGTGTAATATACCAAGTCTTACCATGATCATTATTACCTTGATAGAACAAATAAGTCCGTCCGTCAAGATCGGTAAAAAGGTGAGGATGACCAGATTCACTTGAATTCCATTCTCCCGGTTTTCCATTTCGTAAAAAAGGTTCTTCCGACAGACGTTTCCAGTTCAAACCATCTTCACTGACAGCAACCCCGATCTGCTGAGGAGCATTATTATAAGCTCCGGCATAAAACATATACAGTTTATTATCCTTCTTAACAATCGAGGCACCTTCAATACATTCTCCCTCCCAATCACACTCTGGATACAAGATCGATTTATCACAAGCTTGTGTCCAGTCTTCCCTGTTAAAATCAGTATTCAAAGAAGCTGTTGCCACTCCTTGCATTTGTATTTTAAAATCCTTGTCACGAGTTGCAAAATAAAGAAAATACTTTCCATTGAATTCACAAACTTCAGCATCAATAGCCCGTCCACAGTTCCAATCACCCGTCGGATGAAAAACCGGATTACTCGGGTCGCGATCAAAGTGGATACCATCAGTTGACACAGCATGACAGATTGCATCATTTTTTCCATTTCCATAGGTTTGATAAAACAAATGAATTTTACCATCCCGAACTAAAGCACCAGGTGCACAAAGCCCATTCTTTTCATAAACGGCATTCTTTTCCGGCGTTATTTCACCGACTTTCGACCAATTAACCAAATCTTTACTGGATGCGATGCCAATGTTAGCACCAGAACCAGATACATCCAACCTCGGTGGAAGCGTATAATACATCAAATAACGTCCCTGAAAATTCACGACATGCGGATCTTTTGAAAAAGGAACTCCACGACGAGAAGTATCTTCATACATCATCCTCGGTTGCTGGGGTTTACCCAGCAACGAGAAAAACAAACAAGTCAATAATAAAACATATACTCTCATTTTTATTGATTCTAAATGATTAATTGCCATAACCAGGATTCTGGGTAAATTCCTCCGGATTCGAAACATTTGTCAACTGATCACGCGGTATCGGGCGTAATACATGATAATCTTTAAATTTCCCTGCAGTCATAGGACTGATTTCAGGATCATTCATACGCTCCATCAATTTGTCCGTCCGTTTCAAATCATACCAACGATGCATTTCTCCCATCAATTCACGAGCTCTTTCATCCAAAATAAAGTCAATCGTCACATCGGAAGACTTAATCTCCATCTCCGCTTCATGCCCAGGTACAGCGGCACGGCGACGAACCACATTAATATATTCAGCTGCTTTCTGAGTATTTCCAGACAGGAATGCAGCTTCAGCAGCCAACAAATATGTATCAGCCAAACGATAAACAAAAACATTACGCGATCCGGCTGTCCAGTTAACTTCTGGACGCAGGGGATCCAAATGTTTCACCAAATAAGCATACATTTTATAAGAAGTAAAACGAGTATTCGACGGCCATTCCGCATTCGGATTCTGCTCAGACTGGACATCCATCAGAGGATCGATTTGTTCACGCATATATTCCGGAAGAAATACCAAAACAGGCCAAACTTCTTTAATCTGTTCCGGTGTCCAAGGTTCTCTTGGATCAATCATGGCCAACTCTCCTTTTGTCCAAACCTTTTCTTCCACTTTTTTGGTAAACGGGCTGAAAACATTCTCCGTCACAGAATTTTCCGTTACATTCCACCGAGAAATAAAACAATCATCCCAACGTTGATCTTTCGTTTTGTCAAACAAACTTATTGCAAAATCAGAAGAACGCTCACGGCTCCAAGGTCTGCCATACTCAATAACTCTCTTTACAGCAGGATGTTCTTCCGAATAGGCTGAACAAAAGTACATATGGGCTGTATTACCATCTCCATTTAATTCCGCATTTTGCGTATACAAAACAGAGAAAAGGACTTCCGAATTATTTTTATTATTGATATCCCATAATTCTGCGTGCGATTTAACCAACGAATATTTACCAGAATTGATCACCTGCTCGGCATAATTCAAAGCTTTTTTCAAATCGTCATCACTCCGTTTCAAAGTAAGATACACTCTCGACAGATGGTGCATAGCTGCATATTTTGTTATATGCCCGAATTCAGATGCCTGGTAAGTTTCCGGCAAGTTTTCTACAGCAAATTCCAAGTCTGTAACAATTTGATTCCAAACTTCATCTACTTTTGTTTTATGTGCAGTAGTCTCTACTGAATTTGTCGGCTTCAACGGCATAGGAATATCACCAAACTGCTGTACCAGATGATAAAAATAGTGTGCTCTGATAAATAACGATTCTGCAAGAAAACGTGTTTTTAGATCTTCATCCAATCCAGGAATATCATTATTTTCCAGACTCTCAATAACTGCATTACACTGATTCACGGATTTATAACAACTATACCAGAAACTCCTGACATCAGCATTTGTCGCATCAATCGTCCAATTATACCATTGCTCATGTCCTTGATGACCGATCCATATATCCGAAGGACCTTCACACATATAAATCAAGTATTCCTGTATATACATTCCCCTTAAGGTTGAATACAATCCATTGACACCATTGGTTATACCATCTTTCGTCGTATAAAAATTACCAACAGTCACTTTATTATAAGCCGTCTCATCCAAGAAGTCGCAAGACGACAAACATAGCAGAGACAACGAACCTATCAATATTTTATTTAGTATTTTCATATTCTACTTTCAATTAATCAGATTATTAGAAACTTGCATTTACTCCAAATATAAATGAGGTTAACGGACGGTGGTCTGTATAGCTATTACAGTTTTCCGGATCCAGTCCTACATAATCACTCTTTGTCCATGTATATGGATTTTCAACCATAAAATATACCCTGAATTTTTCACTATAAAACTTTTTCGAAATCTCTTTCGGTAAAGTATATCCCAAATTAATATTTTTCAGACGTATAAATGACAGATCCCGATAAGCATAATCACTTGACACCAATAACTCCTGTGGATTAGTTATCGCAGGTTTCGGACAAGCATTAGAAGGATTATCCGGTGTCCAAAAATCAACATCCAGATGATTATAACGAGTTGATCCAGCCTCGTCAGTCAATACTCCTAATAGCTGTCCATACTTCTGACGTGTATAGAAATAAACATTCAAATCGAAATTCTTATAATAGAATCCTGTAGAAAGTCCTGCTGTCCATTTGGGTATTTTATTGAATGTATGCAAATCGCCTTCATCATAAACCCCATTATTATTTACATCTTCTATTTTAGGATTACCAGGTTCACGTCCATACTTTGCCGCTTCCTCTTCTTCTCCATATTGCCAAACTCCTATATATTTATACAGACGTTCAACGTAGAGAGGTTGCCCAATGAACCATTTATTTCCCGGACTATCTTCCTTTCCATTGAACAACTCGACAATTTCATTCTTGTTATAGCCAAAAGTCAAATCTACTGTCCATCTGAAATCTTTTGTCACAACAGGTACAGTGTTCAAGGCTATTTCAATACCCGAATTACGTGTCTTACCTACATTTTGCCAAGTAAATTCATACCCTGTATTGATCGGCAAATTGCGTTTCATCAATAGATCACGTGTATTACGAATATATCCGTCAATAGAACCACTGATCCTGTTATTCAAGAAGCCAAAATCCACGCCGACATTATATTCTTCTGTACTTTCCCACCCCAATTGATTATTAGCCAACTCGGTAGGCAGATATCCCATTGCCGACTGCTCAGTTGTCCCGAAATAATACACATATTTACCTAAAGCTCCTTGTGTTGCATACTCAGAAATTGCTGTATTACCGGAATTACCCCAGCTCAAACGTAATTTCAGATTAGAAAGCCAATCAACTTCCCGAAGGAAAGACTCATCATTCATACGCCAAGCCAATGCAACAGACGGAAAGAAGTCCCATTTATTACCTTTTGCCAAACGAGAAGAGCCATCGTAACGTCCAGTCAATGTCAACAAATACCGATCCTTAAATGTATAATTAACTCTTCCCATAAATGACAACAAAGCCCATTTACGTACAGAAGAAAGACGTGTAAATACATCTGGTGCTTCATTCACATTAAACCACGAACCGTAATAAGGCATATCCTGTCCAGTCAAACCGACCAATTCTGCTTTATCTGTCTGCATATCATGCACCAACGATACATCCAAACTATGATCATTCAATACCTTCTTATAATTCAGGACATTCGTAAAAGTAATCTGTTGCTCGTTCGTTTTTTTGTATTCAGCAGACGGAGAAGCCAACTGGCGAGCTTGAGAAGTAGAACTCTTAAAAACTCCATTCTCGATTGACGACAAGCCATATGTCAAACTTGTTCGGAATTTCAAGCCTTTGATTATTTCCCAATCTGCAAATAAGTTCAAAAGGATACGGGTACGTTTTTCTTTATTGTCTACATTATTCTTATCAGTATCAAACAAAGGATTCGAATGCAATACCGTCTGATACCAACCGCTATTGTAAAAGCGCATATCTCCATTCTCGTCATAAACCTCCGTTAGTGGATCAATAACTGTTCCATATTTCCAGACACTATTATCTCCATTATTACGAGTTGTCAATGCTAAAAGAGAAGAATAGCCTACCGTCAAGTTCTTTGCTAATTCCATATCCCCGTTAATACGGGCTGAGAAACGTTCATATCCCATATTATCAATAATACTTTGGTCTTTATTATAGCCTAACACTAACATATTACGATTACGACCATTCGATTGATTGATACTGACATTATGATCCGTTTTATAGCCCGTACCGCTAAACATCAAATCTTGCCAATCTACAAACTGTCCGGAGTTCAAGGCTTTTAATTGAATATCATCAAATATTTCCTTATCTGTCTTTCCATAATTAGCCATTCTTTTCCAGTCTGCATATTTTTCACCGCTCATCATATCATAATTTTTGAATGACTTGGACACACCGACATATCCGTCATAACTAACAGACAGTTTAGCTTCCTTACGGGCACGTTTTGTCGTAATGATAACAACACCATTTGCTCCTCGAGAACCATAAATAGCAGTGGATGAAGCATCTTTCAAAACATCAATCGACTCGATTTCTGCCGGATTGATCTCATCGATCTTTCCTCCGAACGGAGCATCATCCACCACTATCAACGGATCATTGCCCGCATTGATCGAATTATATCCACGGATCACAATGGTAGAAGATGCTCCGGGAGAGTTTCCCATCGTAATATCCGCACCTGCAATTTTACCTTGCAATGCTTGCATAGGATCTTTCATCACAGCCTGATTCTGAATCGATGAAGAAGAAATCTGTGAAACAGATCCTGTTAGGTCACGTTTTTTGACAGAACCATAACCTACCACAACCACTTCATCCAAAGCTTGTGTATCTTCCTTCAATTGGATGTTCAATGTTGTCTTACCTTTACTAACCGCAACATCCTTGTCCAAATATCCGATGTACGTTATACTTAATTTGGAACCTTCGGATATCGACAAAGAGAAATTCCCATCCATATCCGTAATCGTACCATTAGACGTTCCCTTTTCAACAACATTCGCCCCAACAACTGGTTCGCCATTTTCATCTTTCACGATGCCTTTCACAATGATCTGCTTTTGCTGAGTGATAGATGATCCTGCGGCTTCCTTCTTGGAAATCACAATCATCTTGCCCTGGACAGAATAAGACAATCCGTTATCCAATACGGCAGATAGCACTTCTTCCAAAGAAGCATCTTTAAAATCTCGCGTAATCTGCTTCCGTTCATTTACCTCGTCTTTCTTGTAAATGATGGAATACTGTAGTTCTTTCTCTACTTCCGCTAATACTGTTTTTAAAGGAACATTTTTAAATTGCCGGGTGATCCGCTGTGCATTCATGGAGGTAGCCCCAGAAAGCATCAAGGCAAGGATTAACGCCCTTCCTACATGTTTTCTATACATAAACCAATAAATTAAAGAATTAGATTTAATAATATATTAACAATTGCGCTATTGTTTTCGAATATAAATATCCCGGTCCCGCCGTTCATAACGGATCGGAATAATCTCGGATAGAGCGTGAAAGACATCTCCGACCGTCTCTTCATTGCGAAGTGATACGCGGAAAGCTATATCTTTTTCCAAGTCGTCTCCCAAATGAATCTGAACGTCATATTTACGGGATAGGCGGACTGCCAGCTCATTGAGCGTGATTTTATCATATTCAACTCTCCCTTCTGTCCAGGATTTATATTGAGAAGCCTGAACCTTCTGACGGGAAAAACTTCCGTTTTGTTTGTCAAGACTCAGCAATTCTCCCGGTGCAACCGGAATATGCCTCCCTTTATATAAAATATCGATAGAGCCTTCCAATAATGTCGTTTTAGCAGAAATATCTTCAGGGTAAGAAGATACATTAAACTTTGTTCCTTTCACCAATACACTATACTGATCCGTTTTAACCACAAAAGGAGTTCCATCTGACTGTTTAGTCACTTCGAAATAAGCTTCACCAGTTAAAAAGACTTCCCTGTTTTTAGAATTGAAGTTACCGGCATACTGTAAGGAAGAACCGGCATTCAACCATACAACTGTTCCATCCGCCAGTATCAGCTTGCTTTTTTCTCCATAGGCAGTTTCTAAAGCAAACCGGTTATCGGCAGTTTCCGTATTCCGATAAAGATAGAAACTATATGTTCCACTCAATAATAGAACACATGCAATTGCAGCAACAGCGATAAACCGCTGCAATTGCATGTGTTTAGTACTAAACACACCATTCAGCGATTGACGCACCTGCATCCGGCGTTGCAACTGTTTCCATTCATTCGAAACTTCAGGAATCAGTTTATAGGAAAGCATCCACTCCTCCTCCCATTGGCGGAACATTCTTTCATTAGAAGGTGCATCATTCACAAACCGGAAAAGAATCTCTTCTTCGGAGGGAGTAATGCGTCCTTCAAAATAACGTATTGCCAACTGGTGATTATAGATCTCCTGCTCTTTCATAATTTTTGCTTTCTATATGATGTAACAACCCAAATGAATTTTACCCAACCCCCTTCCTGAAAAAAATTCCCCAAAACAAAAGAAACAGGACTTCGTTCATTCGGAAAGCAGCCAAGCTAATATCGCGATATAGACATCCAACGGATATTTATCTTTAAAATGTGCGGAAAAGCGTGCTAAGGCTTTGGCTATATGTTTTTCCACTGCAGTAGTCGATATTTGGAGAGCATCTGCGATCTCCCGGTTTTTCATTTTCTTAAAACGGCTCATCTCAAATACTTCACGGCAACGGGAAGGCAAATCACTCATAACAAGACTGATCTGTTGTTGCAATTCCTTATACAGAAGCGTATATTCCGGACTTAGGTTAAAGTCCCAATAATAAAGTTCTTCCTGCCCGACCACCCTATCCAAATGTTCCAGATTATGCTGCTCGACCAGTTGCAGATGCTTCAAATAATTCAGACAGGCATTCCTCACCATTGCGAAAAGAAGAGATGAAATGGAAACAGCTTCTATCAGATCACGTTTTTCCCAAAATCTCAAAAAACTCTCCTGTATGATATCTCTGACTGCTTCCTCATCCGTCACAAAACGAGCAGCATATCCCCGCAACCGAGGATAATAGCTATTGAACAGAAATTCGAATGCTTCGCCGTTTCCGTTCTTTATCTCCCGAAGAAGAGTCTTCTCGTCTGTGAAGTTTTTCATAATGATTATCTATTATGTTTCATCTCCTTATTCTTGCAATTATAGAAACCCTCTATATAGATATTCAAATCTTTGTCTATCTCAATGACGGCAAAACTATTATTTTCGGGAAGGCTTCCTTCTATCATTCCTTTCATTGTAAAATAGTGGATTCCATGCCGAAAACTATAGTTCCCGGCATGATGGTGCCCTTGGATAACGGCTACTACCTTACCGCTTTGCTCAAGTATCGAAACGATCTCTTCCGCATTGCCGATACAAAGTTCCTTGTCGATCCCGGAGAAAGTATCCAACAATTCGTGGATAAAGATCACGACCGGCAAATCGTCTTTCTTCAGTTCCTGCCAGAGCCATTCCTTCTGCCCGGCCGGGACAAACGCTTTCGTCCAATCGAAATCACCGGAATCATAATCGGAACCATCCTCGTTGCAATTACCGTCGAGCACGATAAACTTGATCTGGTTCCGTACGAAGGAATAATAAGGTTTTCCTTTCGCACTCCCGTAATTGCTCGTATGTGCGAGAAATTCAGATTTTGAGATACTATCCATATCATGATTGCCCAACACATGATAAACAGGGCCGTCGAAGGTCTGAAACTTTGCTTCTATCTCATCTAAAAACGACAAAGTCTGCCCTCTTTCAGGAATATCCCCCATATCCTTCAAGTCTCCAAGTTCAATCATGAAATCTAATTTCCGCCTATTAAAAACGTCTATTGCTTCCGATAACTTTGTGATGGATTGTTCATAATAGCGAGTTCCGTGTACATTCCGATGAGCAAAATGTATATCCGTTACCAAGCCAAAGCGCTGTCTCTTTTCATTTTCCCGCGCCAACAAGCCCGGACAGGATAAAAGCAATGCCCCAGCGCATGATCTCTTAAAAAATAATCGTCTATTCATGGTTTATCAGATTGATCAGGGCAAATGTAAACAATATTCCCGGAGAATTGGATAAAACTGTTTACCTTTGCCTTATCAAATACGAATCTGCTATATGAAACTAAAAGTAATTATCCTGCTTATCAGTCTGTTATCCGGCTCTATCGAAGCCCAGACAATTCATTACAATGCTTTCTCACACAACGATTATGAACGTCCCCGTCCGCTATTCGATGCCCTTTCATTCCAATTCAATTGTGTGGAAGCGGATTTATGGCTAATCGACGGCGAACTGTATGTGTCCCACGATTCGGTCGCCCCCAACCCGGATATCACATTCGAGAAACTGTATCTCTTGCCATTAGTCGAACGGATCAAAAAGAACGGAGGCAAAGTATATCCGGACAGCGACCGCCCGTTTTACCTGATGGTCGATTGCAAGACAGACGGCGAAGCGATGTACCCCGTCTTGAAGAAGAAACTGGAGCCATACGAATCTCTTTTCTGTCATGAAAAGGACGGGAAACTGCAAGAAAGTGCCGCGTTGTTCTATCTGTCAGGGAGAAGTCCCCGTAAGGCTATTGCTGCTGAAACCAACCGATTTATCTTTCTAGACGGTACGATAGAAGATTTAGGGAAAGGTATTCCGGCCGCCCAAATGCCTGTCATTAGCGATAATTATTCCAAATACATCGGCTGGAAAGGCCAGGGAGAGATACCCGCCGAAAAGCTCGAAAAGATGCGCGAATATATCCGGCAAACCCATGCGGAAGGCAAACTATTCCGCTGGTGGGGTGCACCGGACACACCACTATTCAAAAAGTTCTTTATCAAAGAAAAAGTGGATCTGATCGGGGCCGACGACCTGAAAGCGTTGAGCTTGATTTTATAGAATCCCTAAAAAATCTTTTTTCATCCCGAATAATTCTTTTTTAAATGTCTACTAATTCTGTAATCACTGACGCCGATTACAGATTAGTAGGCACTCCGATGTTTTCTTATGCTATGTAGATAAAGAAACCAAGACTACTTATAAGACGAAATATTGAATAACTTCTTCATCTCACCCGTTTTCACCTTAGCCGTAAACAGGTCTTGCAAATCCTTAGCAGATAAGGAGTAAGAGGGAGCGAAAGCAGAGGATTCCATGTATTCCAAAATACTACGATAGAACTGCCGGGCTTCCGGTTTGTCCTGTACGGCTTTCAAATCGGACATGCAAACTAAGAGTTTGCCGTTCCCTACTTTGAATTCGAACAACAAGCCCAACTTATGGTTGCGTTCAACATTGTCGATTATCTGCACGATCGGCCGGTAATCGTCGGACAGACGATCCAGAATCATAGGGTAGCTCTGCTTGATGATTGGGAACCATTGCCAGTTGGTGTGGAACTCGGTCGGGAAATCAGCCAATGCAGGGTGGCCGGGATCAGTCAAGATTCCCAATGTACCGGGAGAAACTGGGCGGTCCAAGTTTTCGCAGATAGTCCGGAACATACGGTAATTCCAATAATCCGTCTGGAAAAGTCCGCCTACCGTTTGATCCTTATGTTTGTCTTTCGAAGGGAACCAAAGGACTTTGCCCCCCTCTGTCAGGTATTTCAGATGGGCATCCAAATCATCCGTCACACAAATGTCTTCAGATGGTGCAACCTCTTTATCAGCCGCCGGATAAATCCAAAGGGAATAATCATTCCGGTAAGGAGTGCCGTCTATCGACAAGGCGAGCGTGACTTTTTCAGCCTTCCGGACAGAAGCGATAGCCGGTTTCAATGTGCCTACCTTTGCCAGCTCTCCTTGTTTAACCTGCAAAGGTAAAACTCCCTTATCTAAAACTTGTTGTTTGCTGTCGGTCAATGTCCAAGACAATTGTTTACTATTCAAATCGCTTTCAGAATAATTGGCTATCTCAACCTCTCCGGTGAGCGCCTCATCGTTTGTCCAACAGAACTTCTCCGTGCAGAACAGAGGAACCACTTCCGAACAGAAATGCCGCCATTCTTCCGGCGCGATCAACCCTTTACTTTCCATAAAAGCATCCAAGATTCCGACATAAGCTGAGCCCTGTCCCGGATAATCCTGCAAATCGAGCAACTGGAAACCGCCCCATTCCGGCGTACGCAGGTTCATCTCGATATCCGCCCGGTACAGCAGGGCCGACCATTTGCCGGAAGCCATCATAAAGTCATACGCCAGGTTAATCATA
>OHAY01002149.1_pt1 | contig 16250 bp, 19 predicted proteins | sample 1577191 | NCBI WGS metagenome assembly OHAY01 (sample SAMEA3541504, study PRJEB24748) | human gut metagenome | biome: human gut; feature: human-associated habitat; material: faeces | place: China | collected 2012 | reverse complement strand
AGCTGGCCCCCATGATGGCCTGCATCATCATCGCCATCATCCCCATCATCATCCTGTACATGACCTGCCAGAAATACATCATTGAGGGTGTTGTTGCAGGCGCTGTCAAGGGTTAAGGAGGAGTTCACCATGCGAGCATGCGGCATTCTGATGCCCGTTTTTAGTCTGCCGGGGCCCTTTGGCATCGGCACGCTGGGGAAAGAAGCCTTTTCGTTCGTGGATTTTCTGGCCCGTGCAAAGCAGACCTATTGGCAGATCCTGCCCATTGGCCCCACCGGCTACGGTGACAGCCCCTACCAGAGCTTTTCCGCCTTTGCCGGGAACCCCTACTTTATCGATTTCCGTGTCCTGCACGAGCAGGGCTATCTGACCGCTGATGAGATTCCCGCTGAGGTTCCGGTTGGCCCGGTGGACTACGGCGTGCTCTACCAGCAGCGCCCGGTGGTGCTGCAAAAAGCCGCCGATCGTCTGCTGGCTGCAGCCAGCGTGGAGTACAAAGACTTCTGCACGGCACAGAGCTTCTGGCTGGACGATTACGCCCTGTTCATGGCCGTCAAGGCCGAACAGGGACAGGCAGGCCTGTGTGACTGGCCGGATGACCTGCGCACCCGCCAGCCCGCTGCCATAGCCGCTGCTAGGGAGCGTCTGGCCGGGCAGGTGGATTATTTCAAGGCGGTGCAATTCTTCTTCTACACCCAGTGGAACGCCCTGAAAGCCTATGCCAACGGCAAGGGCATTCAGCTGGTGGGAGATATCCCCATCTACGTCAGCCCGGATTCCAGCGATCTGTGGACGCGGCCGGAGCTTTTCCAGACCGACGGCCAAACCCACCTGACGCAGGTGGCAGGCTGCCCCCCGGATGCCTTTGCGGCAGACGGTCAGCTCTGGGGCAACCCGCTCTACGACTGGCCCCGCCACAAGGCCGAGGATTTCGCCTGGTGGAAGCGCCGGATGCGGCACGCTACTTCGATTTATGATGTCGTGCGCATCGACCACTTCCGTGGTTTTGAGAGCTACTACGCCATCCCTGCCGGAAACAAGACGGCGGCGGGCGGCCACTGGGAAAAGGGGCCGGATCGTGCTTTCATCAATGCCATCCACGAGACCCTGGGTCAGGGCGGCATCATTGCGGAGGATCTGGGATACCTGACCCCTGAGGTCAAGACCATGCTGGCTGCCAGCGGCTATCCGGGCATGAAGATCATGCAGTTTGCCTTTGACAGCCGGGAACCGGGCAACTATCTTCCCTACACCTACCCTCACAACAGCGTGGTCTACACCGGCACCCATGACAATGTGACCACCGAGGGCTGGCGGCAATCTGCCAGCCCCGAGGATGTCCACTATGCCTGCCGTTACCTGCGCTGCCTGCCCGAAGATCTGACAGAGGCCATGATCTGCGCCTGCCTTGCCAGTGTTTCGGATATGGCCATCATCCCCATGGCCGACTGGCTGCATCTGGGCGCGGAGGCCCGCATCAACACCCCCAGCACCCAGGGAGCCAACTGGCAGTGGCGGCTGGACACCCCGCTTACCAGTCTGCTGGCCGAGCATATTGCCGATCTGACAGCACTGTATGACCGGATCCCGGCTGCGGCAGACCGCTAAAACGTTTCCTTCTTCTTTTCTCCCCATACAAAGACGGCAGGCCCTAGCCCCCTCCTTTCCGGAGGAACTGGTGCCCGCCGTCTCTTTTTGCATTATTTTTCAATTTTCACACAACATTTTTTCGCCGCATCCCGCACAGGACGTTCCACATATTTCCGCGCAGAACCGTTTCTTTTTTACAAAACGGCCACAGTATCTTCACAATTCTTTCGCATTTTGGGTTTCATCGCTCTCTTGTTGTTTTTGGGCAATTATGCTATAATCCAATTAGCTTCACGTCCGCCTTTGCGCGGATTTTACGAACGAAAGGAGTTTTCCACCATGGAATTTACCTATCAGAGCACGATGCAGCTGCCCGCGTCCTATGCGGTTCTCTCCGAAGATGAAATGGTCTACACCGTTGGCGGCGCTTTTGAGCTGAATATCAACGCGCAGGATGTCCTGAATTTCACCGTTAATGTCGGTGTCAACCTGGTACGTATGCTGGGTCAGGCTGCCATCAGCAACACCATTGCCGGTATCATTGACATGCGGAACGATGGTCTGACCACGATGGGTGCCATTGAGCATTATTGGGGCCGCCAGACTCCCGTGGGCAAGACCATGACTGTGGTTGCTGCCGGTTTTGCAGGCGTTTATGTCTACTACTGGGCTAGGTCTGCCATTGAGAGCTTCCTGTCCATTTACAATGACATGCGGAACATCTACAACGAGAGCGAAGCCAAAAATCAGGCACAGGCCGCAGGTACAGTAGCTCTGGCCGCCTGAGTAAATCTTTGAAAGGAGCCTTTTATGGAAAACTTGCGTATGCCTGCATCTTATGCAACGCTTCCGGAAGAAGAGCTGCCGGAGATCTTTGGCGGCGGAGAACTGGGAGATGCATTGGACAGCTTTACGGATAACCTCCACCTGGACGATTTCTTCTTTCAGGGGGGGATCCTCTCCATTTCGATCTCGTTTGTGCCTCTGCTCCTGTTCAATGTTGTTGTTTCCGGCTACCGGTTTGTAGAAAACATTTACAAGAACCTGTCCAACTGGTTCGGTTATCACGATGATACCTTCTCTGCCGTTTCTAATTTCACGGATGAAATGCGCCAAAAACAGCAGCAGCGCGGTATCTGAGTCCTTTTCCCTGTAACATAAAAGAGCTTCACAATTCCGGCTTCTGCCGGAGTGTGAAGCTCTTTTTGTTTGGCTGCATCCAGATGCTCAAATGACCCGCAGAGCCCCCTGCTCCCGCAGACGGAGCAGATAGCAGCTGCCCGCACCGAACACCTTTTCTATCGCGTCGTGATATTTTGCAGTCAGCATACCGGGTACAAACGCCTGAATGGTCCCTGCAAAGCCGCCGCCCTGCATCCGCCAGGCTCCCCCCTGCCCCTCCAGCAGAGTCCGACTGAGGGCAAGCGCCACCGAGAGCCCCTGATGCCGTACGTCCGTAGAGCAGTAAACGTTCTGGCACAGGGCAAAAGAGGCATGTCCACTTTCCAGAATCAGCTGCAGGAAAGCATTGAAATCCCCGCTGACCAGGGCATTCCGCTGGGCCAATGCGCGGGCATTCTCTTCAAAATAGTGGACTGCACGCAGAACAGCACGATCCCCGCAGGCTTTTCGCAGGCGTGGCAGAGCGGTCCAGAACTCCTGTTCCTTGACCTGCCCCAACACCTTACCGCCCAGACAGGCCGCCACCGATTCCATTTCATGCCGGATGGCCGCAAATTCACCGGTCAGCTCGCTGTGACTGCCCCGGGTATCGGTCACGCAAAGGGTCATGCCCACCGGGAGCACCCCTGCCGTGTGGATCTTTTCTATCCGGGGCTTCTTTGGGTCGGCAAAATCCGCAAAGATGACCCCGCCCACGGCGCTGGTCAGCTGATCCAACAGGCCGCTGGGTTTTCCGAAATATGTATTTTCCGCATACTGGCAGATCTTCGCCAGCTCCGGCGCAGTCAGGCCACAGCCATATTCCCCGTTCAGGATGGCCGCCATCCCCATCTCAAAAGCCGCCGAACTGGAAAGCCCGCTGCCCCGGAGCACGTCGCTGACGGTATAGGCATCGATGCCACCCACCGTCTTTCCCTGTGCCCGGAAGCCTTCCGCAATGCCCCGGATCAGACTGGCCGAATGGGTGCTCTCGCCCTGCTGAGGCTCGGCCTCGCTCAGATCAATGACATCCAGCTTGTTGAAGCCCCGGGATTTGACCCGGATAAAACCGTCGTCACTGGGGGATGCCACTGCGACCAGATCCAGCGTCACCGCTGCCGCAAGACCATACCCGTGCTGATGATCGGTGTGGTTGCCGCCCAACTCCGCCCGGCCCGGAGCCGAGTAAACATGCACCTGTCGCCCGGGGCCATAGTAAAGCTCAAACTGTTCCAGTGCAGCGGCATACCGCTGCCGCTGGCGGGCCAGCACCGCCGGTTCTGTGCCATAGAGCGTGCAGAGCGCTTCGTCCCACTCCCCCGCAAGGATCTCCCGTCTGAGTTGTGCACTGGTCGCCATGGCTGTTCCTCCTCCACAAGCGTTCTCCGCAAAGTCCGTGCATGAAGGGTCCATGCACTTGGGTTAGCCTTATTGTACTTCATTCCGCCCTCTTTTGCAATTTGAATCCGCAAAAAAACCAATTTCGGCGCGAAAACCAAAGTTTCGGATGTACTTTTGTTGAATTTGCAGATACAGTTATGATATACTGGAATCAAGAATGCGGTCAACTGGAGGAAACGATCATGGCAGATGTCTACAAGCAGTCCTTCAAGCAGAATTACACCAATAATATTGAATTATCCATCTTCAACTGTGGTCTGGAACGCTGTGCCCCGGGCCAGACCTGGGGCCCCGGTATCCGGGATCACTACCTGATCCATCTGGTGGTCTCGGGCAAGGGTACTTTTGAAGTGGGCGGCAAGACCTTTGAGGTCGTGCCGGGAGATCTGTTCTTTGCCCGGCCCAGTCAGCTCATCCGCTACTCTGCCGATGAGCAGCAGCCCTGGGAGTACAGCTGGGTCGGCTTCAACGGTGCCTGCGCTCACAAACTGGCGGCACAGCTGCCCTTTACCGACACTGCTCCTGTGCACCATACGCAGGACCCGGAGGGAATGCGGGCAGCTCTGACCAACATCTATTCTTCCCGTGGGTTAACGCCTCAGGATGAGGCTGCCATGGTGGGGTACCTCTACCTGTTCATCTCTGCCCTGATGAAGGAGACCAGCGAGACGCGCCCCCACAACGCTTCCTCCTCCAATCAATACGTACTGAATGCCATCAAATACATCCAGTTCAACTATTCGCACGACATCTCCATTGATGATGTCGCTAAGAGCGTGGGCGTTTCCCGCAGTCATCTGTACCGGGTGTTTATGCTCAATGTGGGCAAGAGCCCCATCGATTATCTGACCGAATACCGCATCAACGAAGCCTGCAAGCTACTGAGGGCCGGCAACCTTTCCATTGCAGAGGTTGCCATCTCGGTGGGCTTCTTTGACCAGTTCTATTTTTCCCGGGTCTTCAAGCGGGCCAAGGGGATGCCGCCCAGCAAATACATTGCCGCCCAGAGCGAAAATGCAGATGCCCCCGCTTCGGAAGAAGCCTGACCCAATCCCATTCCAAAGGAGAATTTCCATGCCCTTACAAAAAAATCAGGTGCTGACCCTGACCATTGAGCGCCTGTCCAACGATGGCAGCGGCGTTGCTCACAGCCCGGACGGCGAGGCTGTGTTCATACCCGGCACCGCCCCCGGTGATGTTGCCGCCATCCGCATCGTCAAAGATTGCGGCCGCTACGCTTTCGGTATTCTGGATGCCATTCAGACTCCCTCGCCTGACCGTATCCCGGTAGATTGTGCAGTGGCCGGCCCCTGCGGTGGCTGCAGCCTGCGGCATCTGGATTATGCAGCTGAACTGCGCGCCAAGGGCGAAAGCGTTACCGATGCTTTCCGCCGCATTGGCGGGCTGGATGTACCCGTGCTGCCGCCCCTCCCCTCCCCCGAGATCGACCGCTACCGCAATAAGGTTCAATTCCCGGTGGGCCGTGATAAGAATGGCAAGCCCTGCATCGGTTTCTACGCCGGACGCACCCACCGCATTGTACCCTGCCCCGACTGCAAGCTGCAGCCGGATGTGCTGAACGAGATCGGCAATACCCTCTGCGATTTCTTTGCCGCCCACAACATCCAGCCCTACGACGAGCAGACGGGCAAGGGGCTGGTTCGTCATGTGTTTCTGCGCCGGGGTGTCCACAGCGGCCAGATCATGGTCTGTCTGGTCTGCACCCGGGCAAAGCTGCCCTACGCAGAGGAGCTTTGCCGCGCACTGACTGCGCAGTTTTCCGATATCGCCACCATCCTGATCAATGTCAACGCCAGAAACACCAATGTGATCCTGGGCAGCGAGACCCACACCCTGTACGGCCCCGGGTTCATCGAGGATACCCTCTGCGGCGTTCCTGTGCAGCTGGGCCCCTTGTCGTTCTATCAAGTCAACACCCTGGCCGCTGAGCAGCTCTATGGCATTGCTGCAGAATATGCTCAATTGACCCCGGATGACCTGCTGCTGGATCTCTACTGCGGCATGGGCACCATTGGCCTGTCCATGGCAAACCATTGCCGGGAGCTCATCGGCGTGGAGATCGTGCCTGAGGCCATCGAAAGCGCCAAGGCCAATGCTGCCCGCATGGGTGATGCCATAGCTGCAAAGAGCCGCTTCTTCTGCGCTGATGCCGGTAAGGCGGCCTCTCAGCTTGCCGCCGAGGGCCTGCACCCGGATGTTGTGATGCTCGACCCGCCCCGCAAAGGCTGTGACGAAGCAACCCTTTCCGCTGTCGTCACCATGTCCCCCCGCCGGGTGGTCTATGTCAGCTGCAACCCCTCCACCGCCGCCCGGGACGCCAAATGGCTGGAAGAGCATGGGTATCGGGCAGAAAAGGTGCAGCCGGTGGACCTTTTCCCGAGGACGAAACACGTCGAGACGGTTGTCTTACTTTCCAAGGGCGAGGTCGACTCGAAAAAGATTCGGGTTGAGTTCTCTTTGGAAGATATGGATATGTCCGAATTTCAGGATGGGGCAACCTATCCGCAGATCAAGGAGTATGTGTTGGAGCATACCGGGTTAAAGGTGTCCAACCTCTATATCTCACAGATTAAACGAAAATGTGGGATTGGGGTTGGTAAGAACTATAATCTGCCGAAGTCCGAGGATTCCAGACAGCCCCAGTGTCCACCGGAAAAAGAGAAAGCAATCCGAGAAGCATTCAAATATTTTGGGATGATCTAACATCCAGCAAAGTGGAGGTTTCTTATGGATAGGTTGATTTCTTGTGAGTTCAACATGGATAATGCCTGTGTGGAACTGAAATTCTTAGATGGCAGTATGATTGCTATTGATACAATAGCCGTGGAGAATGAGGTTGCTGACAATATGTATCAGCGGTCAGAGCTGGACTATCTAATCTACAATGACCCGATTGGATATGCAGACCTTGTTTTGAACGGAAACCCCGAAACCCATTTGAAAACTGTGACGAAATATAAACCCGTAGATTAAATCTCAGCCCTCTGCCTTTTCATTGGCAGAGGGCTGAGACTATGGCAAACCCGCACATCATATAGGAACATTAATCCTAAAAATGGCTTCTAAATTAGCAAAATGCTAACCCCCCAGCCGGTAATACCGACCAAGACGCTCTGGGCCTAATTACTATTCATCCTCGCCCAGACGAGCTTCATTCTTTACTTCTGCTGCCGGCCACATGCCTCCCGCAGCCGCCATCTATTCCCTCTTCCTTTCAAGGCTCCAATCAGCGTCTACCGCAGCCTTATCTATCAATCCACGTTTAATCTTTGTAATTCAAGACCGTTAAAAATCGAACTCGGCTCAACTTCCTCGACCACGATGCCATTATTTACAGTCATCTCAGGCTGCTTCTGGACACTTTCCCAAGTGCTTAACTCATACGTTCCCTCTGTTTCTTTAATCTCATATGTTTGCATTGCCTCATAGTATCCATTCTCCATATACGAAACTTCCACAGAGAAGCCTTCTTTAGTGTCGTCATCATACACAAATTTATGTGCTCCTCTCATCATTTCAAACTGATAACCATCGCTTACTTCCCAACATTCTCCAACATAGTTATCTTCAATAGCTTCATCTCCAACATATAGCTGTTCTCCAATTAATGTGTATGGCTCTCCAGTAGAAGAAACTATGGTCGGCATACTGCTACCGCGAATAATAACTCGCACCCGCCTTCCATCAATTCCTTCACCAACAACCCATCCCTTTTCATTTACATGGGTGTTTCCAACTTCATTCTCCTCGATTGCTGACAAGCTATTTCCGGCTAATGTCTGGGAAACATATTGATATACCTTTGTCAAGGTGTTCGGATTTGAAAGCATATCCGTATGGTTCCCAGCATTGACGACTCTAACAACATGTGTATCCGTATTGCTCAATCTATTTTGTGCGCTTGTTGATGGAACTGTTCCATCTCCATCATTAGTACCTATATACGAAGAAACGCTATACTGCCCCCCACTAAGACTATAGTTCACTTTCTGCACTGTTGTATATCCAGTACTTGTGATAAAAACTGACCTTCCTGCAGACAAAGCATAATGTTGATTGTTCGATTGCATGAGGTTTGCATGGAAATTTCGAGCGGTATTCATCATCGGTTTTAGCCCAGATCCACTCTGAAAATTTGCCCAACTCCTCTGTTTCAAGATATTCCATGCATTCGTTGCAGTTTGATCGACGCCATTAACCTGTACATATGCAGTAGATCTTGTTGTTGGTAAAAGCTCATATGCCGCAGGTATATTGCGAATCAGGTTTTGTATGTAGCTACTGGTTAAATCTCCTACAATCCCCGGAAACATTTTACCATTTTCCATTACTTGAACGGCTTTTGGTGCTCCAGTAAATGGAGTTCCGAGCGTAATGAGAGTTGTTCTGCTTCGTTGACTCTCCGTTGCAATTCTCAAGTAATCGGAGGCAACTATTCCACCCATGCTATGTGCCACGATAATAATCTTTCCAGAATACCCATTAACCATACTTTTTAATGCTTGTCCTGCTCTTGTATTCGTATTTCTCCAATCATACGCAAAAAACTTAACATCGGCTTGGCTCGAGTATCTGCTCTTCAAGCTATCATATAATGTCTTATAGGTGTCACGCGCACCATAATTATCATTATTATATGCATATAGGGGATATACTGGATTTCCAACCTCATTGCACTGGATTTGGCCCAGTATTCCACCAACGCCAACCCAAACCTTTGTCCCATTTCCGTCAACGAGCTCACTTCCTATGATTCCAGGTACTACAACAATCAGATTCCTGCTGGCAGCTACAGCATCTATTTCAGCAGCTTCTTCTATAGCCCATGCCGGTTGCAAAACCGAAAGTAAAACCGCGATTGTCATAAGCAACGATATCAATTTTTTCACTTGTGTGCTCTCCTTTCTTTGCCTCTGTTTGGGTTTTCCTTCCTACTTTTTTCTTATTTCATTGATCACCTCCACAATAATGGAAATTATATACCCTAAAACCATTATGCCCACAGGCACTACTACAAAAATTAGGAAAAATTTACCAATATATTCATATATGGCCGCTTCTACTATGCTCCCCATTTTTATCCCCTCCTGTCCTTTCCAGAGTAATAAAATGCGACGGGGCCCTAAGCATACACACTTAAGCCTCGTCGCATTTTGCTACTTTCATATTCCGAGGCCAGTACGGTCTCATTTTCATCGCGCAGTTATTATATTATATTTCACCATTACTGTCAACGGGCACATAATGTTTTACGATACAAAAAAGCGCATGAACATCCATGCTACAAAGCCGACGTTCATGCGCCCATACTTACGATTTTAATTTGCCCTCTCCAGAATTGAAGATAAGAATATTTCCGGCCCAGCCGGCTGCTGGTGTGACGCATGAACTGTATACCGTACATATCGATTCCTCCATTTCCTTGAATTTTCCGTATATTCAATATGCTATTGCAAATTTATTATATCACAGATAGTCCACTCTATCAATACTCTTTACCAACCATTTCAACAACCACACTATTTGTCAAACCGACCGGACTGTCCATATTAAAGCACTCTATATCGTTTAGGTGGCCCATACAGATAGCGTATTCAAGCTATTTATATGGGCCGCTTTTTATCTGCGATTGTCTGCCCTCGCTTTTTCTTTCTTTTTTACTTTTTTACAGATATTTTGTCAATCCCGCTCGCAAAGCGTCATTGACCGATTCCGTCAGATTCTTTCCTTCCTCCAGCGCCATCCTACGCAGCGCCTTATCCAGATCCCGATCCAAGTAATAAGCCCGCTGCACCCTGTCACTATTTTTCTTCAGCAACAACAGTATTCTCGCTCTGGCGTCCTGCTCCGATGATAGACTTAAACGCAGCCTCCCGGTCAAACTTCGCTTACTCAGCCCACTGTTTTGCCCCGCCTGGATGATCTGGCTCCACTCCAGCAGACGATACTCATCCCGGATCGCCAACACATCTTCCGTTTCTTACACGCACTCCCTTCGCATTCGAAAACTTACACGCAGTCTTTGTTGACTGCATATCATTTTCTCACACTTACGCAACCTTGGAAATGCGGGTGGTTATTGAGCACTTACGAGGAAAAGGTTTGAGTTGATGCATAGAGGTTACTCCTCTTGACAAAACCGGTCTCATTCTGGTATATGGTAAAAATATCGGAATCACAGCAGATTTCATTCATCGGGCAATCTGCCCTGTACTTTGCCAAACACAATAAAAAAAGGGCCAGCGCCCCGAAACGGATCAACCACTCCAGCCAAAGAAAAAAATTCAAATGCTGCCACCTTTTTCGTGCTCAAAGCGTCTATATAGATGACCGGAAAGCAAGGGGCTTGATAGGAGGCCATCCAGTGTGGTAAAAAGATTAGATAAAGATGACTTCACCCGTCTGGTGCTGCAGAATCAGACGGCCATGTTCCGAACCGCCCGGGCAATCGTGTCAACCGACGAAGACGCAGAGGATGCGGTACAGAGTGCCATTTGTACTGCCTTTACGAAGCTGGATGCCCTGCGGGACCCTGCAAAATTCAAATCGTGGATCCTGCGGATCGTAGTTAACAACTGCTATGACCTATGCCGGAAGTACCGGCCAATCACTGATCTGTCTGAAGTACAGAACTTTCTGCCTGCAGACGATCCGGATCCGACTGAGCGGCTGTCCCTATGGGAAGCGGTGCTATCATTAAACCCGGAAATGCGCTCCGTGGTAACACTGTTCTATTACGACGGATTTTCCATTCGGGAGATCAGCCGCACTTTAGGGATCAGCGATGTAGCAGTAAAAACCAGATTGTCCCGCAGCAGAAAGCAGCTGCGCCTTTTGCTGGCCGATGAACAAGGAGGGGTCTATGGATCAATTTGACGAGTTGCTCCACCAGCGTGCCGCTGAGGAATCATTTCCACTCCCGGAGGATTATGCCGGTCGGGTGTTCCAAACCTGCGCGGCTCTGGACGAAAATTCCCGACGGCGTCAGCGACGCCACTGGGAAACATGGGTCGCAGCAGCGCTTGCGCTGTTCATCACAATTCCAAACGTATCCCCCTCAGCTGCGGCAGCGATGGCGGAGATCCCTGGGCTGGGGGCGTTGGTGAAAGTGGTCACCTTCCGGAGTTACGCCTACAATGATGGACATAGTTCTATGGATATCTCCGTACCGGAGTTATCCGGCAGCGATGCAGCTGATACGGTAAATCAGGAAGTCCGCGCATACACCGACGAGCTGCTGACGCAGTTTTACAAAGACTGTGAACGCATCGGAAATGGCTATCAGGATCTGCGTGTATCCAGCGTGGTGCTTACCAACACGGACACATGGTTTACCCTTCGCATAGACGCCACACAAACGGAAGCCAGCAGCTATGCCTTCAGCCGCTTCTATCACATTGACAAAGCAACGGGACAAATGATCTCTCTGAGGGATCTCTTCCGCGATGGGACCGATTATGTGTCAGTGCTGTCCAATGAGGTGCTGCGGCAAGTGGAAGCGCAGATGTCCGCAAATCAAGCCCTCGCATACTTCCCGGAGGATTTTGCTGGGATCGACGCGGAGCAGAATTTCTATCTCGACGCAAACGGAAATCTCGTGTTGGTCTTCGACGAATTCGCGATTGCGGCAGGCTCTATGGGGATGCCGGAATTCACGATTGAAAAAAACATCTATCAAGACCTCTTAAAAGAAGCATATCAGAAAGGATTCGTATGATGAAAAAGAAATTATTTGTATTGCTGACGATTGTATGTATTTTGGCGCTGGCTACCGCTTGTGGCAGCCAGACATCCGGCACAGACACAGATTCCAATGCCGGCACTCAAAGCGGAGCGCAGCAGGAGGAAAGCACCCTGACCGGCAAGCTGGACGAGAAAAAGGACTTTATGTTTGTTGTGACGGATGACCAAGGCGCTTCCTACCAGTTTTCCATCGACTCCTCCGCAAAGCCGGAAGGGTATGATGATGTTGCTGTGGGTGACTCCGTCACTGTGACCTACACCGGCGCGTTATCGGAGGTTGATCCCTTTGAGGGCACAATCGCTTCTGTGGAGAAAGTTAAATAACAATCATCCCTTGAAGGTAACAAAAAGTAGAAATCGGAGCCAGAACGGCTCCGATTTTTGCTTTTTACCACCATTCGCTCGGTGGATTTTGCTGGGAAAATCAATAACGGAACTACATCAGTCACCCTAACAATAACAGACTGATAAAATATGCGAAAACGCCGCCCGGTGTCGGGCGGCGCTGTTCTTGAGTTTGAAATAACCATTGGGACGAGAAAGGAGAACCAACTTTTATGTTACAAAGCCATTTTTCAACTATCCTCCTTATGCGACTTGGTTCTACAAAACGTATTGAACAGTGCTATAATACAAGGACGCTATCTTTTGGATGTGCTGCAAACTGGGTTGATTATTCAAAAACAGGCGACAAGGTAACTGGAGATCAATTAGAATGTGTTTTTGCCCACCTGAAAAATGGTGACTCTCGGATGAATGTTAAAGATTCACACGGTATCCCTATGGGAAATCACCTTGAAACCTTATATGACCCCAGAACGGATACATACTATCTGCGTTTCATTCCGACACTCTTGACACCAACTATGTGCTTCTATTCTTTCGATGCAACGAAAGTAGCTGCTATGAATGATGGCAAGATGCCTATATTTCCCCATGTGGTGTCTTTTCTGCCTGATAGGTACTTAGATGAAATGTGCTACGAAAAAGATACTGCCAGTTTTTTATTCATAAATAGCCCGGAAAAGTTTTTTGAGGAGCTGAAAGAACAAGTTCCAATAGCCATCAAGCAAAATGAGAATATCCTAACTACTGACCGATATTATCATACTAAAGGAAATGACGACTGTGAACTTTTTGCAGATAAAGTTGATTATACTCGACATTTGCCTACAGACATCTATTATGATGAGCCAAGACCATCGGCAGAACCCTTTTGGAAATACCCACAATATCATTTTCAATCAGAGGTTCGAGTCGCCATTTTGAACACAAATTTCGTGTGGGACTATGACCCGCAGCACTTCAAGTACGAACAGCACCGGTTAGATGTGTATTTGCCGCACTTGCACGAATACGCAACCATTCGTGCAGCCAAAGACCTACAGAATATTTGTTTCTTTTGCCGTAGTGAAGATGAACCTGTCATGTGCGCGGTCAACCTACCTTATCAAGAAGAAAAATGACTCATGTCAAACTGTAAGTTTAAGATTATACAAAATATCTTCGGAGGGTTGGAGAGAAGCTGGTGCCCTATTGGATGCCAGCTTCCTTTTTTATATACAATTCGTTTACTCGGAGGAAATCCCACACAAAAGTTGGAAGAAGTCGCTCACCCGAAATCGGGGCTTAAAACAGAAATCCCACAGAAAAGTTGGGAGAAGTCGCTTGGTCGAAATAGGGCTTAAATTAAAAAATCCCACACAAAACTTTGAATATCCTATCGCGGGATGATATTGACAAAAGGGAAAATGATGCTATAATATCTGCGAATGATTCGCATATTGGAGGGCGGCTGATGTCAGGCTATAATACAAAACAGCGAAGAGCCCTGCTTGCTTTTTTAGAGGAACACCCGGACGAGCTGCTGACTGCACGCCAGATGGCGGACGCGCTGGCAGAGAAGCAGATCAGTCTCAGCGCTGTGTATCGAAATCTTGCGCAGCTGGAAGCGGAGGAAAAGGTGCGCCGCAGCGCAAAAAGCGGGTCGCACGAAGCGTTTTATCAGTATCTTGACGCCAAGGGCTGCAAGGGCGCGCTGCACATGAGCTGTGTGAAGTGCGGCAAAACCTTTCACATGGCCGACAGCAACGCCGCCCTGTTTGCAAAGCACCTGGCGCAGAGCGAGCAATTCACGCTGGACGCAGCCGACACGATCCTCTATGGAACCTGCTCGGACTGCAAGGGAAAATAACAAACAGAAGGGAGGACAGACCATGACAAAGAAGCTTTGTTTTATGACGCGCCTGCTGGCGGCCGTGCTGGCCGTTGTCATGCTGTCCTCGGCGATCTATCTTGCGGTCGAAGCCAACCATGACTGCTCCGGCGACGACTGTGCCATCTGCCGCCAGATCAGCATCTGCGAGAATCTGCTGAAATCTCTGGGGCTTGCCGGTGCTGCCGCGGCGATCTCCGCCGCGTTTACATATACCATGTGCAGGGCGATTCTGCCCTGCACAGAGATGATCGGCACACTGACACTTGTTTCTCTCAAGGTAAAGCTTTCGAATTAAAAACAGGACTTTTACAAGGGCGAAGTCTATCCATTTTTGGATAGGCTCTTGCGGTTTTGCCGCTGCCCTTGTATTTTTGCGCCTATTTTTCAAAAATTCGGAGGTTTTATCTATATGATGAAGAAAATTTTTACCATCTTTCTTGCGCTGACCATGGTGGTCGGCCTGCTTGCCGGCTGCGGCAAAAAGAATGCCGCAGAGACGGGCGAGAGCGATTCCAACAAACTGAGCGTTGTCACCACCATTTTCCCAGAATACGACTGGGTCAAGGAAATTCTCGGCGACAAGGCCGAGAGCACCGACCTGACCATGCTGCTGAACAGCGGCGTTGACCTGCACAGCTACCAGCCCACGGCGGATGACATCGTCAAGATTTCCGACTGCGACCTGTTCGTCTATGTGGGCGGCGAGTCCGACGGCTGGGTGGAGAGCGTCCTGAAAAACGCCGACAATAAGAATGTAAAAGTCATCAATCTGCTGAATGTGCTGGGTGATTCCGCAAAAACGGAGGAGACCGTTGAGGGGATGCAGGAAGCAGAGCACGCCCATGACCACAGCAAGGAGGTTTCCACCTTTGAAGATCATGAGGTTCAGGACAGAAGCCTGTCCGACTGGGCGGGCAGTTGGCAGTCTGCCTACCCCTTTGCGCTGGACGGAACGCTGGACGATGCCTTTGCAGCGATGGCAGAGGAAGGCGAGATGACCGCCGACGAGTATAAGACCTACTATCAAAAGGGCTACAAAACGGACATTACCAATATTGACATTGCAGGCGACCACATTGCGTTCACCTATGAGGACGGCAAAAAGGTCGGCTCTGACTACAAGTATATCGGTTATTACATTCAGAACTGGTCTACCGGCACCAAGGCGGCCATGTATCGCTTTGAAGCGGTAGACAGAACCTCCGGCGCACCGGTCTGCATCGAATTCAACGACCACATGATCGAATCAGCTGCGCCCGAGCATTTCCACATCAGAATGAGCAACGAGAGCTTTGACGCCATCGTTGATCCGGAAAAGTCGTGGCCAACCTTCTTCCCGGCTGACATGACCGGTGAGGATCTCTGCGAGCACATGGAGGGCCACGGCCATGACCATGGGGAGGAAAAGGACGAGCACGTCTGGCTGTCCCTGAAGAATGCCAAAACGCTGGTCGCCGCGATTGCCGACGCCTTGCAGGAGCTTGATCCCGACAACAAGAGTACCTACGCCGCCAACGCTGCGGCTTACATCGAAAAGCTTTCCGCGCTGGACGGCGCGTACCAGTCTGCCGTGGACGGCGCGGCGCGCAAAACCGTACTGTTCGGCGACCGCTTCCCCTTCCGCTATTTGGTGGATGACTACGGTCTGCACTACTATGCCGCCTTTGCGGGCTGCTCCGCCGAGAGCGAGGCCAGCTTTGAAACCGTTTCGTTCCTTGCAAAGAAGGTGGACGAGCTGGGACTTCCCTGCGTGCTGACCATTGAGGGCAAGAACCACAAGCTCGCGGAAACCATCGTCCAGAGCACCGCCGGGAAGAACCAGAAGGTGCTGACCATGGACTCCATGCAGTCCATGACCTCCAAGGATGCTGCAAACGGTGCTACCTACCTTTCCGTGATGGAGCAGAACCTTTCCGTGCTGAAAGAGGCACTGGGTTAAGGAGGCAGGATGATGGCTCAGCTCACTTGTCAAAAGCTCTGCGTCGGCTACGATGGAAAGTCCGTTCTGCAAGACCTTGATTTTGAGGTCTTTGCGGGCGACTACCTCTGCATCGTGGGAGAAAACGGCTCCGGCAAGAGTACCCTTATGAAAACGATTCTCGGCTTGCAGCCGCCC
>OHAY01002143.1_pt1 | contig 16297 bp, 35 predicted proteins | sample 1577191 | NCBI WGS metagenome assembly OHAY01 (sample SAMEA3541504, study PRJEB24748) | human gut metagenome | biome: human gut; feature: human-associated habitat; material: faeces | place: China | collected 2012 | reverse complement strand
GATGCCGCAAGCATTTTATAGCAGGTATTTTCAGAAGGTACAAATATTCCAATAGTACCAACAATTAATCCAATAATAATTGGTTTCTTAAGAAATTTGAGTGTATCTACTGCATCATAATCAGTACTACATACAAAGCCTACAAAAAGTGCAACTCCTACAACTCCAAAACCGCCGATTAGCAGTAAAAAACGAAGAACATTTGTTACAGAAATAAAATAAAAAAACAGTGGATTAATAATTGGATTCATATTATAAATACTCCTTATCTTCATCATCTAAATCTTCATCTTCATCTTCTGGCACAGCCCAATAGTCAATCCATGAGTTGATTTCTTCATCAAGGATATCATCTACATCCTCTTCATCCCAATCTTCACCAAGACCAAAATCTTCTGGATTTTCATAAATGTCACCTCGGTCTGTAACACCACCCATTCCAAAGTAAGAATCATACTCTTCTACTGCATATTCTCTTGCTAAAGCATAGGCATCTTCTAAAGATTCACAATCAATAGTACCAATATAATTAGCACCACCAAAACCGCCACCTAAGCCCGCATAAATGTTATACATCATACTTAACAATCCTCCGTTGCTTTGTCATTATCAAATTTAGCCAGATACATATTTTGAATTGTCTCAAGCTGAACATTACCATGCTTTATCATATCGAATAAAAATTTTGTCATATTTGCGGCAACGGCCGCATTTGATTTTATTTTAGGTTGGTCACCTGGAATATATTGAGTGGCATAATAACATGTATTTGCAATATCTCTGACTTCATCATAACTTAACTGTACAGTTAAATAAGAATCATTTTTATTCCCGCAATTTAATTTTTTAATAGTCATTTTATCACTACTCCTTTAATTCATATTCTCCTGGATAAATGTCTACACTTACAATTCCATATTTTGGGTATCCATCACTATTAGACAAATCATATCCATGCTGATTTGCCCAACAAGCTGCATCAATTCTAGTTGGAAAGATTTTAAATAATGCTCCTGTAATAACTGAATGGCTATCTCCCCATCCGCCATATTCAATCTTTGCGATTGCATAACCTTTAAATAAATGTTCCATAATTTTTTTCCTCTCTTTATTTTGTAAATATATTATAAAATATTTTTTATAAAAAATCAAAAAAGAGAAGTTTTTAACTTCTCTTTTTACTGCTTAAACTAAGTGACTTTTCACTTCTAAAATAATTGCCAATCCATCCAAGAGCGCCTGCCATAAGAGGTATCTTTTCTGGCGTAAAAAATGATACATTAAATAAAGTGTTTAATGCGTTGCAAAGTGTTGGACCGAATGTAATTTTACATAACCAGCCTCCAAAATAGCAACAAACAAATGATAACATCGGCGCAAAAACAACCAAAAGTACAGCCATTACAATTACACCTAAGCATCCCATTCCATCAAGAAAATCATCATTATCAAACATATTATTTACTCTCCTTTAAAATAACTTTTCCTTCCATCATACCATAGTTAGACTTCTCCTGAAATGTCCAGGTTTCAGCTTCTTCTTCTTCTCGCATAGGGCGAGTAAGATACCAAAGATTATTGTCTTTCCAGGTAATTTCGGCTAATTTCTCTCCAGCAGGCAAATCAATATTCATCGTGCCGCCATATGATTTTGCAACCATATTACCGCATCCGCTACATCCCAATAATACGAACGCAGCAGCTGCCAAAACCGCAATTTTCTTCTTCATAAATTCTCCTTTCATTTCAAATCAACATTGTAATCCATCTTTATAGTGTCTTCTGGAACATAGATATTATATTTGTCACTATAAAAAATTGGTGAACCAAATATAAGATTAACTGTTTGGTTAATAAAGATTGGCTTATAAGCATCTACATGCGGGATAACATCATCTTTGAGGTAGATTTGTGCGGTTCTGCCCTCAATAGTTTCATTTTTATAATTCTCTTCGCCAGTCTCATCAACATTTTTATACAGATAAGTAATTTTTAAATAACCATCTGCATTTCTGAAGCATGTGGTATAAATATTATCTTGTAATGCGACAAGTTCATGGGATTCTGCTGGGTCTGGAATATACTTTACTGAATTTGTTACTTTAGATATACCGCTAATTGCGGCTCCAGTAAGTATAAAAGCTAAAAACCATCCTACAACTGCACAAAAAATGCCTCCTATAATTGTACTACCCCAGCCCAAGCCTTCGTCACGAATAGCCCTGCCCATAAAGACTCCGAAGATACAAGCGAGTACAATCCATATCATAAAGTTGACTCCTTTCTAAAAAAATGCTATAATATTATTATATAAGAATTAGTCTGACACGTTAGGGAGTGTAAACATGTTCCTCATATTTTCCGCATACATTTACTTCACGGTTGCACATTTGCTGTTCATTGTTCCAACAGCCGCAACCTTTCATACAAGTTTCTTTAATACGTTCAGGGTTTTTAACTGGAAATACCTGAATTACTGGACCACGCTGCACCTGTTTCTGAACCATCTTTTCAATTTTAATTGGATTCGTCTCAAAATCACACTGACAAGATGCTTTGCAAGTCTTGCAAGTGTTAAGATGATGTTCATAACAAGTTTTACAGAAAGTGCGGACCTGCCCCTCTACAACCTCTATGATAGCTCGTGAAATCGAAGGAATAATCGGCTCGCCGCAAATCGCACAAATTGGCACATTGTCAGTGCTGTTGAAATATCCTTTTGAGCAAAAATCTTTCTCTGGGTCGCAGATAATAGAAGTCAATTTACAGTAATCGTGACCCTGCGGTGAGTGTACCATATGAATACATTGCTTACATGTTTTCTCGTTTGACAATTTTCTTTCCCTCCTTTGGATTGGAAAATTCAATAACATTATCTTCTTCAAGAGCTTCGAGATGAATATCGGCTAATTCATCTCCGTAATAAGCTTCGATTGCGGTCATAGCTTCAGCATATGTGTCCGCAAAAGTGCAGCCAGAAAATTTTTCGAACTCATAGTTATCCTCTCTAACTCGAGTTCCCCAGAAAATGAATGGATACATAGCGTTACTCCTCTCGATTTAATACTTTGAGAATATTAGATTTAGTTTCATCATATTCGTCTCTTTCACCATAAGAGCGTGAAATGTTAAAAAAGATTGCTTCAGCTCCAATAGGAGCGACAGTAATTTGCCGTGCATGGTCATTAAATTTGACGTATGCAATTTTGTCTACTGGAAAGACGAATTTTTCACGGATACCATCACGATAAAGTGTAATTGTGTTATTCATTTAGATTCTCTCCTGCATTGTAAGTCCATAACGACCAAAGAAATCTCTTTTTAAAAGAGGTTTTACCATTGTGTCATATGCGGACATGATACGAGATTTGTCAGCTCTATCGACTTTAAAAATGTCGAGCGGACCTTCAACTGGCTCTTCTCCTGGATAGATAGATTCGATAATTTCACCGAAAATGTAACCATCGTAGCCGAGGATTTCAAACATATAATGTTCGCGAATATAGGAATAGTCATTTAAAGATAATTGCTCCCATAAAAGGTCAATTTCTTTAAGAGAAATTTTCATTCCCCAGTAAAATACACCCTGCATATTTTTTATCATTTCCTTTCTTTATCTTATGTATATATAATAACAAAATTTTAATAAAAAATCAATTAGCTACAAATGAGTTGTAGGACAAGATATGACAAAATTATAAAAAGGAATTGTATTATCTCTTGGAAAGGAGGTTTTATCATGGCAAGAAGAGACGATATGACTAAAGTTTCTTTTCGTGTTAGTATCGATGAAAAGAATAAATTAACAAAGTTTGCAGAAGAGAATGACTTGACTATTTCTCAGATTATTCGTCGTTCTGTAAAAATGTTTTTAGATAGCCAAAAGGCAGAAGACGAAGAATAATTGAGAGGGGATTTAAAATGTCAAAACAAAATTTTAAGATTATTTACTCTTTGAGAATACATCTTAAGTTACAAGAGATGGGGTTTAAATATCTTACAGAGATGAAGAACCCACAGAATATGCGGTTTAATTGCTGGGTTTATGAGGCTACGCCGCAATTATTGGAGGCGTTTGATAATATCTTACGAGAAGTGGAGGATGCATAATGGCACAAGATATAACTTTTATCGTCCACAGAGAATGGTTAGATAGTATTAAAAATCTTCCAATAGAACAACAAGATAAAATTATTGCAGAATTTGTGCGGTACGGGACTGATTTGGGGTTAAAGCATCCAGATGATGCGTTGACGCAATCTTTTGTAAATATTTTAAAAAGTCGTATAGATTTTAGTAAAAATAAATATGAGAAGAAAGTTCAAGCCGGAAAAAGCGCTGGAAGAAAGAAGAAAGTCGATGACGACGAAATTTTACGCTTAGCTCTCGGAGGAATGAAATCTGCGGAAATTGCAGAAAAGCTTGGAGTTAGTAAAAGTACAATAGACCATTCTGATGGATGGAAGAAGAGAAAGTTGTAATTTTTGCAGAAATTAAACTGCAAAAATAGATTTTTATATAAGGTTTTTTTGTTAAAAAAAATTGCAATTGCAAAAGGATCTTCGGGGCAATTTTAACAAAATTGCAATTTACCAATTTTCTGTTTTTACAAATTGCAAAAATGGACACTGGAAAAATCAGGATTTCAACTTGATTTTGTTAAAATTGGAAAAAATTGCAACAATTGATTGTTACAAAAATAGATTTTTTGTTAAGTTTGCAGATAGCTATCTTATATCTTACAATTTCTGCAAAATTACAAATTCTGCAAAAATTGTTGGTTTGCAACGATAACACTTCGTGTTATCTTATGCAAACGGCGCTCGGTTTTTGCTTGGCGGGGGATAAAAGGGCGAATTGGATTTTTAATTTAATTTTTGATATAATATATTTAAGATAAGGGAGAGAAGAATATTATGAATATCTCTATATTAATTGTAACAAATGATTTTGAAAAATGGATTGAAAACTTTAAAGCAAGTTTTCATAATGAAAAAACTATTATTCAAAGACATGGAACCAGTTATTATTACTTATCAACAGGAAAAGAAATTGAAATTAGATTTTATATTACTGATAAAGTTACAGAAAATATTGTAAGAGGAAGGAAGATTAATCATGTAGTATTAGATAAGAAGATTGATGAAGAAGAAAGTAGATTAATACAGATTAGTTTAATTGGTAATGAAGTAAGAAAAACTGATACTTGGTTTGATGAGGTGTATAATGAATCTAAATTATGAGTCTGGTAAAGTAGGAGATTATAAAGGTAATCCAGTTTATGCTATTGAGGAATGTAAATTTGAACCGAAAAGGGCAAATAGAAATTTCATTTATGCTTTAGGGCATCAAGGAACGTCTGAAAAATTGAATTTAATTTTTTGGGATGGAAGTAATTGGAGACAATTAGGAGTAGTTAATGCTACGGGTAGTGATGTTCAAGAGAACCGACCTGATTCAAGACCAGTTTATTCATCAGCAGAAATAGAAGTTAAAGAAGAAGAAGATTGGCTGGTTGAAATGAAGAAAGCTTCTCAGGCAAGGGTTAAAAAAGAGAAGAAGTCAAAACCGGCAGTGGTAAACTCGTCAGAGTTTACCAAAGTGATAAAAGTAGAAGAAATTGAAGATTTAACTACTTTATCTGTGGGGATTGATGATTATATTCAGAAACAGTTGAATAGAGATTGGTTAGGAGAGATATCTTAACAAGACTATTGTGGTCTTGGCTTTTTTAGTAGGAAAAAAGAAGTAAAGGGAAGGTATTAAATCTAATGAAAATTTGTATGATTTAGTAGAGTTTAATTGGACTTTGCAGAATTTGATTAGATTTCATAAAATTTTGATGGAACTTTGTAGAATTTGATGGAGTGTACCTGCCCTCGGCACGCCTGGAACCACCTCTCATTTTTTCTCCCTCACCCTTACCGTTTTATATGAGTCTATCTCACTTCTAACTCATTCTAGCCCAATAAAAAAAGCTCCCATGAAAACTTGTTCATGGAAGCCTTTTCGTGGCAATTTTTATTACAGTCCCATATCTTTAAGGAAATCAGCGATTGGGTCTTTCTTACCGCCAATAGTCTGCGGTTTACGTGTAATATTCAGCTTAGGTGCCTCACCATCAAGGTCAAGACCGCCCAGCATTTTCAGAAGTTTGAGCTGCGGCGCAAGCTGCACTTTCACCTCATCAATAGCAGCTACAAGGAACTTTGCTGCCTCCTCAAGGTCTGCTTCTGTTACCTCACCAAGATCCATCTCCGGGATATATTTCTGAATATATGTTACAAGCGGGTCTACTACGGCTCTTGCGTCTGCAATCTTAACAGTTTCTGCCTCTGCCTCGGCTTTAGCCTTAGCTTCAGCATCTGCTTTAACCCGAGCATTAGCCTCATTCAGAGCCTTTGCGTACTCTGCTGCCAGGTCATCTGCGCTCTGTCCGTTCTGAATTGCTGCCATTAAATCCTCTACTCTAACCATAATCTCTTTTCTCCTTTTAAATAAATTACTTATCTTTCTTTATCTTATGTATATATTATATAATAAATTTTATAAAAAATCAATTGGAAGAATATTGCGGGCCTGCTGCCGTTCGCATATCCTAAGTCCTGTAATAAGATTAAACTAGGCAGCAGGATACTTTGATGCGGGCTGGCCGCTTCTATATTCTTTCCTTTTGGATTTAATATTATTATAACAAAATTTAAAATATAAATCAATTTGCCCCGCAAGATTTGAAATGAACAAGTTTTCATGCGAGGCAAACTTTGCTCTACTGGACTCGTTCTATCTTTGCTATTGGACCAATTTTTCCAGGAGAGAGAGTGAGAAAAATTTTTGCTGGCAGCAGGCTAGGTTCCTAGCAATGTTGCGGCCATATGGGAAAATTAACGCGGCGCGCCGGTCGCCCAATTGGTAAAAAAATTTTTCGAGGGGCCAACTTCCTTCCGGCGCGGCGGGCATATGCGCCCGGGCCCGGGCTGCCAAACAAAATGGGTCGCATATGGGGGCTGAGTTGGGGCACGCCCGCAGAGGCGGGTTGTGCAGGTTGCACAAAAAAAAGAGATTTCGGGAAAAAAGATTGTGCAATTCGACGAGAAGATTTTATTTGACTTTTTTTGAAAGATGTGGTATAATGCGAATTCCGGCTGCGCCGGCCGCCTAAGGGCGGGTCTAAATTGATTATACCACATTTATGGGGTTTTGTCAAGTAGTAATTATAAACAAAAAAGAGGGCATCCGCCCTCTTAATTTTTGTAAAATATTTTTTTCCACCAAGGAATTTTTTTATTCAAATCGAAATCAATTTGTAACATCCTTGCGATACTTCTTGCGTCCTTTTCACTGAGCCGACCCGCCCGCACATGACTTTCTAATGAACCTCTATAGACCATTTTGTTCGCCCCCTTAACAATGTGTGAATGTGAGTAACGCATTGTCGAGACAGTCCGCATTTGCTACTGCAATAGCCTTGCAATAAATATCACAGCCAGGAGAATCGAACACGTGGTCTGAATCTATTGCATAGTCAAGACCCATGCTTTCCGCAATCTGACCGAATACAGTGTCAAAATCATCATCATTACTGTTACAGTCATTAATATCACCATATTCATCAACAAAGCCTTTTTTAATCATTTCATTTAAAATGTCATTAATCATTTTTAATACCTCTCTTTTATTTTATAAATAAATTATACCATAGCTTTTTTATTTTGTCAATAACTTTTTTGTAAAACGTGGCTTTTAATTATTCCACGTTTTACAATCAATTTCAGAGTTCATAGCAAGACACTGTTTTAAAATTTCTTTTTCAATCAGTACATCTTCCAAACCTGTGTGACTTTCAACAAAGTTGTTGTTTTTTGTCATGTATCTGTACAAGATTTCTGCCGTTAAACGAGGTCTTGTTGAATTGTTTACACAATAACCGTTATCAATGCAAAACTGTCTGTAATCATCATCTTTTGCAAAGGTCTGTCGTGCCATTTTGAGAGAATCCCAGATTTCAGCACCAAAAGGAAAGAAAAATCTGTATTTTGATTTAGTGAGCCAACGCTGAGTTGTCTGACAACTTTTATAGTCAAATCTTGCGTTGTGTGCAACAATCGCACTCACACCGAAATTGTAAAAATCTTCATGCAACTGTTTTCTGATATTTTTGAAAGTCTTTAACTCTCTTGTGCCGTTCTTAATATCTTCCCAATACTGAGGAATTTTATCTGCAAAGTATGCTTCTTTCATCAGTTCTTTATTTAAAAAGATTTCAGCTACTACAAAAGAACGAGTTTCAATAACTTCAAAGTCATCATTTAAAACAGCCCAACCGCAATCATAGCAGAACGGGTCATCAAAAGTATTAGTTGTTTCAGTGTCAAGTACGATGTAATTCATTTTTATCATTTCCTCTCTTCATTTGATATATTTATTATAAACCATTTTGTTTTATTTGTCAAGCAAAACTTTTACATTCTTCAAAAATTTTATCAGCTTCATTCATGTCAAAAGATACACCAAAGAATCTGTCATTCTTCTTGTAAGCTTTTGGAAATTTCATAATGTATCTTGCTCTGAAATAAGACTCAAAGCATTCTGCGGGAATCGCATCACAGTTGTAAACTTTATCAACAATGATTCTTTTTACACCTAAGTTTTTATAATATCTTAAATGTTCAATCATTCTTGTATTGACTTCTCTTGTTGTAGTTCCAACCTTAGAGAAAATGAGGTTGTTCTTTTCATCAACCGCTTTAATCAGATAGAATAACTCTGTTCCTTTTGGAAAAGCTACTTCTTTACATTTCCATTCAATGTCTTTATAGATAACTTTTGAAATAACTTTGTTTACAGTGTCAACAACAAAATCTTTTGCCCACTCTGCGGACTTTTTAAAGATTTCTAAACAAGTATCAAACCAATGTTCTTTCCATCTACTTGTTGCATTTTTCCATCTATCAAAACATCCTAAAAAATCGTTATTTCTTAAATAATCCTTTGCGCTACTCATTTTTATCAACCTCTCTCTTTTCTTTATCTTATGTATTTATTATAGCTTACTTTTGGCATTTTGTCAAGAACTTTTTTCATTTTTTTTGTCCGGCTTTTGAGGTCAAGTTTTTACTTAACCTCAATTTCAAAGTCGTTATTTTTATCTGAAATGTAATTTTCTACTGAATCATATTCATCACAGCCGTTAATCATCATCAGAGAAAAAACATTTTCTTTCATAGTTGTGTAAACAAGCTGTCTGATAACTTTTCCTTTAGCGTATGCGTAACCGCACTCCCAAGCTGTACCTGTATCAGAATACATTCCATGATTGACAACCCAAACTTCATCAGCAGAATCAATCGCATCAATATCTGCCATGAACACTTTATGTCCCCAATCCGCATTGGATAAGTCCCAAGCATTTTCAACTTCATGCTCTAACGGAACGTAAACTTCAATTCCCTGTGACCGCATCTTATTAATAATCTGTTTGTATGCTTCCATTTCTTTTTCATTAAACCAAGGACTTGCTAAGTAAACTCTCATTTTTTATTTCCTCTCTCTCATTTGATACATTTATTATAACAGATAACTCTCAGTTTGTCAATACTTTTATTCTAAAACATTTACCTCTGCATTCACTGGAACAACTTTAGCATCTCCTGCAAAGGCTCTCACCTGTCCAGTAGCAAGATTAACCGCCATGACATTTTCTCGATAGCGTGAAAGAAATACACCACTATTTTTATCAATTTTGATGTATAAGCCGACTTCATCAACACCACTTCTTTTGGCTGTGAATGTACTTCCTACCATAAGTTTGTAAGCATAAACCTCTTGCTGATTTTTATTAAAATTTACTTTCATTCTTATTACTTCCTTTCTTTATCTTATGTATTTATTATATATTACTTTTGGAATTTTGTCAAGACCTTTTTATTATTTTTTTTATTTTTATTTTTTGACTCTTTCCTTTTCTTTATAATAATAATACCATAATTTTTCCTTTTTGTCAATAGCTAATTTTGGCCCGGACAAAAAAAATAGAACGTGTCAAGCACGTTCTATAATTCTTTACTTTCTGATACAAAATACTTTGCATGATAAGTATTTAATAAATCTTTAACCGCCTTACTTTGATTTTGATTTGCACAATAACAGTTAATTAAAACGTATTTGTCAATATCAACATAATTACAAGGTACATGGCAGTCTTTAAGTTTTTTCACAAGTTCTTCCCAGTCAACAACTTTTAAAACAGTCGCTTCTACTTTCCAAAGTCTGTCTTTTCTTGCTTTTTCTTCACCCCACTTTACAATCCAGACACCAATTAAGTTGGCAAGAAAAGTTACGACAACTTTTTGCCACAGTGGAAAATCTGCGACTGTATAAATTAACACAATGTTATAATAACCATAGTAGCCCGCAGAAATTAAAGCGGCAACTGTTTTTCCCGATTTAATTGTTACAATAGATTTGATTGTGGAAAATACCACGTTAATGATTGTTAAAAAGCTAAATAAAATTAACATGTTCATTTTTTATTGCCCTCTTTCTTTTTCTTTTATTATACACTTACTTGTGGATTTTGTCAAGGATTGTTTTAAAGTTGTTCTTGTTACAATTTCTAATAATTCACCTGTTCTTCTATTATAGTAAATAGTTGCTTTTGTGCCAAGAGGACAAACATAATCATCAATAGAATAAATTTTATCTCCCTGTTTATTTTCAAATTCCATTGTTGTAGAATCGCTGTCCTCATGATAAATTTTCTTTGTTGCAGTAACTTCTGCATGTTTTGGTGCAGTATTATAAAATAATATACCGATAACTACAACTAAAATAATAACTGATAAACCGATTCCCTCTAATATATCATGCCATACTTTCATAATTCATTCCCTCACTTTCTTTTCACTTTTAATCATGTTTTTTGTAAATTCATCACTGAAGTTTTCGTACATTTCTTCTGATGAATCCGCCCGCATTGCAATAAATTCCATAACTGTACCAACACCAAACATGAATGACTCTTTACCATTTTTCGCATCATAGTTTCCAAAAAAGAATGACGGCGAATTGTTTTTCATGTCCTCAAATACCATTCTATACGCTTTTTCTAATTTCTCTTTTCTCATTATGTATCACTCCTTTTTTCTTTATTATACTATCTTTTGGATTATTTGTCAAGAGCTTTTTTCTCTTCTCTTAAAATTTTATTTATCATGTTTTTAATATCTTTTAAATCGTCAAGAGTGCAATAAACTTTATCACCCCAACCGCCTTTAATTGTGTATGGATAATTTTTATCTTCACTTTTCTCTATTCTCATTTTATTTTCCTCTCTTTCATTTGATACATTAAGTATACACTACTTTTGGTTATTTGTCAATAGGTTTTAGAATATTTTTTATTTTCCGTCCGGGCAAGCGAAAAACCCAGTGGTATGCTGGGTTTTTCTAAAAGAGGAGGAAAAACAATAAATAGTCAATAGAATAATGGGGCAAGGACTCGAACCTTGCATGACCTTTTGGTTATCCCACTGGGGGCAGGGCTTTCGCCCTACTCCGCAAGGAAGAAATACGCTTTTCTCTTTTCTTCAACTCTCTTTACAAGACCGTCATCTTTCAACTGTCTAACAAGAGCCGATACTCTCTGATTGGATAAATCCGCCAGTTCAACGACAGACTTCATCAAATCTGTGATAGTGTATTTCTTACCTACTTCCATGAAGTCAAGGATTGCAGTCTTGTAACCCTCATTTGCTTTCTGTGTTGCTGTTGGTTTTCTTTCCGCAGAGTTCTTCTTAGAGATGGAAGCCTTTAACGCTTTCAGTTTTTCCATAACCTCTGCGTTAGCCTTTACAGATTCAGATTCCATAGCGATTTCAAGAGCCTTTACATAAGTCATTTTGTTTGTCATAGTATCAATTCCTTTCTTTGATTGAAATGTTTTATTTGTTTTGTTGTATTTATTATATCATAGGTTTGGAAATTTGTCAAGGCTTTTTTTTATTTTTTTTATTTTCTTTTTTAAGTTTCTTGTTTCTTTCCTTACCTTGTATAATCATTATAGCAGATTCAATTAAGTTTGTCAAGAGGTTTTTTAAGTTATTTTTTGTGGAGAGTGCCAAATTTCACTTCATACGATTATGCGTCGTAGAGAGGTTTGTTTCTTCATCTCCTCTTGGCATCTTAATTATAACACAGGTGAAGTAGTTTGTCAAGTCTTTTTTTTTATTTTTTTTATTTTGTAGACTTGATGTCTTTCCTTACCTTGTAAATAAATTATAACAAAAAATTTCCAAAAAATCAAGAGGGAATGTTGCACAAGATTATGGGAAAATTTTTGTGCAGTTTTTCGCCCGATTTTCCTTGACAAAAATGCTGGGGTATAGTATAATTGCGAAATTCTGCCCGGCGCGACCATCGCCGGGCCGCCCAATTTGTCAAGTAGTAATTATGCACAAAAATAAGAGCTTTTCAGCTCTTATTTTTCTCTTTCTCTTGGCAGTCTAAAAAATAAATATCCAAATTTTCCGCTTCTGGTTTTCCAACTCTGAGTATATTCATGAAAATCATTTACCACATAGCCGAGTTTTCTAAGAAAAGTGCTTAATCTTTCAATAACTTCTCTTGCAATTTCTTCTTCTCTTGTAGTAAAAATATCTTTTGTCCAGTATGTTAATTCAAAAGAACTAAATTCACTTTTTTCAATTTCTTTTGCCGCCCGAACAATTTCTTTTTCAAACATTTCTTGAATATCATTTTCCATTTTCTTCTTTTCTAACTCTTTAAGAATTTCTCTTTCAATTGCTTTTTTCTCAAGGTCAGCTCTTTTTGCAGTTGCATCCATAATTACAATTGTTTTCATTTTTATTAATCCCTTTCTTTATCTTATGTACTTATTATATCACAGGGGTTGACGTTTTGTCAACCCCCTTTTTTATTTTCTCGGAGCAGATAAAACAATTTTGTATTTTGTTCCATCCGAAAAGAAAACAATTTCTCTTTCGATGTTAGTTACTTCTAAGTCAGTGCAACCAGAATTTTCAAGGGCTTCTTTGATTGTTTCAATCAAAGCACGTTTTCCAGTGTTTTCTTTTCTTGTTCTTTTGGAAGTATCGAACTTATAAACAGTCGGCTTTCTATCTGCCTGTCTTGCTTTCTTTGCGCTCTTGCGCTGTTCGTCTGTCAAGTCTCCATCAATATCGCTTGTTCGTGTCATGTGGTCGATTTCTTCATCATCCGCAATCAACTGAATTGCTTCATCTCTTGTAATTCCAAGAGTGTTCATGTGTTTCTTAATCATTTCTTCTTTGTTCATAGGCTTTACCTCTCTTTCATTTGATACATTTATTATACATCACTTTTGGCTATTTGTCAAGAGTCTTTTTTCATCCGGACGGGGCGAAACTTTGTTCGCCCCTACCCTTTTTACTCTGCGATTTCTTCCTTTTTGGAGAAATACGCTTTTCTCTTTTCTTCTGTTCTTTCAACTAATCCATCATCTTTTAACTGACGAACCAGTGCAGAAACTCTCTGATTGCTTAAATCAGCTAACTCGACAACTTCTTTCATCAAGTCTGTAATTGTGTACTTTTTACCAACTTCCATAAAGTTCAGAATAGCTTCTTTGTAACCCTCATTTGCTTTCTGAGTTGCTGTTGGTTTTCTTTCCGCAGAGTTCTTCTTTGCTACAGAAGCCTTTAATGCTTCGAGCTTTTCAGCTACTTCTTTGTTATCCTCAACAGCTTTGATTGCGATTTCCAGTGCTTTTACATAAGTCATTTTGTTTGTCATAGTATCAATTCCTTTCTTATTAAGAGATTTATTATTTGTTTTCTATGTCTTTATTATACATCATCTTTATTCAGTTGTCAAGTCTTTTTTTTATTTTCTTTTCGGCGGGCTTCTCATTTTCTTTACTTCCTTTCTTTATCTTATGTACTTATTATACATTACTTTGTTTCATTTGTCAAGAGGTTTTTTAACTTTTTTTTATTTTTTTTGTTATGCGACATAATAGCCAACATAACCGCCGATAACATCAGCAAAGTAAAGTGCGTCATTGTAATCTTCAAAACCGCAAACTTTTTTATCAGTTCCATCAAATACATAATACATACACATTACCTCTTTCTTTCTTTAAACCCTTATCCCTTTGACAATTATAATTATACCACATCTAAGCCAAAAGTCAATAGCTTTTTCAAAAGTTATTTTTTTAACAAAGTGTCCGGTCTTGTTTCCACTCGCTTAAATGCGAGGGAAACATTTGCCTTTCTTGCACTCATACTGATGACAGTTTTTTGTATACTTCTTGTGCATTGCGTAGCATCTTTTGAAGATTTCCATTTCAATCATTGCATCACTCAGTGCCGTGTGTTCTTCTGCATAGTCCGCATTATCTGTAATAAATGCGTACACACTTTCCGCAGATGTTGAACAAGTCTTTCCGCTTCTGGAATACAGTTCATTTTCTCTACAGAATTTTGCGTATTTCTTTAAATGAGTGATAGTCTGTAATGCCATCAAATAAATATCAATAAATTCAAAATCCACAAGCAACTCACGGCAAACTGTTTTTGTAAAATCAAAACTTGAATTGTAAGCCATTACATACTTAACATTGTACATCTTGCAAAGGCTTCTTACAACCTCAACCGCCTGTGCTTCACTTGCGATTGCTGTCATTTCACCTTTGCAAAGTCTTTCTTCATAAATTGGAAAATTCTTTTTTGCATAATTATCATTGCGGATTTTGTCATAATGCTCCATGACTAACATTGAAGTAGTGGCAAAGATGTTTCCATCTTTATCATGGATAACACAACCCAGATTGTACATTCCCGTTGGATTGGATGCTCCGCCTACAGTTTCAGTATCAAGTGTGCAATAAATTGTTTTTCTCATTTTTATCAACCTCTTTCTTTATCTTATATATTTATTATAGCACTGATTGTTTATTTTGTCAAGAGTTTTTTTCAACTTCTTTAAAATCAATTCCTAAAGCATTTAAAACGTCAACCGCTTCCAATTTATGATTTTCACAAAGCACCTCACCTTTGTTAGCGTCTACTAACTACTCCCACTCTGACTCATGGACTAAGATTAAATGCTTTTCATCTTTTGAAAAGTAACAAGGACAAAAGCACTTGCAGTCCTCTTTTCCCTTACCATGTAAACCAGCCCAACAACCGCTCAGTTCCGCACATCTATAACATTTATTCATGTTTAACACCTCTCTCTTATTTATGTATTTATTATATCACTGGGTTGATTATTTGTCAACCCTTTTTTATAAAATTCCTTCGATTTCACAACATTTTTTGCAAGCATTGACGCAATCATGCCACAGCCCCTCTGTGCTTGCGTACTCTGTCAGAATTTCTTCATCCCATCCATCTTCAAGACCACAAGAGAGCCATACATCAATCACCACATCTTCGCTGACATTCTCTCTGAGGAAAGTGTCCATCTGTCTGAGAAGATTCTTTCTAATTCTAATCATTTCATTTCTTGATACTTTCATCTTTCTTCCTCTCTTTCATTTGATACATTAAGTATAACACATAACTTGCGGTCTGTCAATACTTTTTATCAAAAAATTTTAAAAAACCGACCGGACAAAAAAGGCAGACTTTTGTCTGCCTAAATGTTAGAAATTGCTTGCATCCTTTTTAATTTTTGCGTCTGTCGTTGCGTTATTCAAATAATTGTACATGGATAAAATCTCCTTTAATTCTCCAATAGAAACAAGGTTGTTGTTATTGATAATAACAACTCCGTCAGAATCACCCACACGTAACTCTGCATTTGCGTTTTCCAATTTCATTGTAACTGTTTTCATCATGTTTTATTCCTCCGCAAACTTTTCTAACCAGTTATTGAATTTTGTATCAATCCAATAACCAAAAGAACCGCAAGTATAACCGCCCGCAAATCCTAAAAATACAACCCACGCACTCGGCTCATAGTTTGATACTGCTAACACAACTCCTATCAGTGTAAATAATACTAACCATGCTTTCTTGCTTAAACGTTCTTCCATTTTTATCAACCTCTTTCATATATAATCATAGTATTTGTTCGCCATTGCGTTATTGCTTTAGCTGTATTATACTGCTATTATAAGATCTTATTTTTGACAAATCTTGCATTATTTTTTCATTATATAACACAATACTGCTATTTTAGGAGGAGATCCGAATGAACGTTCCACATTCACTCATATTAGAGCAAAAAGAAAATGCAAAACATGGAGAAGTATTCTTTCCGATCCAAAAATATATTACAAAACTTAACTT
>OHAY01002120.1_pt1 | contig 16426 bp, 13 predicted proteins | sample 1577191 | NCBI WGS metagenome assembly OHAY01 (sample SAMEA3541504, study PRJEB24748) | human gut metagenome | biome: human gut; feature: human-associated habitat; material: faeces | place: China | collected 2012 | reverse complement strand
TTACCAGCGGAACAACCGCGACAACTAAGGCAACTGCTACCACAAACGAAACGACCGCAACAACCGAGGAAACAACTACCACAAACGAAACAACTGCAACAACTGAGGCAAGCACTGTTACCACAAACGAAATAACCGCAGCAACAGGGGGAACTACTACAAACGAAACAACTGTAGCAACCAAGGCAACAGCTGCTACAAGCGGAACAACTGCAACAACTTCTGCAACTAAGGCGACAACTACTACAAATGAAACAACCAGTGCTTCCAGCACAGAATCCACTGCCGCAACATCGGCAACCACGATCACAACAGCAGCTACCACAAGCGTGACCAACATTGCAGACGATGATCTTTGCAGCTGGGCGATCAACGACTACCAGAAGAAAACCGGTGTTACACCGGCAAATGCAGAAATCACCGCACGCTCGGAGGAAGCTTGCGAGATTACGCTGACCGATGAAAACGGCAATGTACTGGACGTTTACACCATTGACCCAAAGACCGGCACCGGCACGGATTCTTCCAACGCAGAAGTCAACTTGCCTCAGACCGGAAACAATTCCATGACAAACTGGCTCCTGTGCGTGGGTGCAGCACTGTTCATGGCATTCGGATTCGGTGCGGTGAAGGCATCGGGTATCCTCAAGCGTAAAGAAGATGAGTAAGACCAAAAAGCAGTGGGAGATCCTGTGTTATAAAAATCGATACCAAGATTGCAAAGGGTTAGAAAACAGAATCGACAGACTGTAATAAGAAAGCACCGGATCGTCCTAATCGACAGGAAGATCCGGTGCTTTTTGTATATGAAAAAGTTGCTTTTTCCCTCTGCAGTGGGAGCCTCTGGATTTTTCTGTTCTTATTTTCCGCTTTCTGCAAGTTTTCGCCCGTGATCAGGGCATGAAAAAGCACCTCGTGAGAGATGCTTTGAAAATATTTTTGCTATGCCATTGTTACTTGCTCATACCTTTTCGACAGACACGATGTCCGGCATTTCGATCATAACATAGCGGTCGCCGACATCAAGTTCCAACTCGTCTTTTTTTGATTCAGTGTCAAGTTCATCTTCAAATCCAGTGATGACACCAATAAAAGACTGTGCATCAGCAGTTGTGATTTTCACTTTTGTTTCAAAATCGAAATACGGAGCAAAATCTTTCATTACCATATCATTTCACTCTTTATAGATTTTATTCCCAACCGCATCCCCTGTTACGCCTATTATATCACTGCTGCCCCAATCTGTCAACAAGGGCGTAGAATTCGCCGGACACTTTCACAAGGGTTCTGTGCTGGGTAGTCGCTGTCGGCTCTTTCTGTTCTATCACAGCCGGAACTTCTTGGAAATCTCCGTATACGCCCCGATCTCGTCCTTATGGTGAATCAAGGTCAGATAGATCTCCTGCTGCTTGGTGTCGATGGCATACTGGATATACTTGTCCACGTTTTTCTTGGTGATTAAATCCGTCTTTTCCAGAAGTACCTGAATCAGCTCCAGATTGCCGCTGTCGATCAGTGATTTTACGCCTTTGGTGAGCATTTTTTTCACATATGCCTTGGCATCTGCACTGTCGTACCAGTCAACCAGTTTTACAGCAAGCTGAATTTTCAGATCCAGCGGTATCTTTACTTCTGAATCCAGTTTTCCAGTCTGAAGTATTTTTCTCGCTGCAATAATGTCTTTTCCAGTTCCCTCGTAGCTACCAACCACAAAATACTTTTCATCGGATACAGCTATTTTAATGTTTTGACAGCCATAAAACACATATTTCCCAATCCAGGTCACTCTGTTCGGAATGGTGATGCTGGTCAGGCTTGTACAGTCCTTAAACGCACGGTCTCCAATTTTGGTCACGCTGTCCGGAATCGTGATGCTGGTCAGGCTTGTACACCCATAAAACGCATCACATCCAATACTGGTCACGCTATTGGGAATCGTGATGCTAGTCAAACTTGTACAGCAACTAAACGTACTGTCTCTAATCTTGGTTACGCTGTCCGGAATGGTGATGTTGGTCAGGTTTGCACAACCTTCAAACGCACTGTCTTCAATACTGGTTACGCTGTCCGGAATCGTGATGCTGGTCAGACTTGTACAGTAGCTAAACGCACTGTTTCCAATCTTGGTTACGCTGTCTGGAATCGTGATACTGGTCAGGTTTTTACAGTCAGAAAATGTACAAACTCCAATACTGCTCACGCTGTTTGAAATCGTGATGCTGGTCAAACTTGTACAGCCAGAAAACGCAAATTCTCCAATACTAGTCACGCTGTTTGGAATGGTGATACTGGTCAAACTTTCGCAGACACAAAACGCCTCTTCACCAATACTGGTCACGCTGTCCGGAATCGTGATGCTGGTCAGACTTTTACAGTCAGAAAATGCACCATTTCCAATACTGGTCACATCATCGGGAATCGTAAGCTTTGTGATTTTATTGTTTCTCAAAAAAAATTATAGCGTGAATCACTCCAATAATTGCCGAAATCAATTTCTAACCATGCTTTTAAATCTGTTATTATAATGCTGGTCAGGCTTTTACAGCCACAAAACGCGTTGTATCCAATACTGATCACGCTGTTCGGAATCGTGATGCTGGTCAGGCTTTTACAGCCATAAAACGCACAATGTCCAATACTAGTCACGCCGTCCGGAATGGTGATGCTGGTCAGGCTTTTACAGCCACAAAACGCTTCGTATCCAATACTGGTCACGCTGTCCGGAATCGTAATGCTGGTCAAACTTGTACAGCCATAAAACGCATATCTTCCAATACTGGTCACGCTGTCCGGAATGGTGATGCTGGTCAGACTTTTACACTCATAAAACGCTGAATCTCCAATACTGGTCATGCTGTCCGGAATCGTGATGCTGGTCAGACTTCTACATGAGAAAAACGCCTTCGCTCCAATCCTGGTCACACCGTCCGGAATCACAACATCCTTATCCTTACCAGTATACCTTATCAGCACACCATCTTCAATCTGAAAATCACTGTTATTGTTCATTCTGGAAACGCCTCCTAAAATATTTTTATCATTACAAATTCATTACTACTATTATACACTTTCTTGTGACTAAAATCAAGAATTATTTTGAAATTTGCTGAAAAATGCTGTTGATTATATACCGTGAATTGCATTTCGGTCATACATTGCCAGTTGGTTCTGTTCCAATCAGCGGAACTTCTACCACCGGTTCTTCAAACCAATTCACACCGGTCCGAAAACGTAATGTTGTGAAATCTCCGGTCATTTCTATAGATCGCATTGTCAAAATCATCGTACATAACATTTACAAAGTGCATCTGGAGCAATGCGTCTTTGTCGAACTGCTGCAGGAATTCCAGAGAATCATAAAAATCTTCCCGCACAAAAGTAATCGTATCTTTTGTGAAATTATACATAGATGCACGAACTTCTATACGAATCCGATCTTCTTCATGACACTCAAACTGGTCGAAAGGAACATAGCGTTTTTGCGGATCTGGCTCACGATCGCCCAAAAACACACCCGAATCGAATATAAGGTACTCTTCTTTACCTCTCATATAGTACAGTTCTTCGATAAAACTGTCCGGGCTTTTACCTTTGAGGATTTTGATTGTTTTTTCATCAAACACCCATGAACAGCTGTAATATTTTATCATATGTGCAAGCACGTTTTCCTTTTTCTCTTGAAAAAGCTCCATCTAGCCTTTCAGTTTCATGGTGATTTCTGCCGTAAAAGCATCATCGACACCCCATTCTGTTTTTCCGTTGTATTCCGAAAGCGGAAGCTTTTGAGAGCTTACTGCACCACACGACCAGCAGAAACTGCTAAGATCAGCACTGCCGGACATCAGGGCGTAAGAGCCATTGTGAAGTGCTTCGATTTTTCTTAAAATGCCACTGATCTGAAAAGTCAGCCATCTGCACAGACAGCTGTATCCCGACTTTAGATGATACTCTGTGTAGTCCGGTTGCACATCCTCAGAAAATTCACTCCACATAACATCTTCCTGTGAAACCGCATTCTTCTCCTCAGCATCTTGAAACAGTTCCCGCAGCTGCTGCAAAATTGTCTGTGCCTCTGGTGTGTTGGTGTAAATTCGAGCAATTGCCCGAAACGATCCTAATTGAGCCATTTGAATTTCCTCCTGTTAAAACGAGCTTTGTTTCTTTTGATATGGATATTATACTATTTCAGTTTTTCAAATTTGATACAACTGGAAATTTTTCTGAAAAATTTTTCATAGGCAATACCGTACAAAGATTGTGCGGTATTGCCTATAGGCTTCCGTAAGTGTGTTCTATACCAAAGATGTGTATGTAATTCATAACGGACAACGGATTTCGTGTTCGGGTTGGTGAAAACAGAATCGTTTTGAAATCTTGAACTACTTGCCGTTCACAATAGATTGTGCAGGTGTTCCCTTTTCAGACCTTCCATTTGGCTGCCTGCTTACGCTCCACTACAAAGCGACGATAAAGTCCGTCCGCAGCGACAAGTTCGTCATGAGTACCCTGCTGAACGATCTCGCCGTGATCAACGACAAAAATTCTGTCTGCATTTTGCACCGTTTTCAGTCGATGGGCAATCATTATGACTGTCTTATCATGGGTCAGCTCCGAAACAGCCTCCATCAGTTCTTTCTCGTTCTCTGGGTCAACATTGGCGGTTGCTTCGTCGAGAATGATGATAGGTGCATTTTTCATGATGGCACGGGCAATGGAAATACGCTGACGCTCGCCGCCGGAGAGCGTTGCACCGCCCTCGCCGATGACAGTATCAAAATCGTCCGGCAATGCCATGATAAAATCGTAGCACCGTGCCTTTTTTGCTGCGATTTTTACTTCGTCCAGTGTCGCATCTGGTCTGCCAAAGCGAATATTGTTGGCAATAGTATCCGAAAACAGATATGTCCGCTGGAACACAAAGGAAAAATTACGAATCAGGCTGTCATAGCTGTATTCCCGCACATCCCGTCCGCCAAGACTTACGCTGCCAAATTGCACATCCCAGAACCTCGCCATAAGATTGCAGAGTGTGGTTTTACCAGAACCGGAGGGACCGACAATGGCGACGGTGGTTTTTTCCGGAATCGTCAGCGATACATCTTGCAGAATGGGCTTGCTGTCATAGGAAAAGTCTACATGGGAGAGGACAATATCCTCCTGCTCCGGTGTCAGATCCTCGCCGTCAATGTCCATAGGTACTACATTCAAAATAGCGTTTGCCTTGTCCACACCGATGTCGATGGAGCGGAACAAAGACGAGAAACTGCCGGCACTATCCAGCTGCTCAAAGAGAATGAACGAGCAAATCAGCATCAAAAGGCAGTTTGTAAGCGTCATCGTGCCGCCGAAATAAAAGAGGATCGCAGCTATGCAGACGGCAATTCCGGTGAGTTTGTTGATAACGAACTGCACCAGCATATAAAGAACCGATGGGATTTCCATGGCAAAGGATGCTTTCCGAGCCTCTTCCACGGCATTGTGTACCTGTGTTGTGGAATCGCGGGTCAGATCAAAATTCTTGACCTCGGCAATGCCCTGCACATATTCCAGCACCTTAGAAACCAAACGTTCGTCAGCGTTGCATTTCCGTTGAGCAAGGGTTTGCTCTGCCCGCTGCATAGCAGCGTTGATGGTGAAGAACAGCATCAGTCCCGCCAGTGTAATCAGCCCCATACGCCAGTCAAAAAGAAGGAGCATGACTGCGATGATGCCGGAAGTCAGAAAGCCCCTCGTTGTGACCATGACCACCCGTGTGGCAATGTTGGCCATGTTTTCCATGGTGTTGGTAGTGACAGCGGTTACCTCGCCAAGACTGTTATCATTGAACCAGCCCATAGGGAGATAACGCAGGTGTTCCGCGATCTCGATCCGCTTGTTGGCACAGGCACGGTAGCCCGCACGGGTCTGGAGCATGGTGGCTCTCATGTTGATAATGATCAATGAGATCACAATCATGCCAAGGCTCGTCCAAAGCGTTTCCATGGTGACGTTCTGATTCAAAAGTGCCTGAATGACGATGGCAGCGGCGGGAATTCGCATAGCAGAACAAATGGCACTGACCACACCCAGCCAGATTGAAGTGATAAACATTTTGCGATTTTCTGCCCCGCAGAAAGCAAAGAATTTTCTCAGTGTCTGAAGCATTACGCCACCTCCCCATTGTCTTTGACGCTAATGTGGGCTTTCCACATGGTTTGATAAAGCGGACAGGACGCAAGAAGTGCTTCCTGCGTACCGGTCGCTTCTATCCGCCCCTGATTGACTACAATGATCTGGTCGGCATCCGTAATGGTGGAAAGGCGGTGTGCAATGACCAGCAGCGTCTTACCTTGCACCAGCTGTGCCAGTGCAGACTGGATGACTGCCTCATTCTCCGGATCGGTGTAAGAGGTAGCTTCGTCCAAAATGACGATAGGTGCATCCTTCAGCATGGCACGGGCAATGGAAATACGTTGCCGCTCGCCGCCGGAGAGGTGTCCGCCAGATGTCCCGCACATCGTCTGATAGCCGTTTTCCAGCCCCGTGATGAATGCATGACAGCCGCATTTCTTTGCGGCATCGATCACTTCCCTGTCACTTGCACCCTTTCTTCCCATGCGGATATTATCCATCACCGAGAGATCGAATAAATAGTTGTCCTGCGATACATAGGCGATGCGGTCAGTGCAATCTTTAAGCGGAAGCTGGCGAATATCCACACCGCCCAGCTCGATTACACCGTCCTTCACCTCCCACAGAGATGCAATGAGCCGGGCAATGGTGGACTTTCCGCTGCCGGATGGCCCCACAAGTGCATTGACCGTTCCCGGAGCAATGTGTAGGTTGATTCCGTGCAGCACTTCCTTGTCGTGATAGGCAAAGCAGACATTTTTCAGTTCGATGGCGTTATCCGCCGGCAGCTTTTTCGCTTTTTTCGGACGCTGCATCTCCTCGCCGGAAAGCACCTCTGACACTTCACCGATAATGATTTTGACCTGTGCAATGTCATCAGTGTAGGAAAGGGCAGTGATCAGCGGCTGCATAACGCCGAAAGAAAGCACAATGACCGCCAGAAAGGTTTCTGCCGACAGTGTTCTGTGCATATAGAGCAGGCAGCCCACCGGCAAAATTCCCAGCAATGTTGAAGGAAATATTGCCATTCCCGCTACCTGGCCGAAAAGGCTGCCCCGCATCCAGTCGATAAAACAGTCTGCACCCTCTTTTGCAGCGAAGACAAACTTTGCGTAGCTGGTTTTTGACTGACCGAATGCCTTGATGACCTCAATGCCGCTGATGTACTCGACAGCCGTGTCGTTGAGTGCTTTTGTCGAGGTGACGGTACGCTGAAACTTCTCGCTATACCCTCTGAACATGGACATAAAGCAGAGAATGCCCAGAGGAACGACAATCAGCATAGAGAATCCCATACGCCAGTCTTCGAGAAACAGCACTGCCAGTACCGCCAATGCCCCTGCGATATTGGCAGTCATCTCCGGTAGGAGGTGTGCAAGGGTCGTTTCGATAGAATCCACACGCTCCACGATAATATTTTTATATGCACCAGAAGAACGGTCAAGCACCGCACCCAACGGCAATGCTGCCAATTTGTCCAACAGCCGTATGCGGGTATTGGACAGTACATAAAATGTAGCATGATGAGAAAGCGATGTGGAAATGCTGTGCAGCACATAGCACAATACCCAAAAGACCGCCATCCAGGTACAGAGTATCAGGCAGCGTGAAAGCTCCGCTGTGTCGTTTACAAGTGCAGTAATGATTTGGATGATAATAAAGGCAATACCGCACAAAGAGCGTCTGGCGACTTTGCACGCCATCTGCTTGCAAATTTCCCGTCATATTTCACAAAAATGCTCGTGAATACATCAAGTATTCACTCCGCTTTTTGTTTCATCTGACGGAAAATTTGACGACGCATCTGTCGCACAATCTTTGTGCGGTATTGCCTAAAATAAGGAAAGAGCGAACAAGCAACGCCTGCCAGTGCAACGAGAATACATATTCGCCCCGTCTGCCTTCTGCAAGCTCCATGAGCCATGAAAATGCGGATTGCTTTGGTTCAGAGGTTTTATTCATCGTTGCATTCCTCCATTGTGCATTGTGCTGTAAGATGCTTCTTTACGACCCGCTTGCCCATGGTTGCACCAATAAATGCGGCAGCGATCACTCCTGCAATCAGGGCAACTGACCACCAGGACTGTAGAATTTCGGAAGCCTTTAGAATGTTATCCTGACGGCCGTCGGACACAGCCTGATCTGCCATGGCTTTTGCAGCAATGGCGTAAGGAATCACGGTGCTTCCAAAAGCGGCAAACACTTGATTGATGATGTAGCTTACGGTGAGAGCCTTTCCGTTTCCATAACCGATTTTCCACAAAAGCAGCTCTGCGATAACACCGGAGAAGATAAACAGAAGGATATACGGCAAATATCCGCCCATAATAGCACGGACAACGCTGTAAATGAAGAAAGCACCGGGCTTTTTGACCTTTGTGCCGATGATAAAGTAAATAACGCCTTCCAGCAAAGAGAAGAACACAGGCATGAGAATAATGGTAATCGGCGTTGCATACAAAAGGAAACTTGCAAAGAAGATCACGACATTGATCAGTGCCAGCAGGACAACGGTAATGATGTCCTTGATTTTCAGTTTGTTTGTGTTTGCGGTTTTCATAGGCAAAAAACTCCTTTATATTATGTGTATTTTTATTTTGAAAGCCACTTTTCGGGCAGCTGTCACAGAATAAGACCGACGGTGATCGAGGCTGCCAACAGAACACAGAATATCATATCCCATGCGGAAAAACGAAGCGAAAGATAATTGCTCTTACTTCGCTTTAAATCTATTCCCCGTGTTTCAGCGGAGGCGGAAAGTGTTTCCGCAATGCGGATGACACGCAGTGCCATCGGAACCGTAAGGATCTCAATGTAGGCAGGAAGGGCACGCAGCTTTTGCCACAGTGTCACAAATGTGCCGCGGGTTTGGACTGATTGCTGCTGCAGCTTCATATCGCCGGACAACACCGGAAAAAAACGAAAAATCACGGCGACAATCATAATGAGCCGCTCCGGCAGATGCAGATTGCGTAGTGCTGCAAGCGTGCGGCTTGCCTCGTTTCGCCCGATTAGTGTCCGCATAGAGATGCCAATGGCGATGATACGCGGAAACAATACGAGTGTAAATGAAAATACGGTATTTGGAAACAGCATATTTGTCGCCCATAATGCCCCGAAGCTCATACCGCCGGCGAGGGCCGTTCCGAACCAGCCGTCGGCGACGGTCAGCAAAATCAGCACAGCATATGCGGCATAAACCAAGTTGTTGTTTGCTGTAGATACAACAGCCATCAGTGTGATCCAGAAGATCAGCTTTGTTACAGGGTGAAACAGCTCCTTGTGCTTCTTTTTCGGCGGAGCTTCAGCAGGATGAAAACACTCTATATACCGTCGTATTGTTTGCAAATCCTGTGCGGTCTGTGTGAAAAATTCTGTTTCAATCTGTCCGTCTGAAAGCCCGATGCAGCGGTCGCATACGCCTGCGATCAATTCAAGATCATGGGTGATAATAAGAACGGTCTTTTTTTTTCGCATCTCACGGATCAGTGCTGTACATCGCACAAGGCTTTCTGCGTCCTGTCCGGCGGTCGGTTCGTCAAGAATGACGATTGGTTTGTCGGAGAGATATGCCGTCATCAGCGTCAGCCGCTGCATCTGTCCGCCGGAAAGCGAAAAGGGGTGACGATCACGGCAGTCCCACATATCCATGCTTTTGAGAAGTGCTTCTGTTCTCTTTTCAAATTTCGGAGTAACGCTATGCCCATATTGCAGCTCATGCAGAACGGAGTTTGTGAAGAATTGAAATTCTGCTTCCTGCATGATAAACAACACTTGCTTTTGCAGCTTTTTTGGATTTTGCAGCTTTCCGAAAAGTGCGATTTTGCCGCCAGAGGGGCGATAGAGTCCTGCAATCAGCTTGCCGAGCGTGGTTTTGCCACAGCCGTTTGCCCCCACAAGCCCTATGATCTCATGCATTTGGACGGAAAAACTGATACCGGAAAGTGTGCTATTTAATTTCCTTTTGTATGTATAGCTGATATCCGAAACACAAAGTACTTCCGGTACTGCTTTCAGCAGCTGCGGCTTCTCCGGCACAGAAATCTCCGCAAGATCAAGGGTACGCAGAGAAAGCACCTGCCGCTGTTCCGGCGAAAACTTTCTCGCCTCTTCAGCAGGATATTTTCTCTGGATCTCACCATTTTCCATCACCCAGTATTCATCGGCAATGCCAGCGAGATAATACAGCCTGTGCTCACTGAGCAGTAGGGTTTTGCCCTGTTTTTTAGTGCAAACAAAATGCTTTTTAGTTGTTGCGTTGCCGCAAAGTCAAGGTTTGCTGTAGGCTCGTCAAAAAGAAAAATTTCCGTATCCATTGCCCAAGCCGAGAGGATGGAGATCAGCTGTCGCTCACCACTGGACAGTTCATAAACATTTCTGTTCTTCAGCCGTTCAAGATGAAATATCCGGAATGCTTCGTCCACTCTCTGCCGTATTTTTTCTTGCGGCAAACCGTGGTTTTCAAGTCCAAATGCCACCTCGTTTGAACTGTTCACAGTAAAAAACTGGCTCTGCGGATCCTGAAAGACCGAGGCGGCCGACTCGCCGATCTCTCCGATGCTCATTCCGGCGGTGTCCTGTCCGTTCAGATGGCAGAAGCCCGTTCGTTCTCCTTCATAAAATTGCGGAATCAGTCCGTTTATGCACCGCAGAAGTGTGGTTTTTCCGCACCCGCTGTTGCCGCAAAGTACTATGCAGCGACCTTTCGGAATGTTTCCGGCAATCTGCCGAAGCACTGGAGATTTTTCATCTGCGTATCGAAATGCAAGTTCAAAATCTATCATTATGATCTCTTTTCTTTTAGTTAGTTTAAACTACCTATTTGTTGTAAGAAACGAGCGGAGGTGAAACCGCCCGAAGCTTTTGGTCATTTATTTCAGCGTGTTACACAGTTGCCGCCATCCGGCATTGAAAAAATCGAGAATTGTGCGGTATTGCCCAAAGAATTTTGGTTGCATTTTTGCCCACAAAAAAACGTTTACGCAAACAGGAAACCGGTTCAGTGGAAAATCTGAGCCGGTTTTTTGCTTTTGAACACGTTCCAAAGAACGATTACTTTTTGAAATCCACGTTGTTTTTGCTGATTTTTGGGCATAAAAAAGCACCTCTAAATTGTATCAAAATAGAGGTGCAAATATGGTGGAGGCGATGCTTACAGTGGTAAAATCACTTATTGGCAACCTTTCGCAATGGGAAAAGTCCGAAACTGCGTGGATTTTTCGTTTTTCACTGAATCGCTTTAACTTGGTTACGATGCTAATGGGTTTCACCTAGTTGCGGTCATTCATTAGTTAGGCAAACCAAAAGATCAATTCAGCAGTCCAACCACAACCTGTCGCTGTGTTCCGTCATCGAAACGTCCTGCTGTTTTGGAAGCAGTCAGTCTCAAAAGGAACACATCCACTGCCTTTTGCTCTTACTCATCTTCTTTACGCTTGAAGACACCAGATGCTTTCACCGCACCGAATCCGAATGCCATGAACATTGCCGCACCCACGCACAGGAGCCAGTTTGTCATAGAGTTGTTTCCGGTCTGAGGCAGGTTGACTTCTGCGTTGGAAGAATCTGTACCAGTACCGGTTTTCGGATCAACGGTGTAAACGTCCAACACATTGCCGTTTAAGTCGGTCAGCGTGATCTCATACGCATTCTCCGAACGTGCAGTGATTTCTGCATTTACGGCGATCACTCCCGTTTTTTTCAAATAATCGTTGAGTGCCCAACTGCAAAGATCTTCGTCCGCAATGTTTGTCACGCTTGTGGTGGAAGATGTTGTAGTCAAAGCGGAAGTTTCCGTGCTGAGTGTAGAAGTTTCTGTGCCAGATTCTGTTGCAGAAGTCGTTCCGCTGGTGATAGTTGTTGTTGCCTTAGTCGCAGAAGTCGTTCCGCTGGTGGTAGTCGTTGTTGCCTTAGTCGCAGAAGTTGTTCCGCTGGTGGTAGTTGTTGTTGCCTTAGTCGCAGAAGTCGTTCCGCTTGTGGTAATCGTTGTTGCCTTAGTCGCAGAAGTCGTTCCGCTTGTGGTAGTTGTTGTTGCCTTAGTCGCAGAAGTCGTTCCGCTTGTGGTAGTCGTTGTCGTTGTCGTCGTGGTGGTAGTTGTCTGTGCATTTACAACAACTGTGCCAGTCACAACGTTATAGTTTTCGTCCTCCGGTGTGAACTCCCACGTCAAGGTGTTCTCTCCGGCAATCAGTTTTTTCAGTTCGCTGACGATCTTCGCAGTCCCCTTGTCACTGTTCTTGCTGAGGGTCAGCCCCAACTTGTCCACGGCATCACCCTCGGTGTGGGAATCGCCGTCCACGGTAACTTCTACTGTCGGGTCAGCCTTTGCCACTAGGAACTGCAAGGACAGGTATGCATCATTGCCGTTTTTCGCTGTAACAATGACAATGGTTTTGACGCTGTCTGCTGCCTTTGCCGGTGTGCCGGAAAGTGTTCCGTCTGCGGAAAGTTCCAGACCCTCCGGCAGCTTGCTGTCAGCTTCTACCGCGAATGTCAACTCGCCCAGATCGGCAGCGTTTTCCACGCAGTCGCTCAGATCGATCTCGGTCATGGGCGTTTTATAGGTCAGTTCAAAGGTATCCTTGAACTTGTCGTCAGAGATGACAAGATGTACCGCCTCACGCTTTACCGTGAGTTTCGCATTGCCGGTCATGAGATAAGTGCCCTCTGTGAGCTCGGTCTCGCCGTCAAAGTAGTGGTAAGTATACGCCTTATCCGCAGACTCTTCCAGCGTTACTTCATCCGCAGCGTTGTAATAAAGTTCCTTGGTATCGGCATCATCGCCAAAAGTTTCGTCATAGGTCAGTGTCAGCCGAACGACTGCCTTTGCCTGCTCGTTGAGGGTCGGGATCTCGTCCTTGCCGATGGTCTGGTGGAAGTTCAGCAGATATGCGACTTCACCATTTGTGAACTGGTCGGCAGTTTTGCTTGTGCCGTAGTCGTTGCCATTTGTCACGCTGGTGTCGAGGTAGTAACTGTTTTTGACAATGCCATTGTTATTGCTATCATCTGCATCAATATAGTTATCGCCGCACACACCGCCAACATAGTTTCCAGTACCAGAAACTGTTCCGGTGTTGTAGCAGTTTTCGAGCGTGCCGCAATTGAGACCACACACACCGCCAACAGTATCCACACCAGAAACCGCTCCAGTATAATAACAGTTTTTGATTGTATTCTCATTATTACCGCACACACCGCCGACAGAGTTTTCACTCTTAAAATAAGAGTTCACTATGCCAACATTTTGAATGATACCACGGTTATATTCAAACAAACCAGTATAGTTTCTGCTGTTAGCATCGCAATACAGACCGCTGATCGTATGCCCCTGTCCATCGAATGTGCCAGTGTAATAGCCATATCGAAATTTTCCGATCGGTGTCCAAGTTCTCCAACTGTTTGCACTGATGCCATCATATCCAGAAAGATCGCCCTCATTGATTACGATATCTTTTTTCAGAACAGCACTTGCATTTATATTCGGATAGTCATCAAAAGAACTGCCTGTGGTATTCACAAATGCCGCAAACCAGTACAGCTGACCGGCGTTGGAGATCTCGTAGTTTCCAGTTGTCTCATTCAGCGTTGCCGGCTGGTAATGTGTTTCGCCCTCTTTCTGGGTGCAGAAGCCGTTTTCGTCGAAGTCATGAAATTCATCCTTGTTGATATAGCTTATATCGCCAGTTTTGCAGCTTTCTCCAAAGTATACCACGCTGTGGGTGTTGTCCAGAACCGGAAGAGCGTCTGCGTTCTCGCCGCTTAGATTCTGGTAGAAGTGTACCGTGTCGCCCTCGGACTTGCTGCCATTGAGTAGGTAAGCGACTTCACCGCTGGCGAATTGGTCAGCGGTTTTGCCGCCATTTTCATCTTCTGTGTCTGCAAGGTAATAGCAATTTTTGATTGGCCCAAAATAGTATCCACATATACCGCTTATATCAGCATCTGAGCTAGTAGCAGTAACGGTTCCTATGTTATAACAGTTTGAAATTAGTTCAATACTACAACCACACACACCACCTACAGAAGCTACTGAGCCGGTAGCAGTAACAGTTCCTGTGTTATAACAGTTTGCGATTGTGCCACCATTATTATATCCACATATACCGCCTATAGTAGCAGATGACTCAATAGCGGTAAGATTCCCTGCATTATAACAGTTTGTGATTGTGCCAGAATTGTTTCCGCACACACCGCCCACAGAATCATTCCCTTTGAAATAGGAATCAACGACTCCAACATTTTTTATGTTGCCATCGGATTCTGAACTTCCGAATAATCCAATACATGTTGAATCACCATTAAAGTACAAACCACTTACGGTTTTATTATTTCCGTCAAACGTTCCTGAATACTGTGTTGTACGATTTCCCATCCAATCTGCAATCGGTTTCCCATCCAATCTGCAATCGGTGTCCAGGTTATAAAATCACTTCCGTTGGAAACGTTGTTCTCTTCATCGTATTGTAAGGAATCAAGAAGATTTTCATTTACTGTGATGTTGGCTGTCAGAATTGCATTGGCTAATGTATTTTGTTCAACTCCATCAAGAGTGCCGTTTACAAGTCCTGCAAACCAGTACAGCTGACCTGCGTTGCTGATTTCGTAAACAGCTTCTTTCGTGCCGTCATCGTCAATGTCATATTTGTCAGTTGTTTCAGTGGCAGGCTGATATACGGTTGCATTGCATTTCGGGCAGTTTCCGAAACCGTTGGTGTTCCCTGTATCGTAGCTGTGTTCATGGGTGGACGTGTTCTCCTCCGCACTCGCCAACAGCACGCTGCCGGAAAACGAACCGATGCCCACAGACGAGATGCCCGTCACAAGTGCCGCCGCAAGGCTCAGCACTCGCCGGGATAGTTTCTTTTGAAATCGCATAAACTTCCTCCTTTTTGTTTTCGAATATATTACATATTCTTGATATTCCTATTATAACATGTTCAGGTATTCTTTGTTAAGAAAAAAGGAGGTTTTTTTGAGATTTTGTTCAATTTTTGGAAGTTGGAGAGGAGGGGGTGTTTTGTTCTGTGTCTGTTTTGAAGTGGCTCTATTGCAAGGTCATTCTTACACCATCTATTTCAGACTAAAAAAATCTCAGCCATAAAAATGACTGAGATTTTTTATCAAGTGTAGTTTAACAGAATCATACACCTTATTCCGAGCAATTTTTCTCGTAGGTTTCCTGATCAATATCTGCAATCGCAAGTGCTTCTTCCAATGAAAAACCTTTTGCAAGCAGATTCTTGACAACTTTAATGGCATTTGAAATTTTGCCTTCTGCTTTACCTTCTGCTTTACCTTCCGACACACCTTTTGCAAAGCCATCATCATAAACGCCCTGGCTCAAATTGCACATATTCTCAACCTCCTTACGAACGCTTCTCAATGGAATGTGATAATCACTTTCCAGAATATCCAATGCAGTCTGGCTCTTTCCGATCTCTGAATACAAATTCAAAAGAATATCCAGCATCCGAATCAGCCCATCATAGTTCTTATCTTTTGCACCTAAATTGATCATGATCAATGACATCAAATCATAGTGCTTCGGAATATCCGGCATTTCTCCAACCAGGTTCTCCGGCTTGAATCGATATTCTGTAATCGTATTTGCAAATTCAAGCGGTGCATGGGTACAAATCCAGATAGAGTATACTTTCTTCAATTGATCAAAATTCGAATTCTTGAATTCTACGTTATACTGCGAAGAAATCAATCTGCTGAGGTAGTAAATACCCCGTTTTTCCAGCGTATATCCCGGACGATATTTGTTCTGAGATTCCAGATTGATAATCAATTCTGCTTCTTCCTGTGTAGGCAGTTTTACTTTGAATTTAATGTCATAGCTGCGAACGCCTTCTTTTTCAGAAATCGTTTCAGAACCTGCCACATCCATTTTAGGTAAGAAATCATCATCAACTGGAACTGTCCCGATCTCTGGCTTTCCTTCTAAACAGGCAACAATTTCCGGAATCGAACAGCCTTTGAATTCCCGGACAGTATACTTCAGAATATTCGCAATGACTTCCTTGTAAGACAGCAGTCGCTTTGCCGCTGCATCATAGGATTTCCGTAATTCATGAATATCTAGTTTCTGTTCCATCGGTGTCACCTGCCTTGTTCATTTTGTCCTGCCTTTATTATATCATATATTCCGGAAAAATGCAAGTATTTCAACAAAAATTCAATTGCAGAATTCGAAAAAAATCCGCTGCAAATCGATACAGCGGACTTTTTCTTTACTGGCTTAGAGCACTTTCAATCAGTACTCTTCCGCCAACAACATGGTGCAGTGCTCCCCATCATCGATGATGTA
>OHAY01002110.1_pt1 | contig 16510 bp, 17 predicted proteins | sample 1577191 | NCBI WGS metagenome assembly OHAY01 (sample SAMEA3541504, study PRJEB24748) | human gut metagenome | biome: human gut; feature: human-associated habitat; material: faeces | place: China | collected 2012 | reverse complement strand
ATGATCATTCTTGCCATCCAGAAGAACAGGATGTCCGGTCCGGATACCAGGTCATTTGTCGGGTAATAATAGTTAATATCTTCATTGTCCGGTTCCAGTATCCCGTTGAATACGGAGATAGGCCATAACCAAGATGAGAACCACGTGTCAAGACAATCTTCATCTTGCCGTAATTGCTCGGCCGGAATATCTTTGTCGAATTTTTCTTTTACTAATCGTACGGCTTCCGTGATGTTCTCGGCTACCACGTAATCATTGCTGTCGGGTAGGTAATAAACGGGAATCTGGTGGCCCCACCATAATTGGCGACTGATACACCAATCCTTTACATTTTCCATCCAGTAGCGATAGGTGTTTTTGTATTTCGCCGGGGTCAAGAGAATATCATCGTTCATGACAGCGTCCAAAGCGGGTTTGGCAAGTTCCTTCATTTTCAGGAACCATTGCATGGATAGTTTGGGTTCGATAACCACGTTAGTCCGCTCGGAGTATCCTACTTTGTTATTGTAGTCTTCTATCTTTACAAGGTTACCCGCTTTTTCCAGTTCGGGAATGATTTCTTGACGCACAACAAACCGATCTTTACCCACGAAAAGCTGGGCGTTCCTGTTTAATGTACCGTCATCGTTGAAAATATCGATGGTTTCAAGATGGTGTTTATAGCCGATCTCGTAGTCATTGATGTCGTGTGCCGGGGTAATTTTTAATGCTCCGGTACCGAATTCCATATCCACGTATTCGTCTTGGATAATCGGAATCACCCGGTTTACCAAGGGTACGATACATTTTTTCCCGGCCAGATGCCGGAATCGCTCGTCGTTGGGATTCACGCACACGGCACTATCGCCCAAAATGGTTTCCGGACGGGTTGTGGCAATAGTGATATACTCGTCTTCCGTTCCGTCAATGCGGTAACGTAGGTAATATAACTTGCTATGCTCTTCTTTGTAAACAACCTCTTCATCGGATACGGCTGTTTTGGCCGACGGGTCCCAGTTAACCATTCGGACTCCTTTATAGATAAGTCCTTTGTTATACAGGTCAATAAATACCTTTATCACGCTGGCAGAACGAATCTCGTCCATCGTGAAACAAGTTCTGTCCCAGTCGCAGGATGCACCCAGTCGTTTTAACTGTTCGAGGATGATTCCCCCGTGCTTTTCAGTCCATGCCCAAGCGTGTTTTAAAAACTCATCTCGGGAAAGGTCCCTTTTCTCGATGCCTTCACTTTTAAGTTTGGCTACAACTTTAGCTTCTGTGGCAATGGAGGCATGGTCGGTTCCCGGAACCCAACAAGCATTTTTACCGAGTAAACGGGCGCGTCTGACAAGTACGTCCTGTATCGTGTTGTTTAGCATGTGTCCCATGTGTAGGACTCCCGTGACGTTAGGTGGCGGGATTACAATACAATACGGAGTTCTCTTTTTATCAACAGTGGAGTGGAAAAATCTGTGTTCCAACCAATATTGATACCATTTCTCTTCGCTCGTTCGCGGATCGTAGTTTGTTGGGATCATTTTAATTCAGATTAAAATTATATATTCGTAAAAAGGCTGCCTTGTCGAGCAGCCTTGTTTTTTTATTCTTCTGATTTTCTAAGTCTTCTTCCTTTTTTCTTTTGTGCATCCAGGAGAGCTTCAAGGTCTGCTTTTTGTTGCGAACCGTCGTAGTCACAGATGTATTTATCGATGAGAATACGACCACAGTACTCGCAGACGATGATTTTCTTCCGAGAACGGATGTCTAACTGTCTCTGTGGCGGAATTTTGTTGAAACATCCACCACACGCATCACGGTCCACGGTAACAACGGCTAATCCGTTGCGGGCGTTGGAACGGATACGGCGATATGCGGTCAATAGACGTTCATCGATGGTCGCTGCAAGTTCTTCCGATTTGATTTGTAAAGACTCTTCATCCTTGTGAGTTTCATTGATGATGTCGTTTAACTCACCTTTTTTAGCTTCCAAGTCTGATACTTTGTCTTCATAACGCTTTTTGGACTCTTCCATTAGCGCTTCTTTTTCAGCTTTGGCTTTTTGTGCTTCCCGGATTCTCTTTTCCTGTAGTTCAATTTCCAGTTTCTGGAATTCGATTTCCTTACTTAAAGCATCGTATTCGCGATTGTTGCGAACGTTATCCAATTGTTCACTGTATTTTTTGATCGCTTCTTCGGCTTTCTTGATGTCCATTTTCCGGGTGGAAGAGGTTTTGTCAAGTTCACCTAATTCAACCTTCAAGTTTTCGATACGTGTTTCCAATCCCGCGATCTCGTCTTCAAGGTCTTGAACTTCTAACGGTAATTCTCCTCGTAGAGTCTTGATTTTATCGATCTCGGTGTCAATTCTTTGTAATTCATACAGGTTCTGCAGTTTTTCTTCAACTGTCAGCTCTTGCATTTTCTCATTGTTATTCGTCACCATATATTATAAATACTTAATCGGATTTGTATTAATCTCAGAAAACTGAACCGCAAATTTAGATATTTTTTTTGTAAGTATCTCATAAAATATCTCTTTTGTGAATTGTTCGCTTTCGTAATGACCAATATCGGCAACCATAATACGGTTTTCCGTGAGGAAAAAGTCGTGATATTTGAAATCTCCGGAGATGTATATGTCGGCCTGTCTGGCTAGGGCCTGCTTGAAAAAGGAGGCTCCGGCTCCACCACAAACGGCAACCCGTTGTATGGAGGGTATATGAGGTGTGGTGTAACGTAACCGATCACACCGGAATATTTCTTTTATTTGCTGCAAAAAGGCCATACTTTCAACGGGGTGTTGTAATTCGCCGATAATCCCGAATCCGTTACCGGTCATCGGGTCGCCTTCCGGTTGAAGAATCTGCCGATGGCGCAGGTCGAGTTTATCTGCCATACGTCCGCTCCGTTGGTATATGGAAAGCGTGGTTTGTTGAAAGGTAAGAAAGTAACTTGCTATCCGGGATTCGAAAAGTATCTGGAAGGTGCTGAGTATACGGCCGCTTTGGTAGAGAAAGACGGTAATTTTATTACCGGTAAAGGCCCCGGTGCCGCTATGGCATTCTCATTTGCCATTGCCGAGAAATATGTCGGTGCGGAAAAGGTGACAGAATTGAAGCAAGGGATGATGATTGCAGAATGAACAGGCATGTCATTATAGTTGCAGGAGGCAAAGGGTTGCGTATGGGAGGGGATATTCCCAAACAGTTTTTGCCTGTAGGGGGCAAACCTGTGTTGATGCGTACCATAGAGGCTTTTTACGCTTTTGATTCTTCTATACATATTATATTAGTTCTTCCGGTGAGCCAGCAGGCTTACTGGAAAGATCTTTGTGAAACGTATCATTTTGCTTTGCGTCATGATATTGCCGATGGGGGCGAAACTCGTTTCCATTCTGTAAAGAATGGGTTGGCATACGTGAAGGGAGAAGGCTTGGTAGGTGTTCATGATGGCGTGCGTCCTTTTGTTTCCCGGGAAGTGATAGCCGGATGTTATGAGGCAGCGCAGACTAAGCAAGCGGTTATTCCTGTAATTGATGTGGTGGAAACCGTGCGTCATCTTACGAAGCCGGGAAGTGAAACGGTTCCGCGTAATGACTATAAACTGGTTCAGACTCCTCAGGTCTTTGAAGTGCAGTTGTTGAAAAAGGCATATCAACAGGAATATACGGATGCCTTTACTGATGATGCTTCTGTAGTGGAGGCGATGGGCAGGGAGGTCTGTCTGGTGCAGGGAAATAGAGAAAATATTAAATTAACCACCCCTTTTGATTTGAAAATAGCGGAAGTCTTAATTTGAAATGTTCGATATCACTACGCGTGACATAAAATATTTGCAAGGAGTAGGCCCGCAGCGTGCAACCGTCTTGAACAAGGAATTGAATCTTTTTTCCTTGCATGATTTGTTGTACTATTTTCCATATAAATATGTAGACCGCAGCCGCCTTTATTATATCCATGAAATAGACGGAAATATGCCTTATATCCAGTTGAAAGGCGAAATCCTCAGTTTTGAGACTTTGGGTGAGGGAAGACAGCGCAGACTTGTCGGTCATTTTTCTGATGGTACGGGCATCATTGATTTAGTTTGGTTTCAAGGAATTAAATATCTGCTAGAGCATTATAAGACCAGGACAGAGTATATTGTCTTTGGTAAACCGACCGTATTCAATGGCCGTATCAATGTGGCTCATCCCGATATGGATCCTTCAGGCGAACTTACCTTATCTACGATGGGGTTGCAGCCTTATTATAACACAACGGAAAGGATGAAGCGCGGTTTCTTGAACTCTCATGGGCTGGAGAAGTTGATGAAGAATGCGCTTGCCCTGCTACAGGAACCTCTTGCTGAAACATTGCCCCCTCGGTTAGTGGAGGAGCATCATTTAATGTCTTTGGATGAGGCCATCCGTAATATTCATTTCCCCAAGAATCCCGAATTGCTGCGGAAGGCCCAATATCGTTTGAAGTTTGAAGAGCTGTTCTATGTGCAGCTCAATATTCTACGTTACAGTAAAGACAGGCAGCGTAAATATCGGGGCCTGCGTTTTGAACGGGTGGGTGAGATCTTTAATACTTTTTATTCACAGAATCTTCCTTTTGAACTGACCGGAGCGCAAAAACGGGTGATAAAGGAGATAAGAAAAGATATGGGAAGCGGACGGCAGATGAACCGTTTGCTGCAAGGTGACGTGGGAAGTGGGAAAACATTGGTGGCCTTGATGTCCATGCTTATCGCACTGGATAATGGCTATCAGGCATGTATGATGGCTCCTACAGAGATTCTTGCCGCCCAACATTATGAAACCATTCGGAAATTCCTGTTTGGCATGGATGTGCGCGTGGAACTTTTAATGGGATCTGTCAAAGGAAAGAAGCGTGAGAAGATATTGAAGGATTTGCTGACGGGGGATGTTCAGATTCTTATAGGCACGCATGCCGTTTTGGAAGATACTGTGGGCTTTTCTTCTTTAGGAATGGTGATTATAGACGAGCAACATCGTTTCGGAGTGGCTCAGCGTGCCAAGTTATGGAGCAAGAATGTTTGTCCGCCTCATGTGCTGGTCATGACGGCTACCCCTATTCCCCGTACCTTGGCTATGACACTGTATGGTGATCTTGATGTATCAGTTATTGACGAATTGCCGCCGGGCCGTAAACCCATCCAGACTATCCATCAGTTTGACAATCGCCGTGCCAGTCTTTATGCTTCCATTCGCAAACAGATAGAAGAAGGGCGGCAAATCTATATTGTTTATCCTTTGATAAAGGAGAGTGAAAAAATGGATATCAAGAATCTGGAAGAGGGGTATGAACTGATTTGTGCGGAATTTCCCGATTGCCAGGTCAGCAAGGTGCATGGTAAGATGAAACCGGCGGAGAAGGATGCTGAGATGCAGCGTTTCGTTAGTGGTGAAACCCAGATTATGGTGGCCACTACAGTGATTGAGGTCGGGGTGAATGTCCCGAATGCCTCGGTGATGGTCATTGAAAACGCCGAACGTTTCGGACTTTCACAATTGCATCAGTTGCGTGGGCGTGTGGGACGTGGAGCTGATCAGTCTTATTGTATTTTGGTCACCACTTACAAACTGACCGAAGAAACTCGCAAGCGGCTTGAAATAATGGTACAGACCAATGATGGTTTCGAGATAGCGGAAGCCGATTTGAAGTTGCGCGGTCCTGGTGACTTGGAGGGAACCCAGCAGAGTGGTGTCGCTTTTGACTTGAAGATAGCCGATATTGCCCGTGACGGTCAATTATTGCAATATGTCCGTGATGTGGCAAATCGTATTGTAGATGAAGACCCTGCAGGAACTCATCCGGAAAATGCTATTCTTTGGCAGCAATTGCAAGCATTGCGTAAAACAAATATAAATTGGGCGGCTATCTCTTAGTTTATGTTACTGCATTGTTAAAAGCAAGGATATATGTTGCATAACATATTTGTGGTGTTTCCCCTTTATTTATAGAGGTTTCTGAACATTTTATCGAAGCATTGTATATAACTTACATACAAAAAGAGTTAAAGAAGCTCCTTCTTTCTCAAGGAAAATCTTTATCTTTGGAAGAATTTTTGGAAAAAGCACAGTATAAACCTTAAATGAACCCAATATTATGATGGAAAAAACGCTGGTTATTTTGAAACCTTGCACTCTGCAGAGGGGCTTGGTGGGTGAGATTATTAATAGATTTGAAAGAAAAGGCCTGCGTTTAGCCGGAATGAAAATGGTTCAGTTGACGGATGAAGTGCTTAGCGAACATTACGCTCATTTGAGTTCAAAGCCGTTCTTTCAGCGAGTGAAAGATGCAATGATGGTTTGTCCTGTTATTGTATGCTGCTTTGAAGGTGTGGACGCTGTCCAAGTAGTGAGAACATTAACCGGTCCTACTAACGGACGTCTGGCGGCTCCCGGTACTATCCGTGGAGATTACAGCATGAGCTTTCAAGAGAATATAGTTCATGCTTCCGATTCGCCGGAAACCGCTGAAGTGGAACTTAAACGATTTTTTAAACCAGAAGAGATATTCGAGTATAAGCAAGCCGTGTTCGGTTCCCTTTATGCTAATGACGAATATTAAAAAGAAAAACCTAAAAAAACGGATGATTTTGAAATGTGTTAAAGTAGTCGCAGCGGCAGCCTTCGCCCTGGTTAGCCTGAATGTGTCAGGACAGGATCTGTTGGCACGCCAGGCACCTATCGACCGAAAATTGAAAGCAGTAGATTCTGTTGCATTGATTCGTCAGATAAAGGCGGAAAAGTCAGCTTATCCTGCATATAGTCTCTACCCTAATTGGAGTAACGAGCGTGTACACGCTTATGGTAATACTGTTACTATTCCTGATACATTCCGTATTGATATGACCGGTTTCCGTATGCCGACAGAACACACAAAAATAACTTCTAAATTTGGTCCCCGTCGTCGTCGTATGCACAATGGATTGGATATAAAAGTATATATAGGTGATACGATTCGTGCAGCTTTCAGTGGAAAGGTACGTATGGTGAAGTATGAACGCCGCGGATATGGAAAATATGTGGTGATTCGTCACGAGAATGGATTGGAAACAGTATATGGTCACTTGTCAAAGCAGATTGTGGATGAGAACCAGTACGTAGAAGCAGGAGAACCTATCGGATTGGGTGGAAACACCGGACGTTCCACCGGGTCACATCTTCATTTTGAAACGCGTTTCTTGGGACAGGCCATTAATCCGGCATTGTTATTTGATTTTGAGAAACAGGATATTGTAGCCGATTCTTATTTGTTCAGAAAAGGTAATAACAGATACCAGCGTAACAGGACTAATAGTAAGAATGTGAATTTGCTTGCTTCATCAGATGGTACTATCCGTTACCATAAGGTAAGAAGTGGGGATACATTGAGCCGCATTGCACAGAAAACAGGTACATCTATTGATGCTTTATGCAAGTTGAACCACATTACCCGCAGAACTATTCTTCGTCCGGGACAAGTGTTAAGATGTTCTTAAGCTTTAGTTAATTAAGAAATATAAAATAGGGCGGGAAAGAGTATTCTTTTCCGCCTTTTTGTTTACGCTTAAGCAGAAAAATGCGTAACTTTGCCGCCTAATCATAGAGTGTGATGAAAGATACGAAACAACAATTTGAACATGTGATAGCTATTTGCCGTGATTTGTTTGCGAAAAAACTGCACGATTACGGTGCAGCATGGCGTATCATGCGCCCTTCATCTGTTACCGATCAGATATTTATCAAGGCAAACCGTATTCGTAGCATTGAAACCAAAGGGGTGGCGATGGTGGATGAAGGTATCCGTTCGGAGTTTATCGCTATTGTAAATTATGGAATAATCGGCTTGGTTCAATTGGAACTGGGATATGCTGAAACGGATGACATGACTGAAGAGCGTGCTTTGGAATTGTATGACCGGTATGCCAAACAGGCTTTGGAACTGATGTTGGCCAAAAATCATGATTATGACGAAGCGTGGCGCAGCATGCGTGTCAGTTCGTATACTGATTTGATTTTGATGAAAATCTATCGTACCAAGCAGATTGAAGGTCACGATGGAGCTACATTGGTATCAGAGGGCATTGATGCCAACTATATGGATATGATTAATTATTCTGTATTCGGATTGATCAAGTTGGAATTTGGAGAGTAAACAGTTACATAGTATCATTGGAATCTGGACAAACGCCTGCCGTTTTTTGCTGGCGGCAGTATTTATATTTTCCGGTTTTGTCAAAGCGGTAGATCCGCTGGGTACCCAATATAAAATTCAGGATTATTTGGAGGTTTTCGGTTGGGCTGCTTCGGTGCCTGCCTTTCTTCCGTTTCTGGCGTCTGTATTGCAGGCAATGGTCGAGTTTTGTTTAGGAGTATATCTTTTGTTTGGTATCCGCAGGAGAATGACCACCTTGTTTGTTGTGCTTATCATGGGGGTGATGACTCCGCTCACCTTATGGTTGGCTCTTTCCAATCCGATATCGGATTGTGGATGTTTCGGTGATGCTGTGACTTTGACTAATTGGGAAACTTTTGGGAAGAATGTACTTTTGTTGATAGCGGCGGTGTCCGTTTTTAAATGGGGAAACCGTATAACTCCTTTGGTGACCAAGCGTTTCGATTGGTTGGTGGCTATGTATACGTTTCTCTATATTTCGGGGATGACTTTGTATTGCTACCGTGAGTTGCCTGTCTTTGATTTCCGCCCTTATCATATCGGGGCAGATATACGTAAAGGGATGGAAATTCCGGAAGGAGAGAAGCCTACTGTTTATGAGACCCGTTTTATTCTTCAAAAAGATGGAGTGGAGAAAGAGTTTACATTAGAAAATTATCCTGATAGCACATGGACTTTTGTGGATTCCAAAACGATGGTGAAGGAACAAGGATACGAACCGCCTATTCATGACTTTTCCATTATTCGTCAAGAAGACGGGGAAGATATAACCGATGAAGTACTGGATGATGATAATTATACCTTTCTGTTGGTGGCGCATCAGCTGAGCCAGGCGGATGATAGTACCATTGACCTGATAAATGAACTGTATGATTATAGTGTGGAGCATGGATATCAATTCTATTGTCTTACCTCATCACCCGATAGTGATATTGAAGACTGGCAGGAGCGTACGGGAGCCGAGTATCCTTTCTGCCTGATGGATGACATTACACTGAAAACCATGATACGCTCTAATCCCGGACTGATGTTGCTGAAGAACGGAGTGGTTATAAACAAGTGGAGTGTGAATAGTCTGCCCGATGAATATGTGCTGACCGACAGGCTGGAAAAACTGCCTTTGGCACAAATCAATGAAAAGACTTTCAGTCATAAAGTGGTGCTGGTATTGGCATGGTTTGTCTTTCCGTTGTTGTTTTTCAGCATGGTGGATGTCATTTGGGAGCATTTTCATAGGAAAAAGAAATTGAAAGAGAATCGAACAAAATAATTTCATTAACCCTTTAATAAAACAAACAAAATGAGAAAAAACATTGTTGCAGGAAACTGGAAAATGAACAAGAACCTTCAGGAAGGTATTGCTCTGGCAAAAGAATTGAATGAAGCTTTGGCTGCTGACAAACCTAATTGTGATGTGGTAATCTGTACTCCGTTTATTCACTTGGCTTCTGTTACTCCTATTGTTGACAAGGCTGTAATTGGTGTAGGTGCAGAAAACTGTGCAGATAAAGTATCAGGTGCATATACCGGTGAGGTTTCTGCTGAAATGGTAGCTTCTACAGGTGCTGAATATGTAATTCTGGGTCACTCGGAACGTCGTGCTTACTATCACGAAACTGTGGAAATCCTGGAAGAAAAAGTTAAATTGGCTTTGGCTAATAACTTGAAGCCTATCTTCTGCATCGGTGAGGTATTGGAAGAGCGTGAAGCTAACAAACAAAATGAAGTAGTTGCTGCTCAGTTGGCATCGGTATTCTCTTTGTCTGCCGAAGATTTTAGTAAGATTATCTTGGCTTACGAACCGGTTTGGGCTATTGGTACAGGTAAGACTGCTACTGCTGAACAGGCTCAGGAAATCCACGCGTTTATCCGTTCTTTGATTGCCGACAAGTATGGTAAAGAAGTTGCTGATAATACTTCAATCCTTTATGGTGGAAGCTGCAAGCCTTCTAATGCTAAAGAATTGTTTGCTAACCCTGACGTAGACGGTGGCTTGATTGGTGGTGCTGCTTTGAAAGTTGTTGACTTCAAAGGTATTATCGATGCATTCAAATAATTAATTTCATCACAGATTACTCAAGCTTACACAGATAAAGAATCATAAAATCGTCTGTGGAAATCTGAGTAATCTGTGATGATTTACTTAAATTCATAAAACGACATGAGATACATTTTTATCCTACTCTTTTTGAGTCTCGGACTTTCCGCTTTGGCACAGCAGAACATAGTAGAAAGCTTGCAGCGTAACCGTGCCGGAGAAGGTACTGTAACCATCCGTCAAGATCCTAAAATAACAGGCTTGATTGGTAGTATCTATACAGGGAATGTTACGGGAGGTGAGCAGAAAATGTTGAAAGCCAGAGGGTATCGGGTTCAGGTCTATGCAGGAAACAATTCGCGGGTGGCTCGTAATGAAGCTAATAATGTGGCTGCCAAGGTGAAAGAGGAGTTTCCCGATATGCCTGTCTATGCCTATTTCCAGCCTCCTCGTTGGCTGTGTCGTGTAGGTGATTTCCGCAGTATTGAGGAAGCGGATGCCGCCATGCGCCGTCTGAAGGCTACCGGTGTTTTTAAAGAAGTATCTATTGTTCGTGAACAAATTAATATTCCCCTGGACTAATAACATGGAAGAACTATTGCATCCCGAATGGTCAGCAGAGAAAATTGAACAGTTGAAAGGCCATTATCAGAGTATTTTATCCCTATTGGGTGAAGATGTAGAAAGAGAAGGATTGCTGAAAACTCCTGAGCGCGTAGCCAAAGCTATGCTGACATTGACACGCGGTTATGAACAAGATCCGCATGCCATTTTGTTGGGAGCTAAATTCAAAGAAGAGTATAGTCAGATGGTTATCGTGAAAGATATTGATTTCTTCTCTTTGTGCGAACACCATATGCTTCCGTTTTATGGAAAGGCACATGTTGCTTATATTCCCAATGGTTATATCACCGGTTTGAGTAAGATTGCCCGGGTAGTGGATGTGTTTTCTCATCGGTTGCAGGTACAGGAACGTATGACACTGCAAATAAAAGAATGTATTCAGGAAACCTTGAATCCGCTGGGAGTGATGGTAGTGGTCGAAGCCAAGCACATGTGCATGCAGATGCGCGGGGTGGAGAAACAAAATGCCATTACTACTACTTCTGATTTCACTGGTGCGTTTAACCAGGCTAAAACACGTGAGGAATTTATGAATTTGATACGGCATAACCGATAAGGAGTTATGCCTTTATTTTAGTACTACCCGGTCGCCGGCACGCTTGGCCATAATTTTTTGTAATTCACTTAATTCTTTAAAGTGGGCCATAACTTCAAGGCATTTATCGGCATTGGCTACTACTTCAGGTTTGTTCAATGCTTGCAGCGTATATTTCATATCCTCTTCTAATATGGCAAGTTTGAAGTCGATAAGTTGGTGCGGTACCAATTCGTGTAAGCGTTCTTCATCTTTAACCATCGCTTGTGAATTGCTTTTACTCAGTTGGTAACGATCATTTATCATATCTGCCGCCAGTTTGCTGATTGTAGGATCGGGATGAGCCAGAAAATAACGCTCTGCCGTGAAGTTGGGGTCATGCAGATGAGCTTCTGCTTCTGCCAGTATTTTCCGGTGCAACGGATTATGGAACTGTAATTCATCCTGTTTCAAATCCATAGAAATATATTCTATCACAGTAAGAGGAGTTTCCGTATTTTCTTCCGTTTCTACATAGCACATGACTTTCTCTCCGTGGCGTATCAAAGTTTGAAGCAGTAACTGCTCTTTTACATAAAAAACGTACTTTTCCCGTCCTTCTTGGGGAATATACGATTGATATCCCGCTTCTGCTTCTGCAGGAGGAAACGGAGGGGGAACATTATCATCCACGCCTAGGGTGGGCATATCGGCAGGAGGTATGCTGCCGGCAGGAAAAGGAGTATCCGCTGGAGGCAGAGAGCCGGTAGTGGCGGATGCGTCTTTTTCTTTCTTGATTTGTTCCAGATAGTTATCATCCCGTTGAAGCAGATGCTTTTTGATCTCGTCTAAAATAATTTGCTCGTTTACGTTCAAGAGGGTAGCACATTCTGTCAAGCAGGTATATCGAATTACTTTATCCGGAATCAGTCCGATACTTCGTGCCATGTCCGATATCAATCCGGCCCGTTTGATGGGGTCCCTTTGTGCGTCTTTTAGTAAAAGGTTGGTCTTGAAACGGATAAAGTTCTCTTCGTGATCATCAATGTATTTTCTGAATTCCGTGGCATTGTGTTTTCTGGAAAAACTATCGGGATCATCTCCGTCAGGCAGAAGCAGCACTTTGATATTCATGCCTTCTGCAAGTAACATATCGATGCCTCGGATACTTGCTTTTATACCGGCTTCGTCACCATCATATAATAAGGTGATATTGGAGGTGAAGCGGTGTAGCAACCGGATTTGTTGTTCGCTCAATGCTGTACCCGAGTTGGCCACCACATTCTCCAGCCCGCACTGGTGCATGGCAATTACATCGGTGTATCCTTCTACCATGTAAACACAGTCGGCTTTTACAATGGCAGCTTTAGCCTGATAAATGCCATATAGTTCTTTTCGTTTACTGAAGATTTCGGATTCGGGCGAATTGACGTATTTTTGGTTTACTCCCTTGGTACGGCTGTCCAGTACACGTCCGCCGAAGCCAAGCACTTTTCCGCTGATGTTAAACCATGGAAATATCACACGTCCCCAAAAACGGTCGCGTAAACTGCCATCTTCTTTTTCGTAGCATAGTCCGGTCTTGAGCAAAAATTCTTTTTTATATCCTTTTCGCATGGCTTCTTGTGCCAATGCGTCAGGAGCGGTAGTGCTGTATCCCAATTGGAATTTCTTGACAATATCGTCACGGATGCCCCGTTGGCGGAAATAAGACATGGCAATGGCTTTTCCGTCAGCGTGATTGTAGAGGATATTTTGAAAATAATCGCGGGCAAACTCATTGACAACAAAGAGACTTTCCCGTATATTTTGTACTTGTTTCTCCTCATCGGTCAATTCGCGTTCCTTTATTTCTATATTGTATTTCTTTGCCAGCCAGCGTAGTGCTTCGGGATAGGTCATCTGCTCGTGTTCCATAACGAAATGGACAGCATTTCCACCTTTGCCACAGGCGAAGCATTTGCATAATCCTTTGGCCGGTGATACATAGAATGAAGGGGTTTTGTCATCATGGAATGGACAAAGTCCGACAAAATTCACACCGCGTTTCCGCAGAGTGACAAACTCGGATACCACATCTACAATTTGTGCGGCATCCAGTATCCGGTCTATGGTGGGTTGGTCTATCATTGCGAGTGCGAAGATACAAAAAAAACATCGCCAAGGGTGAACCCGGCGATGTTTTTAACGGAATATTGTAATCAGAATTATTTAATATAAGGATTCAGTTTGTTCCATTCGGAAACTGGAGGAAGTACTCCCATAGCAATCACTTCATCACGCAAAGCACAAAGGTGTGCATAACTTTTTTCTAATGCGGCTTCTTCTTCGGGCGTGCCTTTCACTTCTTTTAAGTGGCAGCCATCCTTGGTGATGGAAGTTTCCCAGGCCATCATGATATGGTCGAACTTACCATTGGATACGTAAGTTCCTGCAGGCCAGCGGAATGGTTTTCCTCCCATAGCGGCGGCAATCATTTCGATAGAAACATAGGACGGGCTTTGGAAAGAAGAGCGGCCGCGCAGGTTGATGATGTTTGCACCGCCTTTAGTTACTTTTTGTTGTATTTCGGTCCATTGTTCTTTTGTCAAAGCATCAGTGCCGATGATATCAAGTAATGCTTTTCCGTTTACTTTAGCGGTAGAAGCATAAACAGCCATCTGCTCACCATGACCGCCATACGTGCGGCAGTTTTCTACGTTATCCATAGCGATGCCGAAATGCTTGGACAATTCGCTGCGCAAGCGTGTAGAGTCAAGAGCGGCAAGGGTTGTAACTTGTGATGGTTTCAAACCTGAATATAATAAGGTGATCAGACCGGTGATATCAGCCGGATTGAAAATAACCACGATATGTTTTACGTCCGGACAGTAGGCCTTTACATTTTTTCCGAATTCTTCAGCGATGGCTGCGTTTCCTTTCAGCAAGTCTTCACGGGTCATGCCGGCTTTACGTGCCGCACCACCTGAGTTTACAATATATTTAGCATCGGTCAAAGCTTCCTTGATATCGGAAGTGAATGTGATGTTCATGCCTTCGAAACCGCAATGGTATAGTTCTTCTGCCACACCTTCCAGACCGGGAGCGTATGGGTCATACAAACAAATATTGGGAGTAAGACCCATCATGATAGCAGTTTGAGCCATGTTCGATCCAATCATTCCGGCAGCGCCTACGATTGTCAGCTTTTCATTCGTTACAAATTCCATAATTCTATTATTTAAAGTTTGTATAATATAAACACTTTTGTGGGAGAGGATGTTCTCTCTTCCGGGTACAAATTTACAAAACCTTTTATTATGGTGTTTATTCTAAAAAATTATATGGGATAATAGAAAGTTATCCCATATAATCATCTTGGGATGGTAAGTTCCAGAATACTTGTCAATCAAGATGTTAAACAGTATTTATTCAAACAGGTTTGTGGATGTGACAAATAATGATATGATCTGTTATGTATTGATGTTTATATAGCTTTTTAATGCGTCTACATATTCTTCAAAGGCTTCAAGCCCTTTTAGTGTAATCTTACAAATGGTACAAGGCATTTTTCCCTTGAAAGTCTTGATGACTTCTACATAGCCAGCCTTGTTCAGCTTGTCTATTTGCACACTCAGATTACCTGCCGTCGCTCCTGTCTGTTGTTTCAGATAGCTGAACTCGGCCTCTTCCACTGAAACCAGTATGGACATCACGGCAAGTCTCAGTTCGGAATGTAGTAATGGATTCAATTCTTTGAACATAGGCGCAAAGTTACGATTTTTTTTGTTTACGGGCAGCATGATTCAATACATGTCCCGGAATAACCATCATGAAAATAAAGACAGGAGCGAAGATTAATATCTGGTTTGGACCTGGATAAAAAAGGCATCCGATGGAGCTTAACGCTCCCAGTGTGCCGCAAATAGTGACAGTTTTATAACCTACCACCAGTCCTGTTAGTGTAGTCCCCATGCCCATCAGCAGAAGGATTATGAACAGGATGGGAAGTTGCCAGAAAAACATGGCGAGCATGGATATCAGAAAGCCGGTTATGCCGAATACCAACCAAATATAATTGATTACTTTGTCCAAATGAGTCTTGATACCCGGCTGCTGATTACGTGTAGAGAGGTAAGTTCCTGTTCCTGCGATGATAGGGAGTAAGAACCATAGGTATTGCCAATAATAATTTCTGGTAGTTACTACCAGAAACCAGATCAGCAGGCTGACAAAGAGGGTGGTATATCCCCAAAAGAGGAATGGCATGCCACAATTGGTTTCTAGCCTGTTTTTTGTATTCTGAATCATTTGAGCGATGAGTTCCAAACTCTCTTTCTCATTCAATTTTCTTTCTTCCATACTGTTTTTTCTTTTTAGTTTGTGATTGATTAATATTTGATGCTTTTTTCTATGGCTGTCATCAGCAAGCTGATTCCCCAGCCTGCTATCACCCATAGTACCCACCAGTAGTGTGGACTGGTAAACCAGTTTATAGCTATAAGAAACAGGTTTATTACCACATAATAGACTAATGACCAAGTGAGCCAATTCCAAAAATGACGGGCACTTTGCCGGCATGCTGCTTCGATTTGTTCCTGGGTTGGAACTGTCTTTTCGTTGTTTTGGTTTGTTTTCATAGGCTTTATTTCTTACTTATGGTGATATAAAGTTAGTGGTCTGTGCTATACTTTCAGTAGCAAATCTCGGAATAGCTAGTGTGGCACATGCCAGGATAGTGGCACGCTTCTTGTAAAATATTGTGTTTGTTTTCATTGTTATGATGCTTTATAGGTTGAATGACAAAAGTTTATTTTACTTAAATACTTTACAAATGTAATATAGTTTATAATATAAACCAAATTATTATAGAACTTTTTTCAAATAATAATTATCAAGTGTGTATGTGCGGTAGAGGGGGAGGTGCAAAATATGTAGTCTTCTTTATGAATTTTACATTCAGACTCTGGTTGGCACGTACTTGAATAAGGACATTCTTCTCTGCTTTTTCTTTCCTGGAGTTTTTCAGCAGTGGCAATAGCTTTTGAAAACTCACTTGTGTGTGTTGTGTATATCGTACTGCGTTTTTCGTAGCTGTTTTCCTGTCCATTCCTTGCCCTGCCCTGGCTTGCGGTGTCCGGTTGTCCTTCGGATTTGCTTCTTTTCCGTCTTTCTTGTTTTCCGTCTGCTGTTTTCGTATGGGCC
>OHAY01002106.1_pt1 | contig 16537 bp, 9 predicted proteins | sample 1577191 | NCBI WGS metagenome assembly OHAY01 (sample SAMEA3541504, study PRJEB24748) | human gut metagenome | biome: human gut; feature: human-associated habitat; material: faeces | place: China | collected 2012 | reverse complement strand
ATTATTTATAAAATGTTAAAAGAAATAGAATAGAAAAAGAAAGAGAAATCGTGTTGAGGCATGGTTTCTTTTTTTTGAACGAAGTTCATAAAAAGGTATTATATGGAAGAGTATCGATACGATGGAACAGATTTTACAAAAAAATAAAAAAAATCTTTCCTATTTGTAACATTATAAAAAATCCACAAATGGTATATAATTCAGAAACGTTGATGAGAAACATTCTCTGATTCAAATAGACAATGAGAAAAAATTATATTGAAAACCCATCATCGCATTACTATATGTTGCGATATTATTATTTATAGAATTCTAGATCTTATATCTGATGATAGAGTAGAACGACCCCCATATCTTGATGAAATTGATGGAAATTTTTGAATAATCAATTTCATCGTCCGACAGGAACCCACTATTTTTTTTAGGACGAACTAATACCTGAAATAGTTCAGTTTAGTTAAGGGAAGGGGGAAAAACTATGCAGCTTACAAGTACAACGGATTATGCTATCAGAATCGTATGTTATCTGGCAGCACAAAGGCAGATGATCTCTACATCAGAATTATCTCAGGAACTAAGTGTTCCATCCAGTTATATTCCAAAAATAACAAAAAAGTTAAAGCAAGCAGGAATCATAAAAGCCTGTGAAGATACAAATGGTGGCTATATGCTGGCAAAACAACCGGAGAATATTTCTCTGATGGAAATTATATCGTGTGTAGAGGAAACAATGGCAATTAATCGTTGTTTGGAAGAAGATCGTTTTTGTTCCAGAAATTTAAAAGATACCTGCAAGATACATAAAATATTGTTGAGTTTGCAGAATGCATACAATAATAAATTAGAGAGCGTAAAATTTTCAGATGTTATCCGCCTTGGAGAAGATGAATATTTTGGACGATTTTATGTTGTATTAAAACTGAACTTGAAGGAAAAAAGCTACGAGTGTGTATATTCACATATCCGTGAAGTGTATGAGAAAGTAAGGAAAACAGAAAGCTATGAAGAGTTCATAAGCCAATATGTAGAAAGATACGTGTATGCTTCTGACAAAAAAATGGTTCATGACTTTATGAACCAGAAGAGACGATACGGATGATTTCAAATGGCGAATGTGGGGCGTTTTCCACAAAAATGATCCAGTGCTTGACGGCGGCAGTTATCCAGCCAGAGTGGTTAAAAGTAACAAAAAGTTAACCATGACAGAAGATTTGAGGCGATTTTTATGAATAAGAAATTGAGTGTTTTAAGGCGAATTACAGCAATCGTTCTGTGTGTTACATTATTATCTTCGCAAGTCGTAGTTGCGAATGATGAAGATTCAGAAAGAATGGATGTGCAGACCAATAGTGAAATTACAGATATATCGGAGCAGGATAGTTTCAGCAGTGATACATCTGAAACATCTGATATCACAGAAAGTGATATTCCTGATTCTTTTGAAGGAGAATCAGAGCCAAATACAGATATTAGTTCTGAAGTAACAGAGGAATTTGGTAATTCCAAAGATCAAGGATTTACAGATGGAGAAGAAACAATTATCGAGGATGAAAACACCTCAGATACTTTGGAAGAAGCAAATCCAGATTATGAAGATGGAAAAATATGTATCTACAATTACCAGCAACTTCTGCAAATCGGTACAGGAACACAGATGTTTTCCGGAGACAAAGATGGAAATGTTGGTGAAGGGGATAAGGTTCTTGCAGATGGTGCAGAACTTACCTATGCATCAGACGCTTCCTATTGTTTGATGAATGATATTCCAATAGATAATGAAAATGTCTGGAACTTCCCATCAGATTTTATAGGTAGCATCACTTCATCATCAGAGCACACGGGCAACACGGTATATGATTCAGTGACTGATACGATTTATGTGTATAACCGCTACCAGCTGGCACTGATGCAGGAAGAAGACTCAGACAGCGAACCCGTAATGAGTGAGGATTATATTGCTGAAAAGGTTGGAATGGGACAGGTTTTCACTTTGGAAGATGGTTCGTATCTTACTTACAGCAAAACACATAATTATGTGCTTGCTTCTTCATTTACAACAGAAACACCGGAGCTTCTTGCAAATAAGGCTGGGACAGAGGAGACAACTCAGGATATTACTAGTGCATATCCTTCCGACTATGAAGGAAGAAATTATTTCGGTCAGGTGGTAAAAAAGATTGGTGATAAAAATTATATTCTGATTGGAAATGAAACACAGATTCGGGCAATCGGAACAGATACGGATGTGACAGAGCCAATCTGGCGAGTATATGAAACAAGAGAGAAAAAGTCGGGATTGTTAGGAGGATATACAGACTGGAAACCAGCAGCTGATACACAGACATACAAAACAGAACTGTATTATCCGGGTGATGCGGATATTGTAAAGTTTAATGACACATATAATTGGTCTGGAAAAGAATTGTATGGAAATAAAAAAGGTGACCATAAGCTGGGAGATACAGATGAGCAGAATGGTGGGGCTTTGTTAGGAACAGGTGCCACAAAACGATATCACTATGTGAGCAGTACGATTCAGGAGTCAGCTGATATGACAGTAACTGCAACAGAAAGTACTTCCAGTGATTCCAAAGCGGAATCCGTTGAAGCAGATGCAACTGTAAAAGACAGAGATTTGATTGATATGACTCCGGCAGAAAGTGAGGAAGTAGCTGAGCCAGAAAGTGATGATATAGATGCTTTTACAAGTGATGGTGACGAAAGTGATTTTACTGATGATATAGATTCGGAAAGTATAACAGTTGATGAGAATAAAACTTATGTACTTACTTATGATACGTCAAAACATAGCAATACCAATATTGCAGGCTCCGGATATAAATACAGCAAGGATGCGAATTACATCATCTTTCGTGATATTGACCTTTCCAAAGAAGGGACAAATTCTAATGGGAAAGATGATAACTGGACTCCTATAAAGAACTTCCAGGGAAATATGGAAGGTCGTAAGGGAATGACAGAAGGAGCTAATGTCAAAATCAGTAATGTAAAGATTGTACAGGACACAGCAATCAATCAGAGCACTTATTCAAATGGAAGCAGCTCAGACACAGAATATGGTGTTGGATTTTTCAGAAGTTTATCGACCCCATATGACAGTTCATTACAGATTTCATCAAAACAGGTTGTCGTAAAAAATCTTACCTTATCAGGAGTTTCTGTATCAACGACAACGAATTCTATTAAAAAAGATTTTAGTTTGCTTGGTGTAGTGTTGACCGGAGTTTTAAAAGTCCTGGGATTATCAAGTGGGTTGGAAAAGGATCCAAAATCTTTTTCAACAGGAGCTTTTGCCGGCGTTGTAAAAGGAAATGTACAGATATTAGACTGTCATGTAGAAGGATTATCAGGAGTCTCTAATGCAAACAGCTGGACAGGTGGTTTTGTCGGGTACATTTCGGGTATTACAAAATATGAAGCTCTTTCAGAAGTGCTTAAAGGAGTAACGGACGCACTTAGTACTTTATTAAACTTGATTCCAGTATTAGGTCTTGGGGATTTGATTACAACGCTTTTGAATGGAGGCGTTCTAAGTGTTGGAAACCTGATTCCAATTGGTTATGTGAATCCGGTGTTCAGCAATTGTTCAGTATCTGGCAATGATACGATATCTGGGCAGAATTATACAGGTGGATTTGCTGGTGAAACAATAGGTGCTGTAATGACTGGATGTTCAGTTAATGGTACTGAGAGTGTTAATGGTACTGATTACTCAGGAGGATTTATTGGCCGTGCTTCCAATGCAGTTGTTGCAGGTGCACTGGATCATCTGGGAATCCAAATAGCTGATTTCCCGGTTAATACAGTATTGCTTGGATGCAATATTAATGGCAGTGCAAATGTATCTGCAACTGGAAGTTCTGGTAAGGAAAGTGGTTATGCAGGTGGATTTATAGGAGAAATGCGTAACAGTTATGCCGTGGACTGCAGTATTTCTTCTCTTGGTACAATGTCCGGAAAAGATTATACCGGAGGATTTGCCGGCTTAGCAACCCTTGGTGCTGTTACATCTATTGATGAAAATAAAGGTCTTCTTGATCTTGTGAAAAAACTTCTTACAGGTTTGTTGAACGGTAATATTACGGATATGGATATTTTGAACTTGGTGGGACTTCGCCCTTCTGTTATAAGCGGATGTACCATTGGCGGAAGTACGATATCCTTAGATGCCAGTGGCAAATATGCCGGCGGACTTGTAGGATATGCCGGAGCTGTTCAGATTTCTAATACTTCAGAACTTGCAGATGGTTCAAAATCAACTACAAAAGCTTTGAATCGTATGCTTGCAAAAAACAGTATTTCTTACAGTTTTAATGAGCATTCTAATAGTATTACTGCATCAGAAAGCATGTCTGTTTCAGCAACAGAGAATGCTGGAGGAATCTTAGGCTATGCGAAAATGACCAGTGTCAGTGATGTCCTTGGCGGAACAGTTACAGCAGCAGACTACATGCGTTTTGAATGTAAAGATTGTTCCGTAAACGGAGGCTCTTTGGGACTTACAGTTACTGCGTCAGATAAAGAGAATGGTCGTGCCGGAGGTGCTATCGGTTATGGAACAGGTGGAGAAGTAAGGAAAATATCCGTCACAAATCTGAATTCTGTAACGGCTGGAAAGTGTGCAGGAGGATTTGCCGGATATTTCGGAAGTGGTACCCTTGCTAATGTTGGTGGTATTAAACTTCTTGGATTACCGCTTTTGAAAATTGACAGCCTTCTTTCTGTAGGTCAAATGATTGAGACGTTTACAGTTGACAGTACTGTTTCAGGTGTTTCGTCAGGATACAGTGTGTCTACCGAAAATGAGAACGGTTACAGCGGTGGTTTTATTGGAGAATGTATTAGTGGACGAGCAAGGGACACAAAGATCAGCAACCTGAAAACGGTTACTGCAGCTGCAACATCAGGAAAAGCCGGAGGCTTTGCAGGTTTTGCCAAAGCCGGAGATGCATTAAGTGCCGGAGATTCCACTACATCAAAACTGACAGGAATTGAATTAGAGAATCTGCTTGGAGTTGTCAGTGCCCTGAGACCGGAGTTCAATAATACGTCTATTGCCTATGTTTCGAATGGTTCTGATCCTCAGGTATCCGCTGATATGGCGGGCGGTTTTGTGGGTGACGGACAGGCAGTAGATATCAACTATGGAAACAACAATTCCGGATTCAAAGCAGACACAGACACCAATATTACCGGACTCTCTTATATAAAGGGAACCAGCTATGCCGGTGGTTTTGCAGGAAGGCTGATGCCTGGTGATGTGGCACAGACAGGTTCTATTAAGTTACTGGGACTCTTAAATGTAACGCAGCTTCTCAGTGTCATGGATGTGGCTTATCCGAGAATTTCCGATTCTTCTATTAAAGGAAACAACTTAGTTGTAACAGCATCCGGAAAAAATGATGATGTGGCTCTTGGAGATGCCGGAGGATATATCGGTAATGGAAAAGCAGTCATGGTGAAGAACTCTGATGTGACTAATGTAAAAGAAGTCACGGCACCGTATCATGCCGGGGGTTATATCGGAATCATGCGTTCCGGAAGTGCGGCGGAGGCAGGAGATGCCACAGGAGAGCTTTTAAACAGTGTCCTTGGTAAAATCCTGAGTCTGAAAGAGTTGGCGAGTGTCTTGCAGGCTGCATCCAGCAAAATTACAAATTGTAAAGTTGCTGGTACCGCAGATGGTTTGACTGTTACGGCTGACAGAGGATCTGATAACGCAGAAGGCTATGCAGGTGGCTTCGTTGGAGAGATGCAGAGCGGTCATGTAGATAATTCAGCAAATGCTGTTGATTCCGGAAAAGGCACGGCAGTGGAAAATCTTCTGAAAGTAGAAGGACTTCGTTATGCCGGAGGATTCGGAGGTCTTGTAAAAGCTGGAGCGGTCGCTGAGATTGGAGCTGAGTCATCGATTCTTACAAAAGTGGTTGATCTGACAGGATTACTTTCCCTGGTCAATGCCTTTGTTCCGGTGATCAGTAATGCCAGTGTACGTTCTGTAAAGGATGGCTTTACCGTACATGTTACAGGAACTCTTGAAAAAGACAGCACCAACGATGCGGATGCCGGAAGTGCCGGAGGCTTTATTGGCTGCGGAACCGGTGTACAAATCAGTAATTCTGATGTAAATAAACTGCAGCATACCCGTGTCAGTGAGCCAAAGAATCTGCAGCAGGAAGATGGCAGCAGTTATTACGGAAATGACAGTGCATATGCGGTAAGTGGTTATCGTTATGCCGGCGGCTATATTGGGAAAGCTGCTATGGGAAGTACGGCGGCTATCGGAGGTGCAAGCGTTCTGGATCATGTACTTTCTGCTACAAATCTGTTATCAGCATTGACCGTAGTTGCATCTATCATAGACAGTTCAGATGTTTACGGAGCGATAGGCGGATTTCATGTTCTTGCAACAGATGGAGACGGTGATACCGGAAAAGCCGGTGGATATGCAGGAGAACTTCTTGGAGTTCAGATTCAGAATAGTAATTCTTATAATTTTGCACATATCATAGGGCGTGAAAGTGCCGGTGGATATGTTGGAACTATGGAGCCGGGGAATGCGGCAGATGTGGTAGATGGATTAAGTGCTCTTGGAGGACTGATCAAGGCAGATAATCTTCTTGGCGTTTTACAGGCATTTGTTCCTGTAATCAAAAACAGCGAAACAACCAGTATTCCATGTGGAGGTGCTGTGAGGGCTCAGGCTGAGAGTGATGACGGCATTTACCGTGGGCTTGCCGGAGGCTATGCAGGTTACAACTACGGCGGTCAGATCTGGGGAAATAATAGGGATAAGTGGAAAGGCTCTGCATATACAGGAACCGTAAGGGAATGTGCGTCCTATCGTATCCGTTCCGTATATGGAACGGAATATGCCGGAGGCTATACAGGACTGATGCGGTGTGCGAATGTTGCAGATACAGGAAGTCTGAAGGTTTTATTTGGTCTTATTAAACTGAGTAATCCGCTGACGCTTCTTCAGGCGGTGTATCCGACAGAAAAGAATACAGCTGTCTACGGACCGCTTCGTGGACTGGATACGGATACCTGGAATAAGTGGGTTGGTGCTGTCGGCTCTTACGGAAGTTACGGTAATCTATTACAGGCACTTGGTAAAGTCAATGATCAGAATCGGTTAAATGAGATCATTTCTCAGTATGCATACGGATACGCAGTCACAGCAGGAAGGAGCATTCTGGCAAATAAAGCAACACAGGGCGGTTCTGCCGGAGGCTATGTAGGACGGATGGAAGGTGGTACCGTTACAAATGGAACTGCAACAGATCTTCAGTTAGCAGAGGCTTATAGAAGCAGTGGTGGTTTTGCTGGTGAGATGCTTACCGGTTCTGTGGCAAACACAGGTGATGTTTCATTGGCAGGTCTTAAGATTATCGGTGCCGACAGTCTGGCAGCATTAAAAACCTTTGTTCCGGTTGTAAAACAGTCCCATGTGAAAGGCTATCGTTCCGGAGCAAGGATTAAAGCAACCGGTATTGCAGACAAAGACCCGGCAGGATTTGCCGGAGGTTATGTGGGAAGGATGATCGGTGGCCAGATCTGGGGAGATGGAACCAACTCCTGCAGTATCAAAAATTTAAGGCGTGTAGATGGAACTTCCTATGTAGGCGGTTTTGCCGGAAAAGTAGATCCGGGCAGTGTGGCAGCTGTTGATACAGCTACAAAGCAGGGGCTTTTAAACCAGCTGTTGAATGTGCTCATGGTAAATGCCCCGGCAGAGCTGATCAAGGTTTTGAACGCAACTGTTTCCACTATTCGCTGTGCATCTGTTTCAGCCTGGGATGACTGGGGCGTGATCGTAAACGGGACCTATAAAATTGGCAGCAATACCCGGTATGCAAAAGCAGCAGGAGGATTCGCAGGAAGTCTCTGCGGAGCGGTCCTTGGCGAGAAGGATACGCCTGGAAGCGGAATCCATGCAGACAAGATCCGTTCTGTAATAGCCGGTGAATATGCAGGTGGATGCTTCGGTATTGCGGATGTTTCCGGTGCTGCAAATATTAGTGCCAATGGTGAGACCTCTGTCTTACAGTATCTTTTAAAGCTTGGAAAAACCGATGTGTTGGATGCGTTCCGAAGCTATGTATATTACGGAAATGTCACCGGCAGCCCGGATGCAGGGCTTGGTGTCAGTGCAAACACAGCGACAAAATCAGGTCAGAATAATGAAGTAACATATAGCGGAACGGCTGGAGGATTTGGTGGTTCCCTGTTAAATGGATCTGTCAAAAACAGCAGCGTAACAGGATTAAATTATGTAACAGGTCTGAACAGCGTAGGTGGCTTTGTAGGATACTCCGGAAAAAGCGGAGTTGTAAAAATGGAGAAGCTGGATGTGCTGGGAAATAATACCGGACAGCTTTTAGGCGGTGCCCTCGGCGTTCTGGATATTTTCGGTTCCCACATTGATGACAGCAGTGTGACAGGCATACCTGGTGGTTATACGGTTCAGAGTAAAGACGGAAAGGAGCAGAGTAAAGACGGAAAGGAGCAGATCGCCGGAGGATTTATCGGCTATGCAAATCTTGCCAGAATGTCAGGTTGCAATGCCGGAGATGCTAAAAATCAGGAAAATAGCCTGAAACAGGTAGCATCAGGCGGAACAGCAGGAGGCTTCGCCGGAAGAACAAGCTTTGCCTATCTTGCAGATGTAAAACTGGATTCCACAGTAGTCGACGCTTTGCTCGTAGTCCTGAATAACCTTGTAAAGGCGTTGTATCTGGATAAGATTCAGGATTCCAATCTTTTGCATATTAATCTTGGAATTGTGAAGGTTGATGCACTGTACGATGGAAATCTCATCCATGTGAATCTGCTTGGACTGGATATTTCCGTTGGGCTGTCTAAAAAGTCTGATGATAACAATCAGCAGACAGATTTTGCAATCATTAAGATCGGAGATTCCTCTATTAAGCTTCCATGTGACAAAAACGGAATCATAACGAAAGATAATGATGTAAAGTCCAACATCAGTGTCAACCTGATTAAGGCAAACAGGACAAAAATTACAGACAGCAATGTATATGGAATCAGTACGGGATACGATGTCTATGCCGGCGGTGCCGGAAATGATGCAGACGGTACTGCAACAGATGGACGAAGCGGAGGCTTTGTAGGATATAACGACGAAGGACTGCTGAAAAATAACAACATGTATTACTGCGATGTGGTCCGTGGAACATCTAAATTGGTGGGACCATTCAGCGGAAAAAGTAATCTGGAATCTGTATATGACTTTAATACAAAAGCAGGTGTAGAAGGTGAGAATAACAATTATCGTATCTACCGAAAACCGGCGATTACTTTTGATGAGATCAAAAAGAATTCGAAACTTCTGACAGATACGTTCAGTCGGGAAAATGGATGGAGTATCTTTTCCATAAAACATGTGGTACAGGTAGATGAATATGATACCTTGCAGAATGCAGTCATGGCAGCAAAGGGCTCCTCTGAAACAGCAGATCTGAATGCTTATGTATCAGATGCCAAAGCCGTTTTGATGTCAGATGCCAAAACAACAGTAAATACAGGGGATAGCACGTCACCGGAACCATCAGATGCACAGGATCCATGTGATGAATATGTAAATCTGACCATTAATAAGGTATGGAAAGATTTCCGAAATATGGATGGTAGCAGACCTAAGTCCATTACGGTCACGATTTCCAGAAGCTGGACGGATGCAGATGGAACAAAACATACAGAAGTTGTGCCGGGATATAAAGACCATGTGATAGATGGCGATATCTCAAAATCTACATGGCAGGAGATTATTAAGTCAGAAAAACCGGATAAGCGGCTCCCGGCCTATATAAAAGATGCTAACGAAATTCCGCATTATTATAAATATTTTATTACCGAAAAGGAAATAGAAGGATATACAACTACAATCGAAACCTCTAAAGATGGATTTACCTTCACGATTATCAACCGGCATTTTGCACTGCTTCCGGATACCGGCGGCGAGGGCATTATGATGTTTATCATAGCAGGTGGCCTGTTGTTAGCGTTCCTGCTTTATACCGGACGCAGAAGGAAACGGAAACAGACGATGTAGGAAAGGGGGAGCAGGGTCATGAGAGAGATATGGCTGCGTGGGGAACTTCCACCGTAAAGGCTGAAAGAATCCCAAGCAAACCAATAAAAAATCAAAAGAAAGTGAGAAGAGGAACATGAAGAAATTAGTATCAAGATTTATGGCAGTTCTGATGGCAATGACCATGATACTGTCCATGAGCATGACTGCATTTGCGGCAGATGCTCCAAAAGGAATCCTGACAGTCAACAATACAGTGGCAGGAAAGACTCTGGATCTGTATCAGATTTTTACAGCAACAAAAAATGAAGCGGGCAATGTAGCATATACACTGAACAGTGCATATGAGGGATTCTTCCAGAGCAAAATTTCTGGTGCTTCTACATTAACAGGTGAAGCATTAAGTGAAAAAGCATATAACTATGTTAAAGATCAGGTCGGAACAGATGGAAGTAATGGCGCAGCGTTTGCAAAAGATATCTTGGACTGGATTCTTAAGAATAAAACTACTGTAGCTGCTACTTATACAACTGCAACTACAACCGATGGTACTACAGTAATTAATGATCTGGCATATGGATACTATGTAGTTTATCCATTAGGTGCAACAGATACATCTACAGCACCTGGAAATGAAAAAGTAAAATCTGTAGCCTCTTTAGTTAGCGTTACAGGTATTGATGCTACAATTAACATGAAGAGTAATTACCCGACAGTAGACAAGAAAATCATTCAAGCACAGAGTGGAAGCGGAATTACAGTTGGTGCTATTGTGAATGGCTCATGGGAAGGCAACCATCAGCTGGAGTTGGAAGACGAGAATGATCCTGAGGACACCATCGCACCATGTGGTGCAGCAGATGGAAAGAAAGCTGAAGATTTTGGAATTGGCGATACCATCACTTATCAGCTGACTTCTAAAGTGCCGGATATGACAGGATATAATTCTTATACTTTTAAATTTAGCGATACTTTGTCCAAAGGACTGGACTTAAAAGAAGTACTGTCTGTAAAAGTTGGAAATACAACACTTACAGCTAAAAGTACAGGAGCAAATACATATGCACTTGCATATGACGAAGATACCCGTACTTTAACAGTTACTTTAAATGATTTCTATAATTCCTATAAGAATCATACAGGCGAAACAATCACAGTTGTTTATACTGCAACCTTAAATAAAGATGCTGTAATCGGTATGAATCCAAATACCAACAAGGCGGTCGTTGAGTACAGTAATGATCCGAAGTCAGAGGGAACAGGTACATCTGAGCCAAGCATCGTAGATGTACATACCTTCAATTTCACAATCTTCAAATATTATTTAAAAAATGAGACTAAGACTGCACTTGCAAATGCAGAATTTGAGCTTTATAAGGCAAATACAGAAGGTAATGCAGCAGATACAGATGCAAAGATTAATATTGTAGACGAAAGAAACGGTGTATACCGTCAGGCAACAGCTGATGAAGCTAAAGTAACAGGCTTTACTTCTGCAAAAATTGTATCCGATGATGATGGTAAAGTTCTTGTAAAAGGTCTTGAAGCTGGAACTTACTACTTAAGAGAGACAAAAGCTCCAGAAGGATACAATAAACTTCTCAGCGACATCAAGGTTGAGATCAAACCAGTATATGATGAAACAACTGGCAAACTGACAAGCTATTCTGTCGATTACACATACAATGGAACTAAAACAACAGGTACTGCAATCACAACCAAAGATAACTCTCCAGAAGTAGCTGTAGAAAACAAGACAGGTGCACAGCTTCCATCTACTGGTAGCAAGGGTGCCCTCATGGTAACACTGGCTGGTATCGTTCTTTTCGGTGCATTAACAGCAAGCAAAGCTTTTGGCAAAAAGAAAGCAAACAACTAAGACATTCTGAAGTTTAAGAATGGATAAAAAGACAGTTCATCTTCCCGGTATTGTACCGGGAGGATGTCTGCTTTTTCTGAAATGTCCAGTGTGGACTGGGTATTTCAGAAGAAACAGACGAAAAGGTGAAAGGTATTATGAAGAAAGTAGTGAAAATACTAAGAGGAATCGGATATCTGGCGGCATTTTCTTTAATCCTGTATCCGGTAGTGAGCAATTACATCAATCAGATGAACAGCACAACGATTGCTACAGATTATGAACAGGAAGTTTCTCATCTGTCGGAAGAACAGGAAAATGCCATGATCGAGCAGGCACAGGAATATAACGAAAGCCTGATCGGAATTGGTTCCATAGCAGATCCATTTTCAGAAAGCAATGAAAATCAGACAGAAAATGATGTGTATAACAATCTTTTGAAAATTGATGATACCGGAATGATGGGATATATTGATATTCCAAAACTTGATGTTGTCCTTCCGGTTTATCATGGAACATCCGAAAAAGTACTGCAGTCAGGTGTAGGACATCTGAAAAACACCTCGCTTCCGGTAGGCGGTGAGAGCTGTCATGCGGTATTATCCGGACACCGTGGACTTGCAAATGCCAAGATATTCACCGACCTGAACAAGATGGAGGTTGGAGATGTATTTTATATTAAAGTTCTTCATCATACCTTTGCCTATCAGGTGGATCAGATTCTGACAGTATTGCCATCCGATACAGATTCTTTACAGATTGAAAAGGGCAAGGATTATGTAACACTGGTCACATGCACTCCTTATGCAGTTAACACGCACAGACTGCTTGTACGTGGCACTAGAATTCCGTATGAAGAGGCACAGAAGATAGATGAGGAAGTTGGTCTTCAGCGTACAATTCCATTCAATTTGATTCTATTGATTGGTGGAATTATTGCTTTCATCATCATATGGGTGAGCATTAAGTTACATAAACGCAGGAAGGAGAAAAAACATGAGCAGAATAAGTAAACGTAAGCGAATATATATGTGTATGGCCAGTGTGATGTGTATGCTTTTACTCCTCATTCCGTTACCTGTGTCTGCTAATAATCAGGGAAGCATATTATTAAAAGCTACTGTTGAAGATGAAGCTGCAGTATATAATCTAAGCAATACTGAATTTACGATGTATCAGGTTGGCATATATAAAAAGAATTCATGGGTTTTAGAGACTGAGTTTGCAAAGTCTGGAGTCATATTTGATTTTGATGATTCTTCCGCTCAGGCAGAAGCTGCAAAAAAACTGGGAAAATATGTACAGGATAACAGCATCAGAGGAATATCTGGAAAGACCAATTCAGATGGAGAAGTTATGTACAGAGATCTGGAAAAAGGAGTGTATCTTTTTGTCCAGACACAAAAAACACAAATTGGCAATCAAGTATATCGAAGTGAACCTTTTATCATAACAGTTCCGGGTAATTATGACGGTCAGATCATCTGGAATGTAACGGCAGAACCTAAATTTAAAAATGAATCGATACCACCAATTACCCCGAATACGCCACCAGATTCAGAAGAACCATCGGGTGATAAAAGCAGTCGCACTCCAAATGTAAAAACGGGAGACGATACGAATGTAATTATGTGGCTTTCCTTAATGGGAATATCCTTAGTCATATTTAGTATTTGTAAAAGAAAAGTCCATAAATAATAGGAGAAGATCGGGAAATCCCGGTCTTTTCGTTTCGTTATATAACTGGCATAACCCAAAAACATATACCTCCGGAGGTGCACCGTATGGTGTCACTTGGGAGGAAATAGATCTGAAATCTTGGGAGGATTTGGAAAAGAATAATTGAGTTGTCAGTGCAATCTTATTTATCTTTTGTGACAGAAATAGGTTCCCGTTTTGCTGGAAGTAAGTCTGAACTGATCTCCGGAGCATTGAGCAGTGCAGTAAAATTCTGTCGGATGATATCCAGTGTCTTTTGCTTTTTCTGCAACTCCTTTTTTTTCCGGACAGTAGCAGCCTGTTCAGATTCAAGATTTTCTATCCTCTTTTGGATTTTATTAGAGCTTGGGATTTTGGTAACACCGAGATCCTGAAGCTCTTTTTTTAGTGAATCGTGGAGTTTGTATACTGCCTGATGTTTGCTGCGGTATGCTTTTGGATTTTTAGCAGATTTGCAATCTTCAATTACCTTACGGCAGAGCCGGTAAGAATCACAATGTTTTTGAATGACTTTCTGCGTGTTCAGTTCATTGTTGATTTGTGTTATTCTCTGTTCAGCCGCTTTAACAGAAGCATCAACATCAGAAACATGCTGCCTGAAATCCTCATAATTCAGTAGGTTATTTTCTGAAAGATAGTTGAAGGTGCGGGCTGCCTCTTTTAGATTATTGAGTTTTGCCCAATGTTCAAATCCTTCTCGATTGCCAGTCGTTACATACGTGGAGATATTGATATACAGGCGAGCTTCTCTGGACAGATGTTTTGGAGTTTTCACTTTGCTACGATTTTTAGCTAAGCGGATGCGGACGTTTTCTTCCGTATAATAACTTCCCAGAGATTTCATATAAGTGAAATTTTTTTGTTCCGGTGCACGGAAAGAAAGATGCTTTCCCTGCCGGACTTCATATCCAGCTAACTGCATTTTTTGTAGAAATTCCTCATAGTTGATGGAAGTCCAGATTGCTTTATCAACTGCAACACGTAGCTTGGCTTTCCAACTGGTGCCACGATGATATTCCATGTTCTCTTTATAGCTTTTTCCTTTTTCTCCGGTTGGCATACTGGTGGCAAGTCCATTTTCCAGGCAGATACGATTACTGATTCTGCAGAGTTTATGGTAGCTCCGCTTATTGGAAACATACTTGTGATGATCAACAAAGCTTGCAGCGTTGAAGATGATATGGTTATGAATGTGCTTTTTATCAACATGGGTACTGATCACGTATTCATATTTTCCTTTCAGTACTTCGGCTGCAAATTGCTGTCCTAAGCGATGGGCAGTTTCGGCATCAACTTCTCCAGGTTTAAATGACTGGATCAGATGAAATGCCAGGTTATCACCTTTGTCCATTCCATTCTTTTTTGCCATTTCTCTAGTCATGGAAAATTCGAGATCAGCAGTTTCCGGGGAACAGCCAAAACTGGAAACCAGCAGTTTTTCATCAGTCTTGTCTGGATTCGTGATATAGTCCAGAGCTTTCTTGTCTGTTACTTTAATGGGGAAGATCTTAATATATGCCATAGTTCTTTCACCATCTCTTTCAATTCTTGCATTTCTTCCGGATATAGATCTCCGGTGGTATTTACCTTTTTTGCAATCTGGTTGATATTTATGCCAATCTTGTGCATTTCCTCATACTGTTTCTTCAGAGGAGTTGTATCTGTGTTGACGATGTAGCCGTCGATTGCCATCTTACGCAGATAAGCTCCCATGTTCTTGGTTTTTGATTCTATCATCTTCCTGCGGATTAGCTTTCGTTCTTCTTCTGTGACATAAAAATGAATTTCTTTGTTTCTTTTTCTTTCAGCCATTAGCAGTTTCTCCTTTCTGAGAGGGCAGTAGTATCGTTGCTTTCAGCGTTTTTCAATTTAGGGCAGGGTACCCTAAATTGGGATTTCCCGGAAGTGTATCCTCACTTCCTGTCCTTGCTGTTTTACCCCTCTATTAGTTAAAGTCAGGAGAACCGGGAAAATGCAAAAGAATTTGGCAGGTAGTATGGGATACGAAAATGTGGTATGATTATGGGCAGGATATCAGAAGAATCAGGAGTTGAAAAGATTGTGAAGACGGAAGAAATCTTTGAATACGTGCAGAAACAGTACGGTACAGTTCCAGAATATTTATGGAGTAAATCTCCAGACAGTGTTGTACTTCGTCATAAAAATGGAAAATGGTATGCAGTATTCATGACAGTTGAGAAATCTAAGTTGGGATTAGAGGGAAATGATCTGGTTGCCATCATGGACGTAAAGTGCGATCCAGAAATGACCAGCATGATTATTCAGACTTATGGATTTTTACCAGGATACCATATGAATAAACAGCACTGGATCACGATTTTACTGGATGGTTCAGTCAGTGAAGCGAAGACATTGGACTTTTTGGATATGAGCTATGACCTGATTGACGGAGCAGGCAGAAAAGAAGAAAATGTAAGTGGATTACAGTGATTTTTGAGCAAAAGGAAAACCGGGGATTTTACTCCTCGGTTTTCTGGATGTTGTGCTTCAGTCTTCAACTTGAAAAATATCTTCTACAGGCACTTTCAGGTAATGTGCCAGCCGGATTGCAATCTCAAGAGAGGGATTACGTTCTCCACGTTCGATGCGGCCTATAGTCTGGCTGCAGGAACCTATGGCTTCAGCCAAATCTGCTTGAATGAGATTCCGTTCTTCACGAATATCTTTTAGTGTATTATTGATTGCCATTCAATCACTTCCTTTGCTTATTGTTATCAGCAGGATCATGAACCTGCTGTTGAAATTTAATGGAATCCCGGAATTTCTGCACCTTTGCATTTCCCGATTACTTTTCCAAAAATCTTAAAAGAGTCAGATTCCAAAACCTGGATAGGACGATATTTTTGATTTAAAGAGATCAGATA
>OHAY01002101.1_pt1 | contig 16565 bp, 10 predicted proteins | sample 1577191 | NCBI WGS metagenome assembly OHAY01 (sample SAMEA3541504, study PRJEB24748) | human gut metagenome | biome: human gut; feature: human-associated habitat; material: faeces | place: China | collected 2012 | reverse complement strand
CATAATTAACGTTAAAAAATACGCTCAAAGCTTGCTCAATTAGAGTAAAACAGGGTGTGTGGGGAAAACGTTAGCGCAGATTATCTGCGTGCTTTTGGAGGAAACGAGTGGTATGGCATGACTAAAAGGGAAACCAAGAGCTAATTTGTCTATTTCTGGAAACTCAGCAAAAAGTCTATTTATCTTGTCAAGTATATCGTTATTGGAAAAATGATGTCAAGAAAATACTTAATGATATGCATATTTACTGAGCCCACTTACGAAAGTTCAGCTACATCATTTCCTTCTTAAACCAAAGCTCAAACACGCAGTCGGCGATGAAGATGCCGTCCTTCTCCAGGGTAATCAATTCCTTGTCGATGAGGGCTTTCTTGATGCGGTCGATGTTGGATTTGCTGCCCAACGGATAGGTTTCTGCTACAGCTTGAGCTGTGAAACCTGAGTGAACGCCACTGCAGAGGTGGCGCAGAAAGTTGAGCTGATAGGTGGTTAACCCCTCGGTTTGCTGTATGAAGAGACCATGGCATTGTTGCAGCAAGGCGCTGATGCCGCTTTGCAAAGTTTCTTCGTTTACCTCTTTCTCGGTCTCAGCCATCACATTCCATGCCAACTGTTGTACATAAGAAGAATAGTTCTTTACGGTTTCACAGATTCTTGTAGCATATTCCTCTGATATTTTCTTGCCATATTTCTCGAATCGGGAGCAGATAAAAGGCACCCAATATTCTGTAGGAATGCAATCCAAGTGCAGCATTTCGCCAAACATATAGAAAGGCATGCGACGGTTTTGGAAAATGTTTTCCATCAGAAGCTTCTTGCTTCCAAAGAAACAGTATGATACATTCTGATGATGCTGCCAGGCGCCACGCAAGCGCTTCTGTACGGTTAAGGAATCAGGAAACTCTCCGATTTGCTGGAATTCATCGATGCAGACTACCAGGCGGATTCCCTTTTCCTGGGCTATTCTTTCCGGAAGATTCAGAATCTCTTCTGGGGAATAGTCCTTAGGGGTTATTCCCAGGGATAAAGAATATTCGGATGTAGGATCTGGACTAAAAGAGATTTTTGGCGAAACTCTTACCAGGAACTGCTTGATGTTTTCCACTACCTGTTCCAGTTTGTTGCCCATAGATTTCATAATGGCTTCTGCGAAGCGGTTGTAGAAATCATATTCGCTTCGGCAGTCGTAAATGTCCATATACACCACTTTTATCTTTGGGTTGTCTATTTCGCCTATTACCTTTTTAACAAGCGAAGTCTTGCCCATGCGTCGGGGAGAGATGAGGATGACGTTGATGCCATGCTCAAAGTCTGCCTTCATGCGCTTGGTTTCTTCTATTCGGTCGGTGAAGTTGTTTCCGGCAACCGACATACCATATACGAATGCCTTTTCCATTGTTTTTTTGCTTGATTACGGATGCAAAGATAAGCAAAAAAATGAAAGTTCACAAGGTTGTGGACCACAAACTTGTGAACTTTTAATATTATTTTGTAAATCAAGCATTTAAAGTAACTACTCATGTCCATGGGGAGCTCTTTATTATCTTACTCTTCTCAAGATGTTCTGCAGCTCATAAACTATGGTAGGATGAGTATCGGCTACATTATCCTGCTCATAGAGATTGTCGGAGATGCGGTAGAGCTGAGGAAGAGGATTGTTGCCGGTCTCTATCTTCGGACCCCACTTGATCATCTTGGAACCATCGTTCGGCTCGATGTATTTCCACTCCTTGGTGCGGATGGAAAGTACATGGTTGTTCGACATTTCTGCTACCCATGGACGATGGGTGGTGTCGGTGCCGAGCAGATTGCCAAGATGGTTCCTGCTGTCTGGCGCACTGCCCTTAGGGAAGGTGGCACCAATCAGATTGCCGAATGAAGCCATAAAATCAATCTGTGACATCAGAACATCGGAGGTCTGGCCCGCCTTCACGTTCTTGGGCCAGCGCACGATGACCGGAATCGCCGTACCTCCCTCGAAGGCACTGTATTTGTTGCCGCGCCAAGGACCCGCTGGCTTGTGACCATTCAGAAGTTCCTCTGCCTGGTCCTGATAACCGTCATCCACTACCGGACCATTGTCGCTGGTAAGCAATACGATGGTGTTGTCGGCAATACCCAACTTATCCAGAGTCTCCATAATCTTACCCACCGACCAGTCGAACTGCACGATGGCATCTCCACGCACACCCATGGTGCTCTTTCCGCGGAAACGCTCGTGTGGGAAACGAGGCACGTGGACATCGTTGGTGGCAAAATAGAGGAAGAAAGGATTGTTGCTGTTCTTCTTGATGAAGTCGATGGCATGGGTAGTGATGGAATCGGCAATGTTCTCGTCTTTCCACAAAGCCTTGCCGCCACCCTTCATATAGCCGATTCTGCCGATGCCGTTCACGATAGACATGTTGTGGCCGTGGCTCGACTTCATATTATAGCACAACTCAGGATTGTCCTTTCCGGTTGGTTCGCCAGGGAAGTTTCTGTAATAGCTTACCTCGATAGGAGCCGAAGCATCATAATTTGCCACCTTGCCGTCTTCGATGAATACACAAGGTACACGGTCGGCTGTGGCAGCCATGATGTAATGATGGTCGAAGCCGATGTCAGCCAGGGCTGACGGCAATGGGGCATTCCAGTCTTGTTTGCCAGTCTCGGCACCCAAGCCCAGATGCCACTTGCCGATGGCACAGGTAGAATAGCCTACGCTCTTGAACATATCTGCCATGGTAAACTGGGTAGGCTTGATAATCATTCCCGCATCTCCCGGAGCCACATCGGTGCCCGGCTTGCGCCACGCATATTCGCCCGTGAGAAGAGAGTAGCGGGATGGGGTACTGGTAGAGGCGATGGCGTGGGCATCGGTGAAGCGGATTCCCTGCTTCGCCAGCTTATCCACATTCGGTGTCTCTACGTTTTTGGCACCATAGCATCCCAGGTCGCCATAACCCAGGTCATCGGCAAGGATGATGATGACGTTAGGCTTCTGCTGATTGTTTGCCTTCGCCTTCTTGGCTCCCATCGCAGCCGTACAAGCCAGCGGCGACAGCAGGGCGATGGTGATATAAGTCTTGTTCATAATGATAATCGTTAGTTGTTTTTTAAAACATTCATGATGTTGGCAGGTGGACGCTGGGCGAGGAGTTCCCGCTTCATGAAGTCCATGTAGGGAGCCACATGCGAATAATACTGGTAATATCCCTGACAGAGATAGTTCAGTCCCGGCTCTCCATACTTGTCTTTCTCAAACCGGTTCTTCGGGCATTCGCCATGACAGGCAAACTCCAGATCGCACTCCTTGCACTGGCGGGGCAGCGAGGTATGCTTCAGGCGGCTGAATGCCTGCTGCTTCTCGCCGTAAAGCATGTCGATGAGCGACTGCTCCCTGATGTTTCCCAGCTTGTATTCCGGAAAGACGAAGTGGTCGCAGGAATACACATCGCCATTGTGTTCCATCACGCCCGCATGGCCGCACTCCCTGGAGTAGGCGCAGATGCCCGGAAGCACACCCATCCAGTTGGCAAGCGTGCAGTCGAAGATTTCCACAAACATCTTACCCACATCGTGGCGCACCCAGTCATCAAAGATGGTGCAGAGGAAGTTGCCCCACTGTGCCGGGGTAACGGAAGCTTCCGCAAGCGGAATCTCCCGGTCGTCGGCAAGACTCGCCAGAGTGCGACCGTCTTCATGCTCTGTCAGTCGCTCTACGATAGGGGTAAACTGCAGGTACTGGCAACCGTTGTCCCTGAAGAAATGATAGAACTCCAGCGGATGTTCAGCGTTATAGGCGTTGACCACCGCCATAGCATTCCATTCCACATGATGCTTCTTCAGAAGCTGGATGCCCTTCATCACCTTTTCCCACGATGGCTTTCCGGCAGGAGTTACGCGATAGTGGTCGTGATACTCCTGAGGTCCGTCGATGGAAATGCCTACCAGCCAATGGTTCTGTGCAAAGAACTCGCACCACTCGTCGGTGAGGAGGGTGCCGTTGGTCTGGATGACGTTATCTATCTGTTTGCCGTGGGCGTACTTCTTCTGAAGTGCCAGCGCCTTCCTGTAGAAGTCGATGGAGCGCATCAGCGGCTCGCCTCCATGCCAGGTAAAGAGTACCTGGGGCATGGTCTGTGCCTCGATGTACTCCCGGGTGAATTGCTCCAGCATCTCGTCGCTCATCAGATGTCGGGGAGTGTTCTGGTAAAGATGGTTCTTTTCCAGATAATAACAGTATTTGCAAGCCAGGTTACAATGGGCGCCTGCGGGCTTCAGCATCACATACAGGGGCTTGGCAAATGGGGTTGCTATGTTGTCGTTCATCATTTTAAAACTTAGGCAGTGTAATCTTGAAATCCTGGTTGTCTCTGTGCTCCTTCTGGATTGCAGCCAGGAGTTCCTTTACGATTTCAGGATGCTCTGCCGCTACATTATGGTCTTCGTGGATATCCGATGCCAGATTGTAGAGACGTGGCTCGCCCTTTACCACTACCATCTTCCAGTCGCCCTTTCTCACACCAATCTGGTCGGTCTCGTGGAACTCCCAGTAGAGGTAGTCGTGGTGCTTCTGCTCGGCATCCTTGCCCAGGAGGGTAGGAGCGATGGAGATTCCGTCGAAACCATCACCTGCCAGCTTTCTGTTGGTATAGCGCTTGGCGAAGTTCTTGATTCCGGCAAGGTCGCAGAAGGTTGGCATCAGGTCGTAGAAAGCAAACTGGGTATCATTTACGCTGCCCGCCTTGATGTGCTCCGGCCACCAGGCAATGAACGGGATGCGGATGCCGCCCTCGTAGCACTGGCGCTTCAAGCCCTTCAGCTTGCCGTCGCGACCGAAGAACTTTGGATCGGCGCCGCCCTCCTCGTGAGGACCGTTATCCGAGGTAAAGATTACCACGGTATTCTTGTCGAGACCCTTCTCCTTCAGCTTGGCGAAGATTTCGCCTACATACTGGTCTAGACGGGTAATTATTCCGGCAAACTGGGCGTGGGTATGAACCACGGCGTTGTATCGGGAACCTTCCTGTCCGCCCCAGGTCTTGTCCTCGAAGAACTTTTTCTGATAATTCTCCAGGATGGAATCCTCCGGCTGAGCCAGTTCGGCATGAGGCAGGGTATAGGTGAGGAAGCCTACGAATGGATGCTTACTGTCCTGACGGTCGATCCACTCCAGTGCCTTGTCGTGGATGATGCGGGCTGAATACTGGTTGCGCTTGAAATAGTCTTTGCCAAACATCGGATACTGGATGTTCTGCTCCATGATGTCTCTTACCACCGCTGTATCTCCCAACGACTTGCTGTAGCGGTTCAGGAAGTTGGGATAATAAAGATGTGCCTGGAACTGGCAGATGTAGCCGTAGAATTCATCTATGCCACGCTTGTCGGGAGTAGAGGCAGAACCTTCGTATCCGCCTGCCCACTTGCCGAAGACTCCGGTGCGGTAACCCTTGTCCTTCAGCATCTCCGGAAGAATCTTATGCTGCGGGTCGTAAGGTTCCTGACCCACAACAGAAAAGTCCTCATTTACTCCATACTTCACCATTGGCACGTTTCTCCAGTACTCCTTGTTGCCTCTTACGTGTGTATGACCGGTATGCTGCCCCGTCATAATGGTAGCACGTGATGGGGCTGAAACCGGAGAACCGGCGTATGCCTGGGTGAATCGCATACCCTCTCTTGCCATCTGGTCGATGTTGGGGGTATGGATGTAAGGCTGACCGTAGCAGGCTAGATCGCCATATCCCATATCATCGCAGAGGATGAAGAGGATGTTGGGCTGCTGTACGTTCTGCTTGGCGCACACCAGGGTAGGCAGGCAAATCATGCCTACCCCAGTGAGCCATATTGTCTTGTTTGTCTTCATAAACTTCTGTTTTTGGATTCTACTCATCTATATTTAGAATCATCTACTTTTAGAATCTATTCATCTACTTTCGGAATCTATTCATCTACTTTCAGATTCTTGCGGTAGTTGGCGAGCAACTTCTTCAGTTCCTTCTCAATCTTCTGAGTGCCTGGCTTGCCGTAGATGTTGTGTAGCTCGTTAGGGTCGCTCTTGATATCATACAACTCCCAGTAGTCGATGTCGGCATCATCGGTGAAGTAGTTGATAGACTTGAGGGCATTGAAGCAGTTGTTCTCTCTTGTGCCAGGCTGTCCCTGGTACTTGTTTTCTACCACGGCTCTCTCGCCACCCTTACCGTAGAAGTGAATCAGCTTGTAACGCTCGGTGCGCACACCATCGTGCTTGCGGACAAGGTGATAGGTTGGGTAGTCGTAGTAGTGATAGTACAGGCTCTTGCGCCACTTCTTGACAGGTGCTCCGGCAAACAGAGGCTGGAGTGATGTTCCAGGCATGTACTTTGGCTTATCCAGACCAGCCAGGTCGATGAAGGTAGGAGCGAAGTCGATGTTCTGAACCATCTGGTTGCACTCGCTTCCCTCCTTGATGTGCTTAGGATAGCTGATGATGAGCGGTGTATGGAATGACTCCTCGTACATAAATCGTTTGTCGAACCAGCCGTGCTCGCCCATATAGAATCCCTGGTCGGATGTATAGACGATGATGGTGTTGTCTGTGAGGTTGTTCTTGTCGAGATATTCCAGCAGTCTGCCCACGCTCTCATCTACAGAGGCAATCACGGCCATATAGTCGCGGATGTAGTTCTGGTATTTCCACTCGATCAACTCCTTGCCTGTCAGGTTCTTGCTCAGGAATTCACGGTTTCTTGGCATGTAGTAGGCATCGATGATGGCACGCTGCTGTGGAGTCATGCGGTTCATCTCGCCCATCAGTCCAGCATAGGAATCTCTACCCTCTGGAGTAGAAGGATCGTACATCTCTGGAACCTTCAGGTCGCGTACCATCTCCATATACTTGTCGATAGACATCTTCTGGGTAGATGCTGCAGAACCACGGGTCTCGTAATCATCCCAGAATGTCTCTGGCAACGGGAAGTTGACGTTGGCATACTTGCTTACATACTTGGTGTTTGGCATCCAGAGACGGTGAGGTGCCTTGTGGTGAACCAGCAGACAGAATGGCTTGTTCTTGTCGCGGTTGTTCAGGTACTCGATGGCATGGTCGGTGATGAGGTCGGTGGCATAGCCCATCTCCTGCTTGAAGTTACCGTACTGGCCGGTAGAAGCGAAGGTTGGGTTGTAGTACTGACCCTGGTCATCCAGAACGTGATAGTAGTCGAATCCCTTCGGACTGCATGACATGTGCCACTTGCCCACTACGGCAGTAGAATAGCCTGCCCCCTGCAGCAGTTCAGAGAAGAAGGTCTTGGTAGAGTCGATACCCTCGGCAAGCTGGCGCTGTCCGTTCTGGTGACTGTAAAGACCCGTCATCAGGCACGCACGGCTTGGAGTAGAGAGAGAGTTCTCTACGAAAGCCTCGTTGAATTTCATTCCCCTTTCAGCTAGGCGGTCGATGTTAGGTGTTGGTGCCAATTTAGAGATTGGACTACCGTATGCGCTGATGGCTTGCATGGCGTGGTCATCACACATAATGTACAAGATGTTTGGTCGTTCTCCCTGAGCGAAGAGCGACAGCGGCATTACCTGCAAGGCAGCGAATGCCAGTAATGAACGATTGAGTTGATTTCGGTTGTTATTCATCATGATTCTGGTGATATATAGTTAATAATGAATGAATTGTCGATAAAAAGTAGAGGTTGATAAAATGCCAAAAAGAGGGGGCGCCATCAGTTGGCGCGCCCTCTCGTAATTCATATCATTACCCCCTTGCAAGGAGGTAACTTTGAACTCAGATTTGCTGCAAACTACAATTTGCCCCTTTGTGTCATAGGTCATTTTAAATTGTTCTCATATAGGTGTAGTAATATTTGCATTTTTTGTCATTAAGCTAAAAGCTAGAATGCAGCGATAATGTTGATATATGGGCACCTGTTCTGCACCGCCTAAGACGATGCGGATGCCGCTAGTCGTGATAGGTTTTATATTGTAAGCAACTTCTGTCGAGCTATCAGACACGCTCCGATGACACCGGCCTGGTCTTTCAGCTCAGAAGTGACGATTTGTGAATCTTCGTTCATGATGTTGAGCGAATACTTCTTGATTCCCATGTTCACTGGCAGGGTGAGATAATCGCCTGTGACAGACATTTCTCCGCCGATGACCAGCATCTCTGGGTTGAATATGTTGATGATGCCTGCCAGTTGCTTGCCCAGCTCATCTGCGATGTGTTGCAGGGTGGCGAGGCTCAGTACATCTTCCTTAGCAATGGCATCCATGATGTCTTCCAGCGTAAGCTCCTCTTTCTTCTTGAGTACCTTGTCCGAGAGAATGGATGGCTTGCCTGCCAGGATATTCTCCGTTAGTTTTCTCTTGAGTGCTCTGCCCGATACTTCTGTCTCCACGCAGCCAATCTTGCCGCAGTGGCAGATGATGTTGTTGTTGTAGGCGGTCATGTGACCGAATTCTCCAGAATATCCCGACTTGCCGTAGTACAGCTTGCCGTCGATGATGATTCCGATACCCAAACCCCAGCATACGTTGACGAAGATGACATCTTTCTTACCTTTACAGCATCCTTTGATAAACTCTCCGTAGGTCATACTGCGGGAATCGTTCTCGATGCAGGTTGGAAGCTCCAACAGTTCTGTGAGCTTCTCTGCCAGAGGTTCTTCCAGGAAATTGAACATATTGTAAGCTCTTCCTTCCAGAGGTCTCACGCGTTCTGCTACGTTGACGCAAACTTCCAGGATTTCTTCTCTTTTAATAGGTAGATTGTCGATAAAGACATTAATAATCTTTCCCATTTTGGCAAGGCTCTCAGGCGTATTCTCATACACATAAGGAACTTTCTGCTTCTCTGTGATCAGATTGCCACAGAAGTCGCTCACTGCCAAAGCGAGGCTGTCCATTTCCGGGTTCACACCAACAAAGTAACCTGCGGTAGGCTCCAGGTCGTAAACCATCGGGATTCGGCCAGCGGAATCGGCTTTCTTTCCGATCTCCCTGACAAGTCCCTGTCCCATCAGTTCATTCAGAGCGTTCGTCGTTGTCGGGAGGCTCACCCCTATACCCTTTGATAATTCAGGTATGGTAGAAGCACCCTTCGCTATGAACTGCTCTAGTAGTCGTCTAGGAACAGAAGGTTTTCGGTTGATGTTCTTAATATATTTTATTATGTCTTTAGCCATAACTAAATTTTTTTGTTGCAAAGATACTCTTTTTTAAGTTTGGTACAATGATTTCTGAGTTAATAAAACTTAATTCGGGCTATTTTATTGCAAATTTCCTCTTCGGTGCTTCGTGATTTCTGTTTACACCTTATTATAATTATATATAGAGAGATAAGAGTGATTTTATCTGCAACCATTTCTTCAACCGATAAGCATTAAGTAGTCATAACTAACTGATATAATGGTAAAACTGACACTTATAAATAACGGGTTCTTGTCAATAAACTAAAAAAATAAAAGCGTTTTAGATTTATTAACCTAAAAAAGAAGGAAGTAATTGATAAAAGACGTATCTTTGCAAAATAAAATATTTTATTAAATATCCAACAAAAAATAAAAGATATTATTATCATGGTTTCTAACTAACATTAATATATATCTACTTTGCCTTCCAGCCCCAAAAAAGCTGGGGGGCAATTATTGCAACTAACACAATATTCAACTGTTATATGAAGAAAATCAACAAATTCTTAGGTTCGTTGGCAGCTTGCGCAGCGATGTTGGGGGGAGTCTCAACTCAGGCTGTAGCTGCAGATATTAATATTATCCCAGTGCCTGTGAAAACACAGGTGCAGAAGGGTGAGTTTGTATTGCCTCAAAAGGTAGTGATCTCTTATCAGACTGCGGATGGCAAGAACATCGCAGAGTATATGGCTGATAAGCTGAAGGCATCTACCGGCTATGATGTTACCGTAGGCGGCAAGAAGGGAAATATCTCTATCCAGATTTCTCCTTCCATGAAGATGGCTGAGGAAGGCTATCGCCTTACAGTTACCAGCAAGGGCGTAGTCATCAAGGCGAAGACCGGAAAGGGTGCTTTCTATGGTATGCAGAGCTTCATGCAGCTGCTGCCTGCACAGGTGGAGAGTGCTACCAAGGTGAGTGGCGTGAAGTGGGTGGCTCAGTGCTGTGACATCCAGGATGCGCCTCGCTTCGGCTACCGTGGCTTCCATCTCGATCCATGCCGTCACTTCATCACCGTAGAGAACGTGAAGAAGCAGCTCGACATCATGTCTATGTTCAAGGTAAACACCATGCACTTCCACCTCACTGAGGACCAGGGCTGGCGTATCGAAATCAAGAAATATCCTGAGCTGACTTCCATCGGCGGCTATCGCCTCCAGGGTGACGGTTCTACCTATGGCGGTTTCTATACACAGGAGGAAATCAAGGACATCGTGGATTATGCAGCCAAGCGCTACATCACCGTGATTCCTGAAATCGACCTTCCTGGCCACATGATGGCAGCAATCGCTGCTTATCCATCTCTCTCCTGCAAGGGCGAGCAGTGGACTCCTAGAATGGTTTGGGGTGTTGAGGATATCGTGATGTGTCCGGGTAAGGAAGATATGTTCAACTTCCTGGAGGATATCGTTCGCGAGGTAGTGCCTCTCTTCCCTGGCAAATATTTCCACATCGGTGGCGATGAGTGCCCTAAGACCAGCTGGAAGAACTGTCCTACCTGCCAGAAGCGCATCGAGGCTGAAGGCTTGCAGGCTGACGGCAAGCACTCTGCTGAGGAAAGACTCCAGAGCTACGTTATCAAGCGCATGGAGAAGATGCTGGCTAAGTACGACAGAAAGATCATCGGTTGGGATGAAATCCTCGAAGGTGGTTTGAGTCCTGATGCTACCGTGATGTCTTGGCGTGGAACATCGGGCGGTATTTCTGCAGCTTTGCAGAAGCACGACGTGATCATGACTCCAGGTAGCGGCGGTTTGTATCTCGACCACTATCAGGGCGACTACAAGATTGAGCCGGTTACTATTCCTAGTGCTCCTGCTTATCTCTCTAGAACATATAACTATGAGCCTGTGCCAGATACCATCAAGTCTCTGGGTCTGGAGAAGCATATCCTCGGTGTGCAGTGCAACAACTGGTCGGAGTATATGTACACCAATGCCAAGATGGAGTATCAGATGTATCCTCGCTCTCTCGCTCTCGCTGAGATTGCATGGTCACCAGCCAAGAAGAAGAACTTCACAGACTTCGCCCGCCGTGTAGATGCCAACAGCGTCCGCCTGGATGAGCGCCACGTACGTTATCATATCCCATTGCCTGAGCAGCCATACGGTTCTTGCGACAAGGTTGTGATTACCAAGGATACCCTAGTTACCTTCCAGACATCACGTCCGATGAAGATGGTCTATACCTTGGATGGTACTACTCCAACTCCAGCTTCTGCTGTCTATACCGAGCCTATCAAGGTGAGCGGCAACATGACCATCAAGATTGCTACCGTATTGCCTTCTGGCAAGATGAGCAAGGTGAGAACCATCGACGTAGAGAAGCAGAACTATGCTCCTGCTGTGAATGTAAGCGATACCAAGGCTGGCTTGCAGCTGCGCCGTATCAAGGGTAATTACCTGAAGGTGAATCAGTTGGATTTTGCTGATGCTGAGTGGCAGGACTGTGGTACTGTTACCAACCTGAACAAGATGAAGGTGAGCCAGCCAGACGATGCTGCTACCTTGCGTGGTGCCAACAACTATGGTGCGATTGCTGAGGGATTCATCAATGTTCCTGAGGATGGCGTTTACTATCTCTCTTCCCGCATGGAGCAGGTTTGGATCGACAACAAGCTCGTAATCAACAACGAGGGTGCTGTAAAGGCTGGTACCAACAGCGATAATGCTGTAGCGCTGGCTAAGGGTCTGCATCCAGTGAAGTTCGTTTATCTCTGCAATATCGTTGGTGGATGGCCATCTTGGTGGAGCAACCTCAACCTCGAAATGCGCAAGGATAATCAGAAGAAGTTCACATCAGTACAGGGAACTCAGTATTTCCACAAATAATGGATTCCATCATTAACTGATTACAAGTAATATCAATAACTGATTAGGAATATGAATATCAGAACCATCGCAAATGTATCACTTTGCCTTGCCATGCTTTCGATGAGCAGTGGGGCGCTGGCTCAGAGTGAGTCTCGCTGGCAGAATGTGAACATCAATCAGCAGAACCGAGAGCATCGACGCGCCAATTTCTTCGCATTCGAGAATTTGGAGAAGGCTCAGAGTTTTGATAAGAAGAAGTCGGCCAACTACCTTTCCATGGAAGGTATGTGGAAGTTTAATTTCGTGAAGGACCATAACAAGCGTCCTGCCAACTTCTTCGCTCTGAAGTATGATGACTCACAGTGGAAGGATTTCCCTGTGCCTGGTTTGTTTGAGTTGAACGGATATGGTGATGCTACCTATAAGAATATCGGATATGCCTGGGCAACTCAGTTTGACCCGAACCCTCCTTACATCAGTGAGCTCAACAATTATACGGGTTCTTATCGCCGTACGTTCGAGCTTCCTAAGGACTGGAAGGGGAAGGATGTGTATTTCCACGTGGGTTCTGCCACCAGTAACCTGACTCTCTGGGTGAACGGCAAGTACGTGGGATACAGCGAGGATAGCAAGGTGGCTGCCGAGTTCAACATCTCTAAATATCTCAAGCCGGGAAAGAACCTTATTGCCATGCAGGTGATGCGATGGTGCGATGGTTCTTATTTCGAGGATCAGGACTTCTGGCGCTTCACGGGCATCGCCCGTGAGGTGTATCTCTATGCCCGTCCGAAACTGCATGCTGCTGACATCCGATTGAACGCTGCCTTGGAAAACAACTACCAGGATGGTGTGTTGAACTACAAGGTTTCCTTGAAGGGAGGAAAGACAGACGTTGCCATCACCTTGTGTGATAAGGATGGCAAGCAGATTGCACAGGCTACAGGTGCACAGGGCGTCATCAAGGTGCCAAAGGTAAATGCCTGGACGGCAGAGACACCTTATTTATATAAGGCGTACATCACCCTGAAGAACAAGCAGGGTGCCACAGAGGTGATTCCGCAAAAGGTGGGATTCCGCAACGTGGAAATCAAGAACGCACAGCTGCTCGTTAACGGACAGCCTGTGCTGGTGAAGGGTGCCGACCGCCACGAGATTGATCCGGACGGTGGATACGTAGTGAGCTTGGAACGCATGATTCAGGACATCAAGATCATGAAGCAGTTGAACATCAACGCCGTTCGCACCAGCCACTATCCATGTGATCCTCGCTGGTATGACCTTTGCGATGAATACGGTATCTACATCACCGCTGAGGCAAATCTCGAATCTCATGGTATGGGATATGAAGAGAAATCGCTCGCCAAGTTCCCTGAGTACATCGTGCCTCACATCGAGCGCAACGAGGGCAATGTGAAGCCGCTCATCAATCATCCTTCCGTCATCGTATGGAGCTTGGGTAATGAGGGCGGCTACGGCATCAACTTCGAGAAGGCTTACGACTGGGTAAAGGCGTGCGATCCAACCCGTCCTGCACAGTATGAGCGTGGCGGATACGACAGCAAGACTGATATCCACTGCCCTATGTACATCGGTTACGAGGAAAGTGAGAACTATTGTAAGGGCAACGGTACCAAGCCATATATCCAGTGTGAGTATGCTCACGCCATGGGTAACTCTGAGGGTGGTTTCAAGGAGTATTGGGATTTGATCCGCAAGTATCCTAAGTACCAGGGTGGTTACATCTGGGACTTCGTTGACCAGGGTCTGCGCGACAAGAGTCCTATCACCGGTAAGGAAATCTTTACCTATGGTGGTGACTACGGCCGCTATCCGGGCAGTGACTACAACTTCAACTGCAACGGTATCATCGCTCCTAACCGCCGTCTGAATCCTCATGCGTATGAAATTCAGTATGTTCTCCAGAACGTCTGGATCAAGGACTTTGATGCAGAGAACGGTTCTTTCAATGTCTATAACGAGTTTTTCTTCAAGAACATTGATGACCTGAACCTGACTGCTACCCTCTTTGCCAACGGCGTGAAGTTGACTACCGTAGCGATTCCTGATACCAAGGGCATTGCTCCACAGGCAACCAAGCTGGTGAAGAGCGAGGCGCTGAAGAGTGCCATCGAAAAGGCTGAGGCTGAGCACCCTACAGAGGAAATCACCATCAACTTTGCCTTTGCAAGTGATGGAAGTCAGCCTCTGGTTGACAAGGGTCAGGTGATGGCTCGCCAGCAGATTGTACTCAACGGATATGAGTTCGACAAGGTAGATGCTCCTGCCAACACCGGCAGCAAGATTGAGGTTGAGGAGACCAACAGTTATGTGAAGGTTTCTGCTGAGAGAATGTCGGTTACCATTGGCAAGAAGACCGGTATGATTGATTACCTCGATGTGGATGGCGAACCAATGTTGAAGTTCCGTGAGAGCATGACTCCAGAGTTCTGGCGTGCTCCTACCGACAACGACTATGGTGCATCTCTCCAGAAGAAGATGAGAGTTTGGAAGAACCCTCAGATGAACCTGAAGTCATTCGACAAGAGTGAGAACAAGGACAGCGTAGTGCTGACTGCCAACTTCGAAATGCCTGAGGTGAAGGCACAGCTGATGCTCCGCTACCGTATCAATGCGGCAGGTGAAGTGGCTGTTACCGAGAAGATGACAACAGACAAGGAGGCAAAGGTAGCAGATTTGTTCCGCTACGGTATGCAGTTGCAGATGCCTGCGTTATTCTCTAAGTTGGAATACTATGGTAGAGGTCCGGAGGAGAACTACATCGACCGTCACTCTTCATCTTTCATCGGAAAGTATGAAGCTAACGTGAAGGATGAGTATTATCCATACGTCCGTCCACAGGAGAGTGGTAACCATACAGACATCCGCTACTTCTCTATCTTCAATCCAACCACCGGCAAGGGAATAACCTTCGAGGGCTATGCTCCTATGGAGTGCAGTGCCATCCCTTATCTGGTAGAGGATCTGGATGCAGGTATCGAGAAGGAGCATGCCTGGGGACAGCACAGCGGCGACCTGGTAGAAAAGGGTCTCGTACAGTTGCACATCCAGCAGCGCCAGTTTGGTCTGGGTTGTATTGACAGTTGGGGTTCTTCGCCAATGGAGAAGTACCGTATGCACTATCAGGACCGCTGCTTCAGCTTCGTAATTAAAGCTAAGAAATAAGATATTTACACATTAGTGTATTCATGTAATTCATCAGATAAGTGCTCTACTTGCAGGGATGCAAGGGGGCACTTTTTCTGTTTTATGGGGGAAAAGTTTAAAAATAGATTAAATCCTTTGTTGATTCCCCCTTTTTTTCTTATTTTTGCAAGTCTAACAAAATATAAAGGCAAACATAAGATAATTAAGATAATGGCAAACGATAACAAAGGTCTTACGCCGATGATGCGACAATTCTTCGAGATGAAATCCAAGCATCCCGAGGCTTTGCTGCTTTTCCGTTGTGGCGACTTCTACGAAACTTACTGCGAAGATGCGGTGGAGGCTTCCCGTATTCTCGGCATCACCCTGACCCGAAGAAACAACGGCGGTGCTACGGGCAGCATCGAGATGGCGGGATTCCCTCATCATGCACTTGATACTTACCTGCCTAAACTCATCAGGGCAGGAAAGCGAGTTGCCGTATGCGACCAGCTGGAAGACCCGAAGAAGAAACGACTGGAAATCAAGGGCAAGAAGGGATTGAGCCAGATGGACAAGATGGTGAAGCGTGGCATCACCGAACTCGTTACTCCTGGTGTGGCAATGGGCGACAACGTGCTCAACTACAAGGAGAATAACTTCCTGGCTGCCATCCACTTCGGTAAGACTTCCTGCGGCGTAAGCTTCCTCGATATTTCTACCGGTGAGTTCCTTACCGGCGAGGGAACCTATGATTATGTAGAGAAACTGATGGGCAACTTCATGCCGAAAGAGGTACTCTACGACCGTGCCCGAAAGAATGATTTCGAAAAATACTTCGGTACCAAATACTGCACTTTCGAACTCGATGACTGGGTTTTCACCGAGCAGACGGCGATGCAGAAACTCCTGGGACACTTCAAGACCAAGTCGCTGAAAGGCTTCGGTGTGGAACATCTCAAGAATGGTGTCATCGCCAGCGGTGCCATCATGCAGTATCTGGAGATTACCCAGCATACGCAGATCAACCATATCACGGCACTTTCGCGCATCGAAGAGGATAAGTTCGTGCGCATGGACCGATTCACCATCCGAAGTCTGGAGCTGGTGGCTCCGATGCAGGATGACGGCCTGTCTCTGCTCAACGTCATCGACCGTACCGTAACGGCAATGGGTGGACGAATGCTCCGCCGCTGGCTGGTATTCCCACTGAAGGATGTACGTCCTATCAACGAGCGTCTCGACATCGTGGAGTATTTCTTCAAGGAGCCGGAGTTCCGTCAGCTTCTCGACGACCAGCTTCATCGCATCGGCGACCTGGAGCGTATCATTTCCAAGGTAGCCGTGGGCAGAGTATCGCCTAGAGAAGTGGTGCAGCTGAAGAATGCACTCGAAGCCATCCAGCCTATCAAGGTGGCTTGTCAACATGCCAAGAACGATGCCT
>OHAY01002095.1_pt1 | contig 16614 bp, 20 predicted proteins | sample 1577191 | NCBI WGS metagenome assembly OHAY01 (sample SAMEA3541504, study PRJEB24748) | human gut metagenome | biome: human gut; feature: human-associated habitat; material: faeces | place: China | collected 2012 | reverse complement strand
TTTGGCAACTAATATTCTTGTGAAAGAGGAAACGTATCTAATTAGAAGGTGACTCAGCTTCCTGAGATGCGGAGATTTCTGACTGCGAACGGCTATTGTACACACGGATGAATTTTATAATCATCAGTATTGCCAAAAGGTCACCGGAGAATCCTAGTACGGAGTAAACGATATTTACAATGACACTGAAGGGGATGAACGTGCCACCGATAGCCCCGAAAGCGGCGGTGCCAAAAATAATGGCATAGGATTTTTTGCTTCCTTCCGTAGCAAAGCGGTCTGATAAGAGGAAGAGCATCCCCGTAGCTGTCGTAAAGATACCCAGAATGATGACGATGGAATAGGGTAGTGCTAATGCCGGCAATGTGTGCTGTACTGCGGCAAGCATGGGAATCTGGGTTCCAGCTACGGCATCGAGATTAATCATTAACGCGACGGCAACGGACATGGCAGCACTAAATAAAAATAGAGCTGATCAGAAGGCTGCGACACCGGTTTGTTTGATATCCGTCAGGAGTTTTCCCATAGACGTAACCCAGGGAAGGGCCAGCATCAGGATACCGGCATAGAATAAACCGGCAATAACCGGATTAGTAATGCCAAAGAAACTGGGCTGAAGAATCGTTCCATCGGAAACATACTGCTGCGTATGCTGGGCAGCTGCAATAGGAGAGGCATCAGCTGTTACAATCATATAAATTCCGCAAAAAATTGTAAATGACATGATGACAATCCCGATTGATCCCAATACATCGACTAGTTTTCGTAATCCCAGGCAGGCAATACCGGAGCAAAGAACGCCCATGAAAATCGTCCCCACATATTCAGGAATATCAAAATACTGACGAATCGTAGCACCGCTGCCCGTTATCATAACGAGAACGAAAGCAACAAGTGTAATATATACGTAATAATCAAAAATACGCCCTAACATTTTACCACAAAAATAATAGTAGTATTGATTAGGCTTTTTAAATTCTTTTAAATATCCCGTCCTGTACATGATGAAATTAGTAACAGCTGCAAAAATAATAGCAATGGCAAATACTGCAAACGGTGTGTATCCGCCCCAGGACACGAAGAATTGCATAATTTCATTTCCTGTCGCAAAACCAGAACCAATATGATATGCTGTATAAGCTCCGGCCAGTTTTATCGCAGTCCCATAACTGACATGTTTACCCATACCTTTCTCTCCTTTCTCCAGAGCTGGCAGGAAAAGAAAGGGCCGAACCTCTGTGGAGGTCAGCCCTTCACACAGTGCAACAATTATTGTTTAGGAGTGAAAATGCCTTTACGTAAATAATCCTGAAGTTGTTCGTGCGTCATATGGCCGATTTCCAGATAGTCTAATGTGTACTTGCTTTGGGCTGTCAGATCTCGTTTTAACATGGTGCTGGCCAGGAGTATCATTGCATCGATAATCGGAGTAGGTACATTATATTTTTTGCCGAGCTGGCTCATGAGATAGCATCCCACAGGAACGTCTTCTGTGATATACCGGTTTTCCAGATCAAACGGACCGTCGCCATAGAAGTTTTCATATTTTTCTTCATAGGGTACGGCAAAATCAGGTCCCATGTATTCTTTACCATACATGGTGGTGCGGGAGAAGAAATCTTCATAATTTACCGTGCACAGTCCGACATTCATAGCTTTTGCCAGTGCTTTTTCTTCTTCCCAGAACTGGGCCTGTACTTCTGCAATAGCCGGGCAGGCGCCGAATCCGTACAGAGAATAGTTTTTCATTTCCTGACCGAGAACGGTATTGAAATTTTGCATGGTTGAAACGGCAAGAATCGTTCCGGGTACGTGGATTACAGGGTTTACATTCGATAAATTGATATCGAGAACCGTATCCCCCTGAACGAACCCATGATGGAATTCTTCTCCTTTACGGGAGATGGTAACTTCTCCTTCTGCATCCATGATAGCACCGAATGCCGGGATATACCAGGCAGAGGCCATGAATGCTTCGTTATCTGTCATAGGAAGAGCGCAGCCGCGTATGGTGGTGATGCGGTCTTCTACTTTGCATTCATTCGTTGTTACGCCGCCACGTTTTACGATGCGGATACCGTACGGAGCTGTATACCAGGCACCTACGATTACTTTTTTCTGGCACTTCATTTCGCGCATTAGTTTGCGGAGCAGGAGAGTGCCACAGTTATCCGGAAGAATATGAATTACCTGGCCGTCTTCCAATAAAGGAATTAATTCGCGGAATATGGTTTCATGTGCAATAGCAACGGCTGCAACAATGATAATACCAGCACCTTTTACGGCCTTAGCCATGTTATCTGTTGCCAGGGCGACTTTTGCAGTACCTTTGCGCGTGTATCCGAAGAAACTGAACTGATTGCCACTCAGGGTGATACCGGTTTTTTCAATGTTCAGGAAATTTCGTTTAGCAAATGCGGGCTGATCCCAAATACGGACTTCTTTACCTGCCAGAGCACAATCAGCGGCCATCGTTTTCCCTACGGCACCGCCACCAAGTACTGCAATCGGTTTGTCTTTTAAATAACTCATGTCCATCATAAATTCCTCCTTTTGAATACTGATTATAAATAGTGACCGAAGCTCATTGACTTGTAGTCATTTAACTTGAATACAGTATCGCACTTTTTAAGACACATGTCAATAGATTATTTATAATATGCAAAAATGTAATTTAAATAAAAGAAAAAATACTTGAAAATTAAAGAATAATATAGCGTGTTTTTACATTACTATGATTCATAGGTGCAGTACATGCGGCCAGAGCACATTGAAACGTTTGTTCGTATATGATATAATAAAACAGAACAAACGTTCTTTGCTTTACAAAGAAAGGGGGGTGGAATAATGGAACGGACCTATGTTGCCATAGACTTGAAATCGTTTTATGCTTCTGTGGAGTGCCGGGAGAGAGGGCTGGATCCCCTGACGACGTATCTGGTGGTAGCGGATCAGAGCCGTACCGATAAGACCATCTGCCTTGCCGTATCGCCAGCGCTGAAGAGCTGGGGGATTCCCGGGCGGCCGCGGCTCTTTGAGGTTATACGGGCTGTGCAGGATATCAATGCCCGGCGGAAGGTAAGGCTGGGACGGGAGTTTACGACGGTATCGTATGATGACCGGGATGTGCGGGACCATCATGATGTGGGGCTGGTATATCAGATTGCCCGGCCGCGGATGGCGTTGTATTTGCAGTACAGCACGAAAATTTATGGTATATATCTGCGCTATGTGGCGCCGGAAGATATCCATGTGTATTCCATTGACGAAGTATTCATGGATGTGACGGCGTATCTGGGGTTGTATGGCATGACGGCCCGGGAGCTGGCAGAACGCATGGTACGGGATGTGCTGCAGGAGACGGGCATTACGGCGACGGTAGGAATCGGGACCAATCTCTATCTGGCCAAGGTAGCGATGGATATTGTAGCCAAGCATCTACCCGGTGATTCCCATGGAATGCGCATTGCCAGTCTCAACGAACTTTCGTACCGGCAGATTTTATGGCAGCACCGTCCACTGACTGATTTCTGGCGCATCGGCCGGGGTATTGCGCAGAAGCTGGAAGAAAACGGACTGTATACGATGAAGGATATCGCCTTGCTTTCCAAGAAAGAAGAATCGTTTCTTTATAAACTGTTTGGCATCCAGGCGGAGCTTCTCATCGATCATAGCTGGGGATACGAGCCTTGTACGATAGAGGACATTAAAAGATGGCATCCTCAGAAACATAGTGTGGGTTCAGGGCAGGTACTGCATCATCCCTATGACACGGAGAAAGCCCGACTTATCGTCTGGGAAATGGCCGAAGCCCTGTCGCTGGAACTGGTGGACAAAGGGCTGGTGACGGAGATGCTGGTCCTGACTATCGGCTATGACCGGACCAGCTTGAAACAGGATAGGGCCTATACGGGGGAAATTGTCCATGATTCCTATGGGAGAGCTGTACCCCGGCATGCCCATGGTACGATACATCTGGGGGTCAAAACAGCTTCGACAAGACTGATTACCGAAGGAGCCGTGCGGTTGTATGACCGGATCATCGGGCCGGGATTATGGGTCCGCCGCGTCTGCCTGACAGCGGAACGGGTTGACGACGAAAAGAAGATGCGGTATGAGATGGATACGCTGTTTGACAGTCCGACGGGGATGACAAAAGAGCAATCGGATCGGGAGCGGCGGCAGCAGCATGCGATTCTGCACATCCAGAAACGATTCGGGAAAAATGCCATCGTCAAAGGACGGAATCTGGAAGAAGGGGCGACGACAAGGGAACGAAATGAACAGATAGGAGGGCATCGCGCGTGAGTAAAAAAGACGAATTACGGAATTATCCGTATGAGGGAGTGTGTTGTCACCGCCGCATGTCCCGACAGGCACGGGCGGCACAGTTTGCCCCCTTTGCCGCATTGGAAGGGTATGAAGAGGCCGTAGCAGAGACATCGCGATATGTAGAGGAAAAGCCGGAATTTTCTGAAGAACAGCGGCAGGAACTGGACAGAATCTGGCAGGATGTATGCAGAGGGGGATTGGAGCATTCCCGTCTGCGCATTACGTATTTTCAAGAAGATCTGCGAAAACGCGGCGGTACATGGCGCACGGAAATCGTGCAGTGCCGGAAAATAGACCGTGACAGACGGTATCTGATCACACAGGACGGGCAGAAAATCCCTTTGGACTGCATCTGTCAGGTCAGTCCGGAATGACGGGGCATATTTTGTAAAAAAATAAAAAAAATCTCCAGACCCGAAAGTCTGGAGATACCCATTCATATTCCACCTGTATTTGAATAAAACATACATTTTGTGATACACATATCCATATGGTACTGCCATAACGGTAGGCGGTTAGTCCTTCTGCGGAGGGACTGTGACCCTCCGATTCTATAGAAACCCGTAAGGGAATCTGACAGAAAGGAGGGCGATAGTATGCCTCTCACTATCGAAGGATTGATTGCAGTCCTGGCACTTTGTGTCGGCGCATTCAGTCTGGGATACATGATAGGTCAGAATTCGAAAACACAAAAATAACCGCCCCAAGGTCCCAATCTTAGGCGGTTATTTTTGATCAACTATATGGGGCTAGCCGTCTATCGGCAGTACCTCTTTTTTATATATTTAGTGTACCATGTAACGCAGAGAATGTCTAGTTTTCCTAAACAAACATCTGTTGTAACAGGTATTTCTTGATAGTTTGCAGTGTGTCTACTTCCTTGCGAACGAGATCCATTTGTGTAGCTGTTCTCCATGAAAAAAAGTTGCCAATCAACGCCGGGATTTCCTGCATAAGAAAGCCCGCTACCTCGCAGACCACTATGACGCCATTGGTATTGAGGATATCAGTGTCAAAGCGATGGCAAAGCGGAAAAAGGGGAGGCAAGTTCAGCTTTGGCAAATCCGTAGGGTACAAAAAGTAAAAAAACAGGTAAAAAAATAAAAAAATCTCCAGACCCAAGAGTCTGGAGATTCCCAATAAATCAGTGGTCGGAACGGCGAGATTTGAACTCGCGACCTCTTCCACCCCAAGGAAGCGCGCTACCAAGCTGCGCCACGTCCCGCTGACCTTTTAATTTTACTGAATTTGACAGTACTTGTCAAGGATATATTTCAAAATTATTTCTTCTTCCTTATGTTGTATATTGGCAATGGACAAATGCGCCCCATCCGTTATTCCAGGGCATGGAGAATCCGGTAGAGTTGTTTTTTTAATGCAGCGGCTTCTTCCGGTGTAAAGAGCTCCCCTTTTCGGTTTATGAGACATTTCATGTCATAGGGGACTTTTTCTGCTTTTTTGCGCAGCTCCATGCCTTCTTTCGTGATTTCTACGATGACGACGCGTTCATCTTCCGGTTTGCGGGATCGCGTCAGATAGCCCATGCCTTCTAATTTCTTCAGGACCGGTGTCAGGGTACCTGAATCCAGGTAGAGACGTTTGCCCAGATCGTGCATGGTAATAGATTTTTCTTCCCAGAGAACCATCATGGTGACATATTGGGCGTACGTCAGGCCGATTTCTTTTAGAAATGGATGGTAGGCCGCTACGATTTTGCGGGCGCTGGCATATAAAGGAAAGCAAAGCTGATTGCTCAGTAATAAGGAATTACATTTTATAGATTCTGTCATAAGAAATTCCTCCGTATTATATATTGTTTATATCTATTATAACAAATAAATTATATGAAAACAAATTATATTTTGAAAAATTAGATTTGACAAAATATAATTTTCGTGTATAATAAGACTTGTCAGCGAGGTAAGTACAAATACAGGAAAGGAGTTTGGACATGGAGAAAAAAATAATCCACAAAGATGTCGTTATCATCGGTGCTGGTATGGCTGGTCTTACAGCGGCACTTTATGCCGGCCGTTTGAATTTGTCGGTACTTGTCCTGGAAAATGGCATTGTGGGCGGACAAATTGCAAATGCGACGGGCATTGAGAATTATCCCGGTTTTATGGAAGTGTCCGGGCGGGAGCTGATTTCTGCCGTTCAGAGTCAGGCCGGGCATTTCGGTGCTGTCCTTGATGAATTTGATACGATTGAACGAGTCAGGTTGGGAACGACGCCGAAGGTTGTTGAAACTTCAGAGTATATCTATGAAACGGATGTCGTTATTATCGCGTCTGGAATGAACCGGCGCAAACTGCCGCTGCCGGAAGAAGCGATATACGCCAATAAAGGTGTTCATTACTGTGAATTATGCGATGGGCATCTGTATCAGGACAAAGTCATTGCCGTTATGGGTGGTGGAAACGCGGCAGTAGACGCGGCGAAGTTTCTAACGAAATATGCGAAGAAGTTATATCTGATTCACCGGTCGCAATTGCGGGCTGATGACAGCTCCGTTCAGCAGCTCCGGGAACATCCCGATGTAGAAATTATGCTGGAAACCGAAATAAAGGCTCTCCATGGACAAGGAAGACTCGAGTCCATCGACATCCTTGACAAAACATCGGGGACGATGAAAAATCTCGCTGTTGATGGCATGTTCATCAATATCGGGGTGGATCCTAACACTGTTTTATTTGCAGACGAACTGGAATTACATGATGGACGGATTCCTGCCGGAGAAGATTGCCGGACCGATATTCCCGGCGTATTTGCAGCCGGTGATGTCCGGGAGAAAGAAATCCGTCAACTTACGACGGCTGCAGCGGATGGTACGACGGCGGCATTATTAGCCGGGAAGTACATAGAAAAGATCCGACATGGGCATGCAGAATGGTAACGCTATAGAATATTTTACCTAAATAAATTTAACAAAATTTAAACTTACAAAATTTAATTACTGGCAAAAGGAGAAGATGATGATGAAAAAGAAATTATTTGGTATGATTGCAGCGGCTATGATGATGGCGGGGGTATCTGCTTTTGCAGCAGGACCGCAGGCATATGAATTGTCGGAAAATAGAGATTATAATGCCGTCGTAATACCTATGGCAATGCAGAGTGAAGGTCCTGCTCAGGGGTGTGCCGTTTATTCGGAAAATGGCGATTATAGAGCCGTTAAAGCGAATATGCCGGCTATGACAGGGGCATCGTATTCCCGGTGTTTTTATTCGGAAAATGGTGATTATCAGGCCGTTGTAAACCGGTAACGAAACATTTGTCATTAAATTATCATAACGGTATTACGAAAGGATGGAATGACATGAAAGAAGCGATAGAATTTTTAAAACACTGTCCCCCTTTTTATCTGGCAACGATAGATGGTGCGAAACCACAGGTACGTCCTTTTGGGGCTGTTTGCGAGTATGAAGACAAGCTCTATATTCTTACTGAAAATAAAAAGAATGTATATCGTCAGATGAAAGAGTATCCCGATGCAGCTATCAGTGGCATGTGGGGAGATAAGTGGATCCGGATTAATGGGCGGGTGGAAGAAGATTCCCGTCGTGAAGCGCGCCAGGCCATGTTGGATGAAAACAAAGCGATTCTTGGTGACAGGTATTCCGCAGATGATGGCCTGATGACCGTGTTCCGCTTCGTCAGTGGGACAGCCACCGTTTATTCTTTTACGGAAGAACCAGTCACATATCAATTATAGGAAGCAATGGCACAGCTTGATTCTACAAAATAAACTATTTGAAAAGCAAAGGAGAAACATATGAACATCTATGATTTTATTGTAAAGACAAACAAAGGGGAAGAAAAATCGCTGGCAGACTACAAAGGAAAGGTACTGATTATTGTCAATACAGCCAGCAAATGTGGGTTTACGCCACAATATAAAGAACTGCAGGATTTGTACAATACATATAAAGATAAGGGCCTTGAGATTCTCGGTTTTCCCTGCAATCAGTTTGCGGGCCAGGAACCGGGGAGTAATGAAGAAGTCCAGGAATTCTGCCGTTTTAATTACGGCGTCACCTTCCCTATATTTGCAAAAGGCGATGTACGTGGTGATCAGGCGCAGCCTCTTTTCCAGTATCTGACAAAAGAACAAGGCTTTAAGGGATTTGATCCGGCGCATCCCTATGCAGAATTGCTGACCAATGCGCTGAAAGAACATTTTCCCGAATATCTGGAAGGAGATTCTATTAAATGGAATTTCACAAAATTCCTTATCAGCCGGGACGGGCAGGTTGTCAATCGTTTTGAACCGACGACAGAACCTTCTCACATGGTTGCAGCTATAGAAGCATTACTATAAGATATCGTAAAAGGGGGCCATATTATGACAATTTATGATTATACACTGGAGGATAATAGGGGAAATACGGTTGCGCTGAAAGATTTTCGCGGTAAAGTGCTACTGATCGTCAATACGGCTACGCGTTGTGGATTTACACCCCAGTACAAAGCGTTGGAACGACTGTACACACAATATAAGGAATGCGGGCTGGAAATCATTGACATTCCCTGTAACCAATTTCTCAGCCAGGCCCCTGAAGACGATCAGGGTATCCAGCAGTTTTGCACTCTGAAATACCATACGACCTTTTTGTGCATGAAAAAGGCCGATGTCAATGGGGAACATGAACTGCCTCTATACACCTATCTGAAATCCCAGCAGGGATTCCAAGGGTTTGGAAACGGACTCAAGGCAATGGGGATGAGCGTTCTGCTGCGGCAGAGAGATTGGAATTATAAAGACAATCCGGATATTAAATGGAATTTTACGAAATTCCTGATTGATCGGAAAGGTTCTGTCGTCGATCGCTTTGAACCGACGGCTTCCATGAATCTTTTGGAAGGGCGGATTATTGCCTGCCTGAAAGAATCTCAATAAAAATATATATAAATTTTGAAAAATTAAATTTGACAAAATATAATTTTCGTGTATAATAAGACATGTAAGCGAGGTAAGTACAAATACAGGGATGAATCAGGAGGACGCGATATGGTAAAAGTATATTCTATCAATGAGTGCCCATGGTGTGAAAAGACCAAGAAGTATTTAAAGAGCAGAAACGTTGATTTTGAAGAACACAATATTGAATTGAACGATGATGACCGCGATGCCTGCTATGCGTTGTCAGGCGATTTAGTGGTACCCGTTGTTACCGCCGATGATAAAACCTATGTGATGGGGTTTGATAAGGCTAAATTAGATGAGCTGCTGGGGCTCTGATTTCTTTTTATAGCTTATTTAATTTTACAAAATATAATTAAGTTAAATAAATATATAAGTAGACAACTATCATGAGTGGCAGTTAAAACAGGAGGACACGACAATGAGCATTTATGGACAGACAAAAGGCACGGAACTGGAAAAAGTAGTAAAGAATATCATGCAGGCTGAAGCCAATGGGACGATGATGTACTACGCTTTGGCACGGATGGCAAAGGAACAGGGGTACGATGATTTGGTGGATATTTTTATAGAAGCAGCCAATCAGGAAGCTGTTCATGCTGGGTTTTATGCAACATTAAATGGTAAATATCCACAAGATTTCTGGGGGCTCGTGCGGACTTTGCAGAAGGCAGAAACGAATGGGGAAGGACAGGTCAGAGCCATAGCGGACCAGGCCCGGGCCGCCGGATTTAATGAAGCAGCTGATGAAATGGAAGTTTTTGCCAGACAGGAAGGCCACCACGGCGTCATGATGGCAGAAATCCTCGCCAGATATCCTCAGGAAAATCAGCCTGTCAAGGCCAGGAAGGTGTACGTCTGCCCGGTATGCGGGTTTGAATACGAAGGGGATATCAATGCTGAAGGGGATGACTATGTGTGTCCGCTTTGCGGTCAGCCTAAGAATGCTTTTCAGGAAAAAGCATAGGTCAGATACTGATTAACTGGATTTGAATCGGATGACATGAAGGGGTATGAGGGATAGAGACTTATACCCCTGTTTCGCTATGACTAATACGGTATCATAAAACATTGACGACTGTCTATATAAGTGGTACAATCCATTACATAGACAAGTATCTATGTAATGGAGGCGTTTCTATGGATATGATGGAGATTGCAAACATCAATAAAGCTCTCAGCAGTCCTGTCCGGCTGCAGATCATTGCCATGCTGGCTGATGGGGAACAGTGTGCCTGCCATATTCTGGAACGCTTTGAGATTACCCAGCCGACGCTGTCCCATCATATGCATGTCCTCTGTGACTGTCATCTGGTCCGGGACCGCAAAGAAGGCCGGTGGCATTATTATGCTCTCAATGAAGACTACATCTGTTGTCTGGCTTCGTTTTTCCAGGAACTCGTCCAACGGGAAAAGCGGGCAGGGCAGATATCTTGTGATGAATGTTGACAGGAGGAAGATACCATGAATGAAATCGTAGAACAAGTCAAAGAATATTATGGCAAAGTGCTGGATGGAACGAAAGACCTCAAGACAAAGGCCTGCTGCTGTTCTTCCGCAGGACTGCCTAAAGAAGTGCGGGAAGCGCTGAGCCTTATCGATGATGAAATTGTAACCCATTATTATGGATGCGGCTCGCCGATTCCCCCTCTACTGGATGGCATGACTGTGCTGGATCTGGGGTGCGGTACGGGTCGTGATGTCTACGTGGCCAGTAAGCTGGTTGGTGAAAAGGGCCATGTTATCGGTGTCGATATGACTCAGGAACAGCTCGATATTGCCCTGCGCCATGAAGAAGAACAGTACAAGCGCTTTGGTTACAAGGCATCGAATGTAACATTCAAAAAGGGATACATTGAAGATTTACAATCCTTGGGAATTGCCGATAATTCTATCGATGTGGTCATTTCTAACTGCGTCATTAATTTGTCACCTTATAAGCAGAATGTATTCAACGAAATCTGGCGTGTCCTCAAACCGGGTGGTGAACTGTACTTTTCCGACGTCTTTACAGACCGCCGCATTCCCGATGAACTTTACGCCGATCCGGTGCTGCACGGTGAATGCATCAGCGGTGCCATGTATTTTGAAGATTTCCGCCGCATGCTGAATAAAGCGGGATTTATGGATTTCGTTTACATGTCTATCCGCAATTTTGACCTGGGAAATGAAGCAATCGAAGAAAAAGTCGGCTTTGCCCATTTTTCAGAACGGACAGTTCGGGTATTCAAACTGGCCGATCTGGAAGATGCCTGCGAAGATTATGGACAGGTAGCCGTATACCGTGGCACCGTCCCCGGACATCCCCATGCTTTTGATTTCGATATGAACAACCACTTTGTGACAGGAAAGCCCATGCTGGTCAGTGGCAATCTGGCATCCATGCTTTCGGAAACGAGGTACGCCCCGGCCTTTACGGTCTATGGTGACCGGTCTGTCCATTTCGGCCCCTTCGGCATGACCCCTGTGGCAGGCGATGATGGAGAAAGTGGCTGTTGCTGCTAATGAGAGAGGAGTAGAATATACATGATTCAGCGTACGATTACCGTAGAAAAAGAAAAATGCATTCATTGTGGTTTGTGTATCCGGGACTGCGTAGCCGCTTGTCTGGAATTTGACGAAGAAAAGATTCCCCGATATCTGCCTGAAGGCGAACAGCGGTGTCTGGCCTGTCAGCATTGTATGCTCGTCTGTCCAAAAGGTGCCCTGTCTTTTGGCGGTCTGAAGCCGGAAAAATGCGGCGCCGTATCCTATGGGAATAGTGAAGAACTGTTAAAGCTGATAAAATCACGGCGCAGTATCCGGGATTACAAAGAAGCGAATCTGTCACAGGAACAGCTGGATAAACTTACGGAAATGCTGGCGTATGCGCCGACAGGGGTCAATGCACCGTCTGTTCATCTTTCGCTGGTAGCGACGCGCAGGAAAATGGATGAAATCCGGCAGATTACATACGATTGCCTGAAGACTGTCCGTGCCGATTCGCCCCTTTTTATCATAAAAGAAATGGCAGAAGCAAGCAGTAAAGTGGGAAAAGACCTGGTGTACCGGGGAGCGCCGGCCTTAGTGGCTGCTTCGGTTGATACTAAAACGGCTGCGTCGGTCTGCCAGACCGTAGACCCCGTCATTGCCTTATCGTACTTGGAGCTCTATGCCGCCAGCCTGGGACTGGGTACGGTCTGGGACGGTATTGCCGTAGCACTGGCCCGGGAATTTCCTGAAATCGAAGCGCAGTTCCAGATTCCCCAGGGATGCAAACTGAGTTTCCTGATGGCGCTGGGAATCCCGGATATTTCCTACCAGCGGACACCCCAGCGGACAACGGACCGGATTACCATCATCCGGTAAAACTATATTTGATGAACTACAAAAAGAGCTGTCTAGTGAGCTGCCCCAAAAGTTAGACCTAAAAATCTAACTTTTAAGGGGTACTGCATTGCAAGGACAGCTCTTTTTTGTATATAATGGACTTATTACGATAGAAAATATCAAACCGAAATATATGAGAAGGGAGATGTTTTTATGGAACAGGCTATACTGGGAATCCTTATTCCCTTTGCCGGTACATCTTTGGGGGCGGCCTGTGTCTATGCCATGAAGCAGGAACTGGACCGTCAGGTTCAGCGGGGGCTGACAGGCTTTGCGTCAGGGGTCATGATCGCTGCATCGGTCTGGAGTCTCCTGATTCCGGCTATGGAAGAAGCGGCACCGTTAGGAAAATTCGCCTTCGTGCCGGCTGTGACCGGGTTCTGGCTGGGTATCTTACTGCTCCTGGCTCTGGACCGGCTGGTTCCGCACCTGCATATGTACAGCGAGAAGGCCGAAGGGCCGCACAGCCATTTACAGCGTACAACCATGCTCGTCCTGGCCGTGACGCTGCATAATATCCCTGAAGGCATGGCCATCGGCGTCGTCTATGCCGGTCTCCTGACCGGTCAGACAGGCATCAGCGCTGCCGGGGCACTGGCCTTGTCCCTGGGGATCGCCTTGCAGAACCTGCCCGAAGGGGCCATCATTTCCCTGCCTCTCAAGGCCGCCGGTGTGGGCCGGCATAAGGCCTTTCTCGGAGGAGTCTTGTCGGGAATCGTCGAGCCTGTCGGGGCAGCCCTGACCATCGCCCTGACGGCTTTCATCGTGCCCGTCCTGCCGTATCTCCTCAGTCTGGCAGCCGGGGCTATGTGCTACGTCGTCGTTGAAGAGCTCATTCCGGAAATGTCAGCCGGTGAACACTCCGACATCGGCGTCTTGTCCTTTGCTTTGGGCTTTACGTTGATGATGGCTTTGGACGTGGCTTTGTCGTGAGGCAATTTTCATGAGGAGAATGAGGTGACGTTAGGTGAAAGTACGCATTATCGATGAATTAACCCGGCAGATTGTCAATCCGGTCGGGGCCATTGCCGTCTGGCGAAGAAGAACATTGCAGCCGTGGAAATTTGCCAAACTATAAGCACAGAGAAATAAGTCTTACGAGTTCGCACATAGAGGAGAGAGTATCATGAAAGTCGTCGTAGCCATTGATTCCTTGAAAAATAGTCTGACTTCTGTTGAAGCCGGCCGGGCCATTGAAGCCGGTATCCGCAAAGCTTATGGCGGTCATCCCGTCCAGGTCATCGTCAAGCCCCTGGCTGACGGTGGGGAAGGAACCGTTGAGGCCCTCGTCGATGGACTGGGCGGACAACTCCGCTATGTTGATGTCCGGGGTCCTTTGGGGGGAACCGTATCCTGTCCTTATGGATATCTGCCAGACATGGGAGCGGCTGTCATTGAAATGGCCGGGGCTGCCGGATTGGGCCTGGTACCGTCTGAACAGCGCAATCCCCTGCATACGACAACGTACGGTGTCGGGCAGGTCATGGCACAGGCTATAAAAGCGGGCATCCGCCATTTCATCATCGGGCTGGGTGGCAGCTCGACCAGTGACTGCGGCGTCGGTATGCTTCAGGCCCTCGGTTACATTTTCCGCGATGATAAAGGACGGCCAGTCGGCACAGGCGGACAGGAAGTAGGGCGTATCGCATCTGTCGATGATACCCAGGTCCTGCCGGCACTGAAAGATTGTACCTTCGATGTCGCCTGTGACGTGACTAATCCTCTGTTTGGGAATTGGGGCGCTGCTCATATCTTCGGGCCCCAGAAAGGGGCATCGCTACAGGATGTCAAAGTCCTGGATGATGCCAGCCGATCCTTTGCCGCTGTCACCCGGCAGTATACCGGCTACGACTACAGCCAGACAGCTGGGGCTGGTGCGGCTGGTGGCATGGGCTTTGCCTTCCTGGCCTATCTGCACGGGCGCCTGCGCTCAGGAATCCAGATTGTCCTCGATTCGATCCGCCTGGCCGATGCCGTTAAAGATGCTGATTATGTCATCACCGGCGAAGGACGCCTCGATGCTCAGACGGCCATGGGCAAGGCCCCCATTGGCGTGGCGAAACTGGCCAAACAGTACGGTGCCAAAGTCATTGCCCTGGCAGGATGCACGACGGCGGATGCCGTCGAATGTAACCGGCAGGGTATCGATGCCTTCTTTTCTATCGTCGATAAAGCCATGCCGCTGGAAGAAGCTATGAATAAAGAAACGGCCCTGCGCAACATGACTAATACGGCCCAGCAGGTCTTCAACCTCATCCGTGCCGTCGGCTGATAAGGAACCTGTAAAGAAATGATAAGCATACAAAAGAGGCTGTAACATAATAGCCTCATCGAAAAAATGGACTCAGTTATCTGAGCCCATTTTTTTAGGGGCTGTAACAAGATGAGTTTTTAGTCATTTTGTTACAGCTCCATGTGCTTTACAGCTGGATATTTTCTGATTCTTTTATGGAATTTATTTGATTTTTCGCTTTATTTGCATTGACGTTGCTATTACAACGGATTTATTCCGGAAAATTCAGTACACTTAGGCCATCAAACGAACTAGGAGGAATGTCTTATGATTACAATAAAAAATACGTTGGCCGAAGTGGTACGGGATTATCCCCAGTCTATTCCCTTTTTCAATGAACTGCACCTGGATTACTGCTGTGGCGGGGGAATTCCCCTGGAAGAAGCGGTAAAGGGAACCAATCTGGATGCAGAAAAAGTGGTAGCCGGTCTGAATGATTACCTTGCCAAACACAGTACTAAGACCGGCAGCCAGCAGGAATCGCTGGAACGGTTTAAAAGTCTTTCCATTCCGGACATGCTCCAGGACCTGGAAGCGACGCACCATGTCAGTGAACGGAATTACATGGCAGAAATCGAAGGGGACCTGAACAAGATTCTTCTGGTCCATTATACCCACCACGGAGAACTGCTCACCCGGCTCCATCATCTGTACGGGACGTTGAAAACGGATTTGGAAGAACATTTTGCCCGGGAAGAAAAATTGGTGTTTCCGCTGATGCGGAAATATCCCCAGCCCGGTCAGGACATCCTGACTTTGGTTCAGAACCTGGAAGACGATCATACGGCAGCCGGGAATATCATCAAGGAAATCGAAGAATTGACCGATCATTTTACCGTGCCGGCTGATGCCTGTGCCACTTTTAAGCGGACCTATCAGTTGTTGGAAGAATTTATAAACGATGTGTTTGTCCATATCTTCAAGGAAAATTCCATCGTCTTCCCGGAATACGCAGAACAGGCCGCCAACTAAAACGAACCGAGCCATCAGGAAGTGCCAGCCCCGACAAATGAAAAGGGGCTGGACTGAAGAGAAGAGACAAAACGATAAAACCGCCAACTTTTATGCTTATAGTATGAATGAAATAAGCATAGGAGTTGGCGTTTTTTTCAGGAGATTTTCATGCACATTCTTTGCCTGGATTGTTAAAACAATACGAATACGAGGGTTAGGTACCTTCAAAAAATTAAAAAGAACGAGTTCTTGAAACCGCTCATCCATGCGCTTCAGGAACTCTTTCTTTTCTTTTTAAGTGGCAAACTCGGGAATACATCAATTACTAACTGTATGTTTTGACATATTCCATTTTACATGTTATAATTATGTTAATGTAATTACATAAATAAAAAATACCGGGAAGAGAGAAATTATGCTGTATTATCATAGGCGGAGTGATGATGTAGCAGGGCGGACTTTTTCGAGACATGGGGCAGAGTGGCGGTTCATAATATAATAATATGATAAATTTCTTTAGTGGATTAGTTGGATTAAATAATACATAATGATATATTTTGTCGTATAAACGTTTCGTAGAACTATTTTTACAATATAAACAGGAAGAAAAATGCGATTCTAATAGGAAGCAAGAACAGGGTGTCAAAAAGGGTGTCAACATTGGTATATATATAGTATTGACACTGACACCCTCAAAATTGGCAGCCAGTCCCAGACGGGAAGAGCGGGGAGTTTGGAGACT
>OHAY01002078.1_pt1 | contig 16714 bp, 15 predicted proteins | sample 1577191 | NCBI WGS metagenome assembly OHAY01 (sample SAMEA3541504, study PRJEB24748) | human gut metagenome | biome: human gut; feature: human-associated habitat; material: faeces | place: China | collected 2012 | reverse complement strand
AACCGATTTCCCCCGCCATACAAACTTCCTGTTCGATAGCCGTATCCATATTGCTGGAGAGTATGGCACTGATGACTGCCAGGTCTATTGCCGGGTCGTTCACTTTCAATCCACCGGCAATATTGAGAAATACATCTTTCTGTGCCAGTTTGAAGCCTACACGTTTTTCCAATACGGCCAGCAGCATGATCAGACGGTTGTAATCGTATCCAATCGCGGTACGCCTTGGCATCGTCATTTTGGTATAGCTTGTCAATGCCTGCACTTCTGCCAAAAGCGCCCGCATGCCGTCCATACAAGCGGCTACCGAAGAACCGGACTGGCTCGTGCTTCTTTCCGCCAGCAGATACGCGGACGGATTTTTCACTTCTTTCAGCCCTTGCCCTTCCATTTCAAAAATACCCGTTTCCGAAGCGGAACCAAAGCGGTTTTTCATCACTCTTAATACGCGGAAATTATAACTTCGCTCGCCTTCAAAATAAAGCACCGTATCCACCATGTGCTCCAGCATTTTCGGTCCGGCAATATTTCCTTCTTTCGTCACATGCCCAACGATGATAATGGTAATATTCGTTTCTTTTGCAAAGCGAAGGAGCCGCGCCGTCCCTTCCCGAACCTGAGATACAGAGCCTGCCGCCGCATCGATCTCCCGATTGTACATCGTCTGAATAGAATCGATAATCAATAGACGCGGCTTGAGCGCCTTGGCATAATCGAGTATCGTAAGCAGCTCCGTTTCCGACAAAATATATATGCCGTCCATTCCCAGCTCCATTCGTTCGGCTCTCAGCTTTATTTGAGCTTCCGATTCTTCCCCCGACGCATACAGTACGATATCGCCCTGCTGACTGATTCCGTCCGCCGCCTGCAAAACCAGGGTAGATTTGCCGATCCCCGGTTCACCGCCTAATAACAGAAGCGACCCGGGAACAATTCCGCCGCCTACAGCGCGGTCCAATTCGCCGATCTTTGTATACATGCGGGGCACTTCATTGGAAACGATTTGTTTCAGCGTCTTTAACTGTTCTGCCTGCACCGGCCTGCGGACCGTGCTGCTTGTCTTTGTCTTTTCTACCGTCTCTTCTTCAAGGGTATTCCAGCTGCCGCAATGCGGACATTTCCCAAGCCACTTTGCTGTGCTTCCGCCGCATTCCCGACAAACATATACCGTTTTTATTTTTGCCATAATTTCTCCCGTCTATATATTCCATGCCTTCATTTCTTCCTGGATCGCCTGCGCTCTCCAGCAGTTTTCCTGTTCTTCTTCCGCCTCCGCAGCGCCAAACCGCTGCAGCAGCGTGTTTTTCTTGCTTATTTTCATCAGCCGGTTATACTGCGCGCCGGACACGCCCTCTATATACCCGCTGTCTATTCCCCATTTCAAATCGCTCAGAAGAGCAAGCGTTTCTTCATAAGTAAGCGTTACCGCATACATCAGCAAGCCGCAGGCCCGCTTTGCCCTATCATATACGGCCAGTCCTTCCCGTTCAATTGCCGCTCTTGCCTTGCGTTCTTCTTCTATAATCTGCATGATCAGTTTCTCAAATACCGCCAGCTCCTGTTCTTCCCGAACCCCAAAAGTCCGTTGGCTGGCGATATAAAAGATATGGCTCCCGTCTTGTGCTCCGCCGTAAAACGGCTTCATGGCAAAGCCCAGCTTCATTACAGCCCGGATCAGCCGATATACCAATCCTTTTGCCGCAATTCCCGGCAAATGCACCAGCGCCGATACGCTCATTCCCGTTCCAGCCTCTGTCGGCACAGACGTCAGATAGCCAAAGGTATCTGAAAAAGAAAAGGTCAGCGACTCTTCTAACACCTGCTCTATTTCCAGCGCCTCTTGCCATAGCGCCGGTATATCAATGCCCGCATCAATGACCTGAAGCCGGATATGATCCGCTTCGTGAATCATAATACTTGCGCCGCCGTCGTCCCGGACCAGTACGGACCGATGCGGAAGCGGCTCCGTATACAGGGGCGTAATAATATGCTGCTCCGCTAAAACAGCCCGTTCCATATCGGAAATTCCCGCCATCTTAATCCGCTGCCACGTTCCGCTTAACCGCGCCGCAGCCTCTATGATATTGCTTTCTATCGCAGCCAGATCCTGCGCATCAGCAGCCATCGGATACAAGTGCCCTGCCAGATTCCTTGCCAGCCGTATCCGGCTGGACAGCACGACGTCCCGTTCCTGCCGCTCTTTCGTTTCCCACCGCAGCGGCCGGCTGTATACCGTTTCTCTTCCAGTCATATGCCACTCCCGTCTCATCATACCCGATGGATCGCGCCGCCTTCTCTTCTCGGCCTCTTGCCTTCATATATCCGGCTGCCCTGCAATCGCTCTATCACTCGCCCGATTTCTTTTTCAAACGCTTTATAACAGGCGCCGCACTGCACGCTGCCTGTCCGATTAAACGCTTCGCTGGTCATGCCGCATACAGGGCAAACGCTCCCGCCGCGCTCGGAAGACTCCCATTTTCCATACACTATTTTTTGAAAAAACGAATCCCCAGCACCTTCTGCCAGCGCGCTTCGCATCGGAAAATCTATCACATTATCTTTTTTCATTTCCGCCTCCCCGGCTTCTGTGCTTCGGCTCCGTAATTTCTTTTGTAAACTCCAGCAAATGATGGACTGCGCCGGAACGCTTGTTTTCAGGCAGCGTGTCTAATAAGAGCTGACAGGCTTCATGCAGAATCTGCGCTTCCCTCTTGGTAATACGCTTTAAACCGATTCCCTGATGCAGAATCTGATCGATGGACCCGATCGTATATTCCGGCTGCATGGCCGGCGGTTCTTTACCAGAAATCTGCATGATTCGTATATGCCCGCCCAAGCCGCGCCGCGATTCTACAATAAACCCGGGCCGTTTTGAAAATCGGGTGCTTAGTACATAACTGATCTGCGAAGGAGCACATTCCAGTTCATCTGCTAATTCATTCCGCTGCAGCACCAGCATCTTCTGCTGTTCTTCCACCAACTTTTTTAATATGAATTGTTCTATCCTATCCGCTACTATACTCATTGTATCACCTTCACTTTTGACCATTTGACTTACCCTCATTTTATTAAACTTTTTGACTTTTTTCAAGTCTTTTCCCTTGTATTTACAAATACTCGTCCTATCCGCTATAATAAAATGTAATTATTTAATTTTTCCTTGGTACTTGCAGCTATTGTATTTTTTTATTAAAGGTGGATAAAGATGACTTCAACATTAGGAAAACACGTTATCATAGATTTTTATAATTGCAGCGCGCCGATTGATACGATCGACTGCCTGCATGCCGCAATGAATCAGGCCTTTGAATTAGTCGGCCTCTCTCTCGACGACATCAGTTATCATCAAAGCGAAGAAGAGCTCATTGCCATAGCCGTCGCCTGCAACACCCATATCTGCATGCACGCCTATCCGGAACTGGCATATGTAGCAGCGGATATTTATTGTTTTGATACGGATATCGCTCCCAGCCGGATCATGAAAGTCTTAAAGTCTGCGATCGGTTCGGACCGTGCCAAAGCTACCAGCGTGCGCCGCGGAGATTTCGGTTCTTTGCGGGATATGAAACCCAAAAGCAAAACGTCCATTACTCCGATCCGGCGGATGAAAAATACCGGCCGGCAATTAAAAAATACGAGCGTAAAAGTATTTCATCTGCTTCGAAAAGGCCCTAAAATTTAATGGTTCCTATTCAAAATTTGCAATCGGTTTCTCGCTTACGGAACGTCTGTTCTATAGCGGTCTCTCAAAATTTAGTATATAATAAATATACCTCAATAGCCCCTTGACGTTGGGGCTATTTTCTTGTTTTCATAAACTTTACGAAGGGTTGTTGTCCTATGTACATGCTTTCTCTCATGCAGTCAACTCCGGACCCGCAAGACCGTCAGGAGCTGGAAAGCGTAGCCACAGAACTGCTGAATCTTTTAAAAATCAAAAACCACCGCATTTATCTTCACTCGGTGCAGGTTGCCAATTACAGCGCCAGCATCGCGGCTAAAATCGGGCTGCCCAACGTAGAGATCGAACAGATATACTATGCCGCCCTGCTTCATGACATAGGAATGCTTGCCATTCCTAACTCGCTGCTTTCTAAAATGCCGTATTTAAGCCGGCGGGAAGAAAGCCAGTATAAAAGTCACGCGGTGCTTGGCGCCAACATGCTGGAAAACGTCCAGTCCTGCCAGAATATTTTGCCGTATATCCGCTATCATCATGAACGCTGGGACGGCGGCGGCTATCCCAAGCATCTGCGGGGCGTAAATATTCCGCTCGGAGCCCGTATCATCGCAATTGCCGATTATTACGACCTGATTATCAATCCGGCAACCGAGCATTGGGTAAAAACAAAAAAAGAGGCCAAAAGCGATTTGTTCCGTGCTTCCGGCCTGATGTTTGATCCTGAGATCGTAAAATCTTTTATTGAAGTATTAGGCTGATTCATTGGCTGCTGCATAAGACCAACCCGGTTACTGCAGCGGCCTTTTCTTTTTTCAGAATCTTTGCCGCTTCCTTCATCGTGCTTCCTGTCGTATAAATATCGTCTACCAGTAAAATATGCTTTCCTGCAAGTACAACGTCTTTGGCCGCGGCAAAGGCGTTTTTTACATTTACTCTCCGTTCTCGCTGAGACAGACCGGACTGCGGCGGAATGTCTTTTATTTTTTGGAGAGCATCCAGCCAAATATACCCCGCCGCTTCTGCCCACGGCCGAAAAATCCGTTCCGTCTGATTAAATCCGCGCTCCTTCCGCCGTTTTTCCGACAGCGGAATCGGCACTGCCAGCTGTGCTGTCCGCCACTCTTCCGGCCAGGGCGCCTTCTCCAGCAGCGGCGAAAAACAGTCTCTTTCCGGACAAATCCCATGAAACTTCATATCCCGCACCACCTGCCGGATCGCGCCGTCATACCGGCACAGCGCATAACAGCCGTCAAGCCCGCCGGGCTGTCGGCTGCCGTTTAGCAGCCGCGGTTCCCAAAAACACCGTTCGCAGGAAGCGCACCAGCACGCCTGCGGTTTCAGCCACGCTCCGCAGCCCGGGCATACCGAAGGAAACAGCAGGCTGCCGAGCCATTTCATTATGGTTACCACAATTCTTCTCCCCGCAGCCGCTCACATAAAAGAGTCAGCCGTTTTCTCGTCTTGCCGTTCTGCACGGCCATGCGCAGGGCTTTCTCCGTTCCTACCAAGATGACTTTTTCCTTGGCTCTGGTGATCGCCGTATACAATAAATTCCGCTGAAGCATGACAAAATGGCTGTTGGCGAGCGCAATAATTACCGTTTTATATTCGCTTCCCTGGCTTTTATGCACCGTCATGGCATACGCCAGCGCCAGTTCATTTACTTCATCTGCCGTATACAGGACGTCTTTTTCTATAAATCGGATCCCTACTTTATCCCCTTGTATGGACCAAACGACGCCAATATCTCCATTAAATACGCCTTTTTCGTAATTATTTTTCTTTTGCAGTACTTTATCGCCGATGCGAAGCGTCATTTTTCCGGCACGGCATTCCCCTGCCCCCGGCTTCTCCGGATTCACCGCGCTCTGGAGCAGTTCATTCAAATTCTCTACCCCGCAGGGCATTCGGTGCATGGGAGACAGCACTTGCACCGAAAACGCATCTTCCGTACAATGCAGTTCCTGCATATACAACGCTGCAATCTTTCCTGCAGCTGCCGTTTCATCATTTTCCTGCAAAAAATAAAAATCCCGTTTGTCCTGCCATACAGGCATATTGCCGTGGTTGATGCGATGCGCATTCTCAATGATGCTGCTTCCGTCATCCTGCCGAAACACTTCTTTAAGCCGAACGACGGGCACCTCTTCACTGCGTATCAAATCGTGCAGAACATTTCCCACTCCAACGGACGGAAGCTGATCTGCATCGCCCACTAAAATCAGCCAGCAAGACGCCGGCATGGCTTTTAACAGATTATAGAACAAAAGAAGGTCTACCATGGAAACTTCGTCTACGATAATAACGTCTGCCCGCAGCGGATTCTCTTCATTGGCTTCAAACTTCATTTCTCCCTGCAGCACGCCCGCCGGACTGAGCAGGCGGTGAATCGTAAGCGCCTCTCTGCCGGTCGTTTCCGCCATACGTTTTGCCGCCCTTCCCGTAGGAGCGCAGAGAATAACGCGCCGGCCGTTCCGATCCAATGCGTCGATCATGGCCTGAACAACCGTCGTCTTTCCTGTTCCCGGACCGCCGGTTACAATCAGTACACCTGCCGCCATTGCCTGACGTACAGCTTCTTCCTGCTGTTCGGAAAGCCGCACATGATGACTGTCCTGCCACCGCATCAAATAACTTTCAATAGGGAATTTTTCCCCCTTCACTTTCTTATGCAGCAGCCGAAGCACCGCTTCCGCCGCTTCTTTTTCCGCGCGATATAACCGCTCCGGATAGATATACGTCTGTCCGGCATAGCAGACCGCCATGATGTCCTGCTGCCGAATCATCCGTTTGAGCGCCTCCGCCGCTTCCAGCCGGTCTATTTGCAGTACCTGCGCCGTCTTTTCTATAACCCAGCCTTCCGGCGCGCATACATCGCCGGACTGATACAGGTACGAAAGGACATATTCTACGCCGCCCTTGATCCGCTGCCGGGAATTTTTCTTTTCTCCCATGGCAACGGCCAGCTGGTCGGCAATCTTAAATCCAATTCCGTCTACTTCCCAGACCATGCGGTACGGTTCGTTTTCCAATACATAGACAGCATCGTCGCCATATGCGGCCAAAATCTTCGGCCCATAAGCTCCGGATACGCCATGCTGTTCCAAAATAAGCGTAATATCCCGCAGCGACTGCGTTTCCCGGAATGATTCCACGATGCTTTCCAGTTTCTTTTTACCAATTCCCGGCACTTCTTCCAGCCGCTCCGGCTCTTTTTCCAGCACGGCCAGCGTTTCTTCTCCAAACCGCTCGGCAATGCGTTTTGCCAATGCCGGTCCTACGCCGGAAATCAATCCGGAAGACAAGAAACGGACAATACCGTCTTTCGTTTCCGGCAGTACGCGTTTAATCGAATCGGCTTTTAACTGGCGGCCGAATTTCGGATGTTCCACCCACATTCCGGAAACTTCAATTTCCTCTCCGGCCAATAATCCCGGATACTTCCCTGTTACGGTAACCGGTGTCTTTTTCCGACCTTCTTTTAAGGAAAATATGACAAATCCGTCTGCTTCTGCCTGGAAAATAATATGGTCTACTACTCCTTGCAGCGTTTCCATATCAGCGCTCCTGCCGATATGCGCTGATGGTATCCTGCACCACCGTATTTAAATCGCTCTTGTTGTCGATTGTGATATCGCTGATTTTTTCATACAGCGGATACCGTTCTTCATACAGCCGAAAAATATACTCGATATTTTCTTTCAACAGCGGCCGGATCTCCAAATCCATATCATTTAAAATCTCTTTTACGTCCCGGCGCAGCCAAATGATCGTGCCGGTCTTTTTCATAAGCTGACACGTTTCTTCCGACAAGACGGTTCCTCCGCCGGTAGCAATGACTGCCGGCTTTTTCTGTGCCAGCTCCTGCAGCACTTCCCATTCATGCCGGCGAAATGCCTGTTCCCCGTCATGGATCATCAGTGCCTGTATCGTTTTTCCGCTCTTCGCTTCGATGCATTCGTCCAAGTCATAAAACTCCATGCCAAGCACCTTGCTGACCATTTTTCCTATCGTCGTTTTTCCCGCGCCCGGCATGCCGATTAAATACAGCTGATGCGGCATTCGTTCCGCTTCAAACCGTTTTGTCACCCGCATGATCTCCTGCATCATATCCAGAATATACGGCGTATACGGCGTGTTTCCCAGCTGGGATTCTATTTTATCGCATATCTGCTGTTCCCGTTTTGCATCATATACCGGCAGCCCTTTCTCTTTTTTATAAGAAACGACCTCTTCTACTTGTTCCAGCCGTTCCTGCAGCAATGCCGCCAGCGCGGTATCGATCCGATCGATCTCCATTCGTGCTTTTTGTAAATCCATGCCAAGCCTCCTCTTCTTTATTCCCCGCTTAAAATAGAAAATACTTCCCGATTAGGATGGCCGCTGTTTTCAAAAATCAGGGACCGCCCCAGCTCTTCTTCCAATCTTTTTTTCGTCTTCTTTTCACTCAACAGGCGGAGTACGTCGCCATGGGCGCTGACAGCCAGCGTACCGGACACCCGCTTTTGAAATACCAGATACCGAAGCTGGCGGATGATTTGTATCATGACCGTTTCCGCGCTGTACAGCACGCCGCTGCCATGACAAACAGGGCAGACGTCATACAGGAAATGATACAGGCTCTGCCGCGCTTTTTTTCTGGTAATTTCTACCAGCCCCAGCGCCGTCATTCCCAACACATGGGTGCGCACCCGATCCTGCTTCAGTTCTTCCGCTAGGGCAGTCAAAAGCTGTTCCCGATCGGCAGGGCGCTGCATATCTATGAAATCTACTAAAATGATCCCGCCGATATCCCGCAGCCGAAGCTGACGGGCGATTTCTTTGGCCGCTTCCATGTTTACTTTAAATATAGTATCCCGCAGCGTACTGTTTCCCGTATATTTTCCCGTATTGACGTCAATGACCGTAAGCGCTTCCGTATGGTCAATAACCAGAGAAGCGCCGGACGGCAATTCTATCTGCCGCTTCATCAGTTCTGCCAGCTGGTTTTCTACGCCATACCGGGAAAACACCGGTTCTTCTCCCCGGTACCACTCTATGCGTTCCCGCCAATTCTGCTCTTTTTCCGAAAACATCTGTACGACGCGTTCATAGTCTTCCTTGCGGTCGATCACCACTTTTTTTACATCCAGCGTCAAATGATCCCGCACCATGCGAATCAATACATCTGCTTCTCTATACAGCAGCGCCGTTCCTTTGCTTACCCGGTAGCGCGCCGTGATGCTGTCCCACGTCCGCAGCAAATGCAGAATATCGCGCCGCAGTTCTTCTTCTGAAACCCCACGGGCCACCGTCCGTATGATAACGCCCATTCCGGCAGGCTTACTGCTGTCCGCTATGGATCGCAGCCGTTCCCGTTCTGCTTCATCGCTGATCTTTTTGGACACGCCGATATAATCCACCGTAGGCATCAGCACGGCATACCGGCCGGCAAGACTGATGTTGGCGGTTACCCTTGGGCCCTTCGTCCCCATCTCATCTTTTGCGACCTGTACGAGCAGGCTCTGCCCCACCGACAAGTGCATCTGCTGAATTTCTTCTTTTGTAGCCGTTCGCGGAAACACGTCGCCTAAATACAAGAAAGCATTTCGTTCCCGTCCAATATCCACAAAAGCAGCCTGCATGGCCGGAAGAATATTTTTGATGACCCCTTTATAAATATGATTTACGATATGACTGTCGTCATGACGGGCGATAGCGATATCCCGAAGAACGCCGTCTTCCAGCATTGCCACGCGGACTTCTTCGTCCATCATATTCGCAACGATCGTTTTCATCGTCAGTTCACCTGCGCATCTCCCGCGGCTTCAAACGGAGTCTGCCGTTTATTTCCCTGCTGTACATATACTTCCGAACGGCGGCAGAAATATACGTTTTCTTCCGCCGGCAAACCGCAAGTCTGCACCAGGGCTTTCCACACTTCTTCCGGTTTTACCGCGCCTTTTTCCGTGCGGCAAATTACAAAAGAAACCTGGATATATCCCTTTTCTTCCGCGTCTTCTAATGTTATATCTGTCACATGTTCTTTCAAATCGATCAAGCGGATATTTTTTGGATTCTTAGGACTCTTCCGCTCGATACAAAGCTCCTTCGCTTCCCGGAACCGGCTGACCGCCTCTTTTGCCGCGTCTGCTTCATCACCGGTGCATTTCGCCGTCAAATGATAAGTCATGGCATTGCAGGCGTCCATCAGTTTCGGCACTTTCTTATCGATATACATCCCTTTTCCAAAACGGATCGGGCTTTTTTCCGTAGCCTTATACAGGCGCTGCTGCACCTCTTCCATCGGCAGCGCTTCTTTCAGTTCCACATCTAAATACACCTTATCCGCCGACACGCCTACGCCCAGCGCGCTGTCATAGCTGATTTTCATATGCGGATTAAAGCCTTCCGAATACGCTACCGGCAGTTCTGCCCGGCGCATTACCCGCAGAATCGTTCTCATAAAATCCAAATGAGACAAATAGCTGAGCGCCCCGTCTTTATTAACAACTAAACGTAATCTTGCCATCTTTGGCCTCCTCCTTGCAGTCTTTTACGGCTACATGCAAATTCGGACATACGCCGCAGCCCGTGCAGGCATTATGCCGGCAATCGGCCGTAATCTGTTCTTTTTGGCTTTTTTCCCATTCCCGCCATAAGAAATTTTTAGAAACTCCCGGCGATAAATGTTCCCATGGAAGAGGCATGTCTTTCGTTCCGCCTTGTTTTGCAAACTGATCCGGATCGATTCCCGCCCGTTCAAAAGCGTTCATCCATACGTCGTAGTCAAAACACTCGCTCCAGCTGTCAAATTTCGCCCCCAGTTTCCAGGCTTCTTCGATCACTTTTCCCATGCGGCGGTCGCCTCTGGCCAGCGCCGCCTCCAGGTGACTGGTCTTGGCATCGTGATAATGATAGGAAATATGCTTGTCTTTAATCAAGGATTTCAAATACTGCTGTTTTCTTTGGAACTCTTCCACGCTGCACTGCGGGAACCATTGGAACGCCGTATACGGTTTCGGTACAAAAGCAGATACGCTTACCGTTACTTTGATATTGTTTTTCCCCGTCGTCCGGCGGTATAAATTCGCGACTTTATATGCCAGATCCGCAATGCCTGCCAGATCTTCGTCTGTTTCTGTCGGAAGCCCCATCATGAAATATAATTTGACCGTCGACCAGCCGTTGCGGAATGCATTTTCGCAGGCAGACAGCAGATCTTCTTCCGTCACGCCTTTGTTGATGACATCGCGCAGCCGCTGCGTTCCCGCTTCCGGTGCAAAGGTCAGCCCGCTTTTGCGTACCTGCTGGACTTTCTTGGCAATATCGACAGAGAAACTATCGACCCGCAGCGACGGCAGACTTACGCTGACATGCCGCTCCTTGCAGCTGTCCATCAGCATATCCACCAATTCAGGCAAGTGCGAATAATCGGCAGAGCTCAGGCTCATCATGGATATTTCATCATATCCCGTACTGTCAATAATGGCTTCCGCTAATTTAGCCAGCACTTCCGGCCGCCGTTCCCGCACCGGCCGATACACCATTCCGGCCTGACAGAATCGGCAGCCCCGGCTGCAGCCCCGGAACAATTCCAGTACCGCTCGGTCATGTACAATCCCCATATACGGCACGATAAATTCCGTCGGATACGCCGCTTCATTCATGTCCGGCAGCACCCGTTTTTTCACTACCGCCTTGGCTTCTGCCGCAGCAGGGCATATCTCCTGAAACCGTCCCGCTTCATCATACACCGCGGTATATAAAGACGGCACATAATTCCCTTCTATTTCCGCCAGCTCTTTAAGCAATCCGCTCCGGCCGCCGGGACGTCCGTTCTCTTTCCACCGGCGGCAGACCTGAGCCAGTTCAACCACCGCTTCTTCCGATTCGCCGAGACAGACGACATCGACAAAATCTGCCATCGGTTCCACGTTATACGCGCACGGGCCGCCAACGGCTACGATCGGATCGTCTTCCGTCCGGTCTTTGCTGTGAATGGGAATATTCCCCAAATCCAGCATATTTAAAATATTGGTATAACTCATTTCATGCTGCAGCGTAAACCCTACAATATCAAAATCTGACAGCGGCCGTTTCGTTTCCAGAGAGTATAAGGCAATCCTTTTGTTCCGAAGCTGTTCTTCCATATCCATCCAGGGCGCGTATACCCGCTCGGCTGCAATCCCGTCCTGTTTATTCAGGCAATGATATAAAATTTTCAGGCCAATATGGCTCATTCCCACTTCATAGACATCAGGAAAAGCCAGCGCCATACGGACGCGAACCGACGCATCTTCTTTAACGATGCTGTTATGCTCGCCGCCGATATAGCGCGCCGGTTTACTGACCCGCTTTAAATCCAACTCTTCTAAAATACTCATTCTTTACCTCCATTAAAACATCATCGCCTTGCGGCGGGCATATATATTCATTAAAATCGCAACAGCCAGCATATTGGTAGTAAGCGCGCTGACGCCGTAGCTCATAAACGGCAGCGGTATCCCCGTTACCGGCATGATGCCGCAGGTCATACCGATATTGACCAGAATCTGAAACAGCCACATCGACGCAATCCCCACAGCCAGCAGCATGCCGAACGGGTCTTTTGCCGTCCTGGCGATCATGACCGTTCGGTACAGCAGCGCCATATAAAGAAACAGCAAAAACATGCAGCCGATGAATCCTAATTCTTCGCCAACGACAGAAAAAATAAAATCCGTATGGTTTTCCGGCAAAAAGTCCAGCTGACTCTGGCTGCCGTTAAACAGGCCCTTTCCCCAGAACAGCCCGGAGCCGACGGCGATCTTCGACTGGATCACATGATAGCCTGCGCCAAACGGGTCGATATCAGGATTAAAAAAGACCATGATTCTGTCTTTCTGATACTCTTTCAGGAAAAACCACATGCACGGCAGGATCGGAAGACCGATGCCGATAAGCCGCAGTATAATTTTAAGATTCACATTGCTGAAAAAGACCATGCCGCTCGCCAACGCAAGAAATACCAGGCTCGTTCCCAAATCCGGCTGTTTTAATACCAGCACAAACGGCACGCCCACATACAGAGCCACCGGAAGCAGACTCCGGTACGTTTCCAATTTATTAATGCGCCGAGTCAGCATTGATGCCGTACAGATGATCATAATAATTTTAGAAAATTCGGACGGCTGAATGGTAATCGGTCCAATTTCAATCCACCGCTGTGCGCCGAGCGCAGACGTACCCACAAACATAACGGCCAGCAGAAGCAGCAGATTGCCGGCATACATAGGACGTTCCCAATGTTTTAAACTACGGTAGTCAAAGCGAAAGGAAATCAGTACGACTACCATATTCAAAAGAAAAAACGCCGTCTGTTTTTCGATAAAATCATACAGGGCCAGTCCGTCCTGATTAATATGCGTCGCGCTTCCAATCGTAAGCAGACTCATCGTTACGATCATACACACAATAAAGAGAAGCGTCTTGTCTAAATTCTGCCATATCTTTCCCATATCGTTCCTTCCCCGTTACTTTCGATTCCAGCGCCAAAATGAAATCCGTTTAAGCCGCTGCCGCAGTCCGGTTCGCTCCGCTTCAGTTTCTTTGCTTGTTTCCGCTTCTGCATGCATGGCAGCTTCTTTTTTCTCCGACGGCAGATACTGCTCCCATTCCTGGATATCTGCTTCCGTTTCTTCTATACAAAACGCCGCCGTCTTTTCCATCGCCTGCATATACGGCAGTTCAGCAGGCAGCTTTGCAGCCGTTCCCAGCTGCGCCGCTTTCACCACTTCTTCGGAATGAGGCAGTACGCCCGCCACTTGCTCCGGCAGCAGCGTATCCAATACCTGCCGCACCGATAAATAGGTTTCGCTGTCTGAATAAAAGTTGTTGAGCAGTACCGCGCATTTCCAAATTCTTTTTTTATTGCAGTCCCGAATAATCCGGTCCGCGTCCCGCACCGACACCCAGGTCGGCTCTGTTACAATCAAAATCTGATCCGCAGCCTTGACGGCGTATTTATATCCTTTGCCGATGCCTGCCGGACAATCGACAAGAATAAAATCATATTGCGGCTGCAGGTCTTCTACCGCTGCATAAAACGCGGCGCTGCCTATCTTTCCCCAGGTGTACTGCTGGCTGGCGGCAATAAAATAGAGATTTTCCGCCGCTTCCATCACCGCGTCCTGCTCCAGGCACTGCCCTTTAGACATATCGGCAAAATCAAAGAATACTTCATTTTGCAGCCCCAGTACAAGGTCTAAATTCCGCAGCCCCATATCTCCGTCGATGAGCAGCACTTTATATCCTTTTCTGGCCAATACGGTGCCCAGCAATGCCGTGATCGTCGTCTTGCCGACCTCGCCTTTGCCGGACAGCACCGCTATTATTTTCCCCACATTTCATCCCTCCTTCAATCAGAGTTTATCGGATCGTATCCGTTTTCGCCGTTTCCAGCACCGGAATCTGCGTTGTATCCACCCGCTGCTGCGGATCGATCATCTCTGTCGGCACTTTTGCCACAGGCGGCTTGATATGGAAAAATGCTTCCAGCACGTCCCGCACGATAGGGCCTGCCGAAGATACGCCAAAGCCCCCCTGTTCTACCAATACGACAACGACGATTTTTGGCTTGTCATAAGGCGCGTAAGCAACAAACCAGCCGTGATCCCGGCCGTGTGAATTTTCTGCCGTCCCCGTCTTTCCCGCTACCATGACAGGAAAGTTTTCAAAAATAGCCGCGGCCGTACCGCCTTCTTCCGCCACGTTTCGCAGCCCCTGCCGCACCACATCCATCGTCGCCTTGGATATGGTCAGCGTGCCGACTTGTTCCGGCACATATATTTTATACGGAGTACCGTCAATATTATCGATACGGTTGACCAGCATCGGCCGATACTGTATGCCGCCGTTGGCGACTTCACTCATCATGACAGCAACCTGAATAGGCGTAACCAGCTGAAATCCCTGTCCAATCGCCGCATTGAAGGTATCTCCCAAATACCAGTCCTGATCAAATACTTCCCGTTTATAATGTTCGCTTGCCACCAGCCCGCTCGCTTCATTGGGCAGACCAATGCCGGTCTTTCTTCCCAGTCCAAAAATACGGGCATACTTTTCCAGTTCGGTAATGCCGACTCGGTTCCCCATTTCATAGAAATAAACGTTATCCGATTTTGCCAGCGCCGTAATAAAATTGATCCACCCAAACGCTTCGCCTTCTGCATTGCGCATATCGATGAGCCAATGTCTGCCGCTGTCATAGATTTCCTCTTCCGGCGTAACCTTTTTCAATTCCAGCGCCGCCGCCCCCGTTACGATTTTAAACGTAGAACCGGGCGGATATTCCCCGCTGATAACGCGGTTTGCCAGCGGCCGTTTCGGATTCGTATTGATCGCATTCCATTCTTCGCTGGAAATCCCGTTTACAAATAAGTTGGGATCAAAGCTGGGACGGTTGACCATCGCCAGCACCGCGCCCGTATTCGGATCCATGGCGACCATCGCAACGCCGTTTACATCGATCTTCTGCTCTTTCAGCGCGTTGATCTGCTCGGTAATAGCTTTTTCCGCCGCCAGCTGCAAATCCAGATCGATCGTCAAATACATATTTTTTCCCGGCACCAATGGAGAACGTTCCACTTCTTTTACCGGCCGGCCCGCCGCGTCCACTTCCACATGAATGCCGCCGTCTTTTCCCCGCAGGATATCGTCGTAATAGCTTTCTATCCCGGAGCGCCCCATGATCGTCAGCCCGCTGATTCCCTGACCTTTGAGCCGTTCCATTTCTTCTTCGTTGATTTGGCCTACATATCCGATCATCTGCGCCGCCATTTCATTATACGGATAATACCGCATCGGCAGCGCTTCTACGGAAATCCCCGGGAATTCGCTTCGCCGTTCCTCGATCCGAGTCCGCACCGTTTGATCCACATCCGAGGCGATTACGATCGGCTCAAACGACCCTTTTTTCCGCTCTATCCGCTTCTTTACTTCTTCCGGAGGAATCTGGAGCAGCTCTGCCAGCTTATTGATCTCTTCATCGCTCAGTGATTTCAGCGACTCCATCAGCGTAACGCGAAAAGACGGAATGGAGCCGACCATCACTTTTCCATTGCGGTCATAAATCGATCCGCGCATGGCATTGACCGGGATCACCCGCATACGGTTCCCGTCAGACAGCGACCGGTAATGATCGCCGTCAATGAGCTGCAGGTATACGAGCCGCGCCGTCAATATGCCGAAAATGAGCAGCATGAACCGCAGATACCAGTCAAACCGGGTATTTTTTTTCTTTTTCTTCAAAGCCCGAAGCATATCCATCGATACATAGCTCCTTACCAAATATAATCATTTTCTTGTTTCAAAGACCAGACAAGCGCATGCCCCGGAATTGCCAGCACTGCATTGAACAGGAAATGTATCCATGCCACATGAAATACATACGAGAAAAAACGAAAATCCTGATCGGAAACCCACAGCACCAGGCTGACAGACAGCAAAACGAGCAGCGTTCCCGCCTCTGCCGCTGCAATAGAAACCGGCCATTGCTCCCGTTCAAATTCCGTCCGCACCAAACCGAAAATAAAGCTGATGAGGATATATCCAAACACATGGAGTCCAAAAAAGTTGCCGATCACCGTGTCCTGCACCACGCCTGCCAGTATGGCGGTAAGCATAGCGGCTTTTCCGCCTATATATAAAGAAAACAACGCGATAAATACTAAAATCAGATTCGGCTGCACCGCGCCATTGAACAAGAACGGCACGACAGAAGCCTGCAGCAAAAAAAGGATTCCTACCGTAATGATCGTCCGCCCCAGCTTCATGACTGACCGCCTTCCTGCGCCGGCGCTTCCGTTCCCAGCCCCTGTACGCCCAAAAGCTGATCCCGTTTACTCTGCGGCACTAATACCGCCCGTTCCGGGAAATTCGGAATTTCCGCGTCTGCATGAATCAGCACCATCACTTCTTCCAGACGGCTGAAATCTACGGCCGGCGTAACCACCGCCGCTTTCATAAAGTTATTTTCATCTTCATAGACAGCTTTTACCGTACCGACAACCA
>OHAY01002073.1_pt1 | contig 16739 bp, 13 predicted proteins | sample 1577191 | NCBI WGS metagenome assembly OHAY01 (sample SAMEA3541504, study PRJEB24748) | human gut metagenome | biome: human gut; feature: human-associated habitat; material: faeces | place: China | collected 2012 | reverse complement strand
TATTGTCTTTAAGACCATATTTGTTGTCTGCGAAGATGTTGGATGCCATGGTGAAGAGCATCACCAACATCAGAAGACCATAATTGATTGTCTTTTTCATATTCTGCTATTATTTTCTGATGATTACTTTTTTACCATTGTGAATATAGAGTCCTGGCTGAGCAGGCTTGCTGATACGGACACCTGTGATAGAATACCAGGCATCATCGGTTGTCTTCTTCACAGCTGTGATGGTAGTATTCTCTATGGCTGTAACAACCTTACCGTCTACATAAACCGTTTCTCCCTGAAGAGCTGAACCTGCTTCGCCATTATTGATGACGAAACAACCTGTAAGGAAAGCAGCAGGAACCTCCAAAGAATAATAGCCTTTCTTGCCGTTATACTCAGTCTCTTCGTCGAGCTGCATCTTCACGCCAGGCCATTCTACAGAAGCCTCAGTTCCGTTATAAATATAGCAATATACATTCTTCAGGTTCTCTATTGTATTATCAAAGAACACCTTTACCTTGCCTGCAGGAGCAGTCTCAATGGTCTTGGTATATTTACCTTCTACGTAATAACCATGATTCTTGAATTCCTGATCACCGCCATTCAGCTTCTGCCCATCATGAGTAAAAATCACACCAGTAGGAATTTCAGTACCAGCTGTATATGTCCATTTAAAGACTTTCTTGCCATCTTTAGTTCCCATCAAGGTCATGGCATCTCCAGGCCAAGCAGCAGTAGTAAACTGTTTAACCTTGTCATTCCAGGCCCAAATCTTGGCATTATCATAACTTGTCTCCAAGAACACAGAGACCTCATTTTCTGTAACTATTGGCGTATAATCATCGGCGGTAACGGCGGCGAGAACGGTTCCCGAAGCCATCATCATGCCGAAAAGCATTGCCAAAGTACAAAGCATCGTAGAAAATTTTTGCATAAAATAATATGTTAAGTTGATAAGTTATTAGTTCAAACGTTGGCAAAAATAGAAATAAGTTTTGATAGACCACTTAGTTTATCAGGAAAAAAATGCTTATTCCATGAGCAATCGTTTGCACGATTTCAAGGAAATCTACCATACTATTGATGCAATACAAAAAAAGAGGTAGTGCTCACTTGAGCAAGTAAGTACTACCTCTCCTTCAAAGAATATTTTAATCTAACTTTCGCATGTACGGAAGTTAGAGAAGTTTACATTAACGGGCAAGCCATGCCTCGGGATTGAGTTTGACTGTTTCCTTGCACAACTGGAACTGCAGGATATTGTCGGCACCCACGGCACCTAAAGCCTGACGGGTACTTACCTTCTGGCCCTTGTGAACACTCACCGACTTAAGGTTACAATATACAGAGATATAGGCACCATGGCGAACAAGGACATTCCACATGCCTCCATAACCAAAGACAGCACTTACCTCACCATCGTAGATGCTACGAGCCACGCAACCGGGTTTGCCCAAAAGGTTGATACCCTTATTGTCGAGGGTAACGCCGGAAAGACCCTGTACATTGTATTGTCCGAAATGACTCACTATCTTGTAAGTTCCTGTGATAGGCATAGGAAGGCGACCACGGTTGGCCTCAAAACCTCCACTCAGCATACGGTCTACCGTACTGAGAGTAGCAGCATCATTGGCTTCCCGGCGGGCGCTTGCCAACTCTTTGCGGTTGCGTGCCTCATCAGTTTTTGCCTTCAACTCTGCAGCTCGTCTGTCGGCCTCAGCCGCACGAGCTGCTTGTTCAGCTCTGGCCTGTCGGTTGGCTTGTTCTGCAGCCTCACGGGCAGCCTTCTCTGCACGGGCACGTGCCTTATCCTGAGCTCTGGCCTTAGCACTGTTTTCGGCTTGCAGACGAGCTTCCTCCTGGGCCTTACGAGCCAACTCCTGAGCCTTACGATTCTCTTCTGCAGCACGCTGACGAGCCAACTCGGCCTCACGTTCCTTGCGCCGTGCCTCCTCTATACGGCGGGCATTCTCACGCGCCTCTGCCTCGGCCTGTGCCTTTCGACGAGCCAGTTCCTCACGCCTACGCTGTGCTGCCGCCTGAGCTTCAGCCTTACGCTTAGCCTCAGCTGCCGCACGGGCACGCGCTTTCTCTACCTCAATGGCTATCAGACGGTCAATCTGCGCATTGATAGCAGCATCCTTCTTGCGCTGATCAGCAATAACAGCCTGAATGGTTTTCTGTTGCTTCTGCAATCCCTGCACCACTTGCTGTTGCTCGGTCTGCTTGCCTTCGAGCGCAGTTTTCTCTTGCTGACCTTTATATAAAAGGTTGTTCTTATGTCCCTTCACCACCTGCAGTTGCTTGTGCTTCTCGGTCACCTGTTTCTGCTTGGCCTTTACCGCCTCGCCCTGTGCCTTCTGATAGGCAGAATACTGACGTATGAACGACAGGCGGCGATACATCTGCGTAAGGTTCTTGGCGCTGAAGATAAACATGAGCTTGTCTTGCACAGAGTGATGACGGGTCATATAGCGCATAGAACGGATGTACTTGTTCTTTCGGTCCTGCAACTGCTGTTCAAGGGTTTTGAGCTGAGCATTGAGCAAGCCGATATTGCCATCGATGTGGTGGATATCCTGCTGTATACCATCGATGTTCTTCTGTCGCTGGTCGATTTCGCCATTAAGCACCATGAGGTCTTGCAGACGTTTCTTCACGTCGGCCTGATTGCGGCGGAGAGCTCTCTCCTGCTCCTTGATTTTCTTTTGTATGTTGGCACGCTGTCCCTGCAATCCTCGAATGGAAGCATTGCTATAGGCGGCTTTCTTCTCTGCCCGTGTAGGAGCCTTGGATTGGCGCCTTTTCACAGGCTTCTTTTTTGGGGTTTTCTTTTGGGTTCTTACCGTTCTTGCCGTTGTGGCAGTCTTCTTTCTTTGTGCAGTCTTCTGCGCATAAGGAGTCAAGACAAACGACAAGGCCAGAATAATCAATAATATACGTTTCATTTACAGACTCATTATTTTATTCAGCACGTCTTCTGCCGATACTTGCTTGTACTTGCTCGAAACTTCGGAACGCGACTCCCAGTTGCTGTCGGTCTTCACCTCGTTCATCTTGATAACGAGATTGATCTCCTTCTTCTGGCGGGTTGCATTAGTGACAAGAGTCATATCCAACAAGGCAGGGAACATCTTGACACCTACGGCGCGGAAGTTGTCATAACGAATATGCACTCCCGATGTGCCATGCTGCGAACTGACATACTGCACGTCGGCTTTGCCTATACGACCTGTGGCACGCTGGGAAGTCCAGGCATACGTCATGTCGCCATTCTTCAAGGTGACTGGCACTTCGTTTCCCTCTACAGCCAAATCGGCATCAAACTTCTTCAGATCAGACTCCTTCACCTGCTTGGCTCCAGGCAAGAGAAGCTGATTCCAGAACAGCGCCTGCAACGAATAGAAGTTGATGCCCTGCTTCTGCAGGAAGTCTACATGATTATAGTCGGCCTTGATATACTGTTTGTGATAACGGTCGATGATGAGCACATAATCGGGGGTAAACTCCAGACGGCCAATCTCGAAGCCCAGGATGGGAGCATACAACTGTAGACGTATCACATCGTCCTTACGCATTCGAAGCGCACCATCTACCGAAATTTTCTTCTCTCCCATGCGGATGGTGAAGTTTATGCTGCCCGTAATGTTCTTGGCGTACACCTGATTGTCGGACACCTTCTGCACAAAAGCCAGTTTCTGCATGCGTTCGGTCTCTACACTTTTCACCTCCTGATGTGGCAAGTTCTTGTTGCTCACGCCATCAGAGATAATTTGTTTCTTGGTGCCACACGATGCCAGCAACATCAAGGGCAGACAGAATGCTGCCAGTTTCATTATTTTGTTTTTTTCCATTTTCGCTTATATTTAATGATTTCACTTTCTGTCATATATTTCCTGCACTCGATTTTCACCTTCAGAGCATCAGGGTCCTGGCTGCCTTTCTGTGCCTGCTTCCAGTAGGCCACAGCCTGGTCGGTAAGTCCGTTCATGGCATAAATGTCGCCTGCATGCTCAATAATGGTACTGTTGTCGGCCGTTGAATCACTATACGCCAAGGTTTGGTCGATATAGGTTTTGGCCTCGGCATAACGTTCCTCCATAAAGAGAATCCACGCATAAGTATCAAGATAGGTGGAGTTCTTGGGCTCTGCCTTGATGGTCTTGTAACTCATCAACTCTGCCTTCTGCAGGTTCTTGCCCGTCTGACTGATGTAGTAAGCATAATTGTTGAGTCCTGGAACATTGTCGGGTTTCCAATGCAGACAGGAATCGTAAGCGGCAAAAGCTTCTGCCTGACGGTTCTTGCCATGAAGGATGTCGCCCATGATCATATAAAGGTCGGACACCAAATCGGGAGAGCTCTTGCTGTTGATCTGTCCCACTCCGCGGCGGAACTCTTCGAGCGTGGCATCTTCCTCATGCTTCATATAGTGCGCCATACCGCCAAAGTAATAGAATACCATCTCTTCCGGATTGTAGTCATGGGCAGCATTAGACAGGCGGATAACCTCGTCGTAGTCTTTCTTTTCCCATAGATTCTGAATGAGTTGGATGCGCGACTCACTACGGTCGGGAGCTATCTCGAGCACCTTGCGGTAAGCGGCATTGACCGTATCCATCGGCATTTTCTTAATATTCATATAGGCAGCACGGAACTCAGCGATGTCTGCCGAGGGCTTGGGCTGAGCCAGCATTCTGTCGAAAAGAGCGATGACTTGGGTTGAATCGGCACCATGGCTCTCGTTATCCTGTATGAACGAGCGAATCATCATCAACTTGGTATCCAGGTCGGTCTTCTTGCCCAACAGAATGCGGTCGAGCATGGCGTGAGCCTGTTCTTTCTGGTCGGTGGCATTATAATAGTCGTAGAGCGACATCTGGGCATACGAGTTGTCAGGCTCTTCTTCGAGCACATGGGTAAACAACTTATAGGCCTCTTTCCGGCGCTGGTGTTCCATAAGCCAGTTGCCCAACATGGTTTTATAAATCATATCAAGCGGATGCGCCTCAGTCAGCGACTTGAGTTCCTTGTAGGCTGACTTGGAATCGTTCATCAACTCGTAGATGTGCATCTTCTCAAGCGTGAACTTCTCGTTCTCGCCCTCTTCTGTCTCCAAGCGGTTGAGGGTTTTCAGCATCTGTGGATATTCTTTCTGCTGCTGATAAAGGCGCAACAGCATATAGAGCGCATCGGTATTATCGTGATTCTGAGCGAAGATGCCTTCATAAGCTTCGATAGCCTTGTCGTACTGCTGGTTGGCAACATAATACTGTGCCATCCGCTCGCGAAAGGTAAGATTGGATGGAGCCAAGGTGATGGCACGCGCCAGACAGTCTTGAGCCAAGGAGTCTTGCTTCATCTGCTGGTAGTACATCGACTGATAGAAATACACCTCAGCAGCACGTGGATTGATCTTGCGGGCATGCTCAAAAAGCTCGAATGCATCGCCGTAACGACCCAAAGCCTGAAGACGGGCCGCCTCCTGAAAGAAGTAGTCGTAACGCTTGCGGTCATTGCCCGTCAAACCATCGGCAGCCTGCACGGGCACAGCTGTCAGGAATGCCATAAAGCTTATGAAGCCCAAGAATACTTGTCTCAAAATATTGATTCTATTCACAACAGATTAATTGAATGTATCTATATTTATTTTACACCTGTATGACCATAGCCACCAGCACCTCTCTCGGTTTCATCGAGCGTCTCTACTTCGATGAATTCAGCATTTTCGTGCTTGGCAATCACCATTTGGGCAATACGCTCACCATCATTGATGACAAAGTCGGTCTGCGAGAAGTTGATGAGCAGAACCATGATCTCGCCTCGATAATCGGCATCAATAGTGCCGGGGGTATTAAGAACAGTAATGCCATGTTTCAATGCCAACCCACTGCGAGGACGTATCTGTGCCTCGAAGCCTGCTGGCAAAGCCATGAAAAGACCTGTAGGTACAAGCCGGCGTTCCATGGGGTGAAGCACGATAGATTCGTCGATATTGGCACGCAGGTCCATACCTGCGCTCTGGGTTGTGGCATAAGCTGGCAACGGCTGATGTCCACGGTTGATAATTTGTACTTTCATCATGTTCATTCTTTTAAGATGCAAAAATAATGTTTTTCGGGCACATTTAGGCATTTTCATGACGAAAATGATAGATTTTATAAAAAATAAATGCTTTTTTATTTTGTATTGTGTCAGGATTGCTGTATTTTTGCGATATGGAATGGATTAAACTCATATCTAACAAGCGTTTCGGACAGGAGCATAAGCATGCCGAGCGCCACGACGACCGGTCGGAGTTCAAACGCGACTACGACAGGCTCATCTTCTCGTCGGCTTTCAGACGACTGCAAAACAAGACTCAGGTTTTCCCCTTGCCTGGTTCTATCTTTGTACACAACCGACTGACCCACAGTCTGGAAGTATCGAGTGTAGGAATGTCGTTGGGCAACGACATCTCGAAACGTATCATAGAAAAGCACCCTGAACTGAAGGATACTCTCTTTGAGGAAATAGGAACTATCGTGAGCGCAGCCTGCCTGGCACACGACTTGGGCAATCCTCCTTTCGGCCATTCTGGAGAGAAAGCCATACAGACTTTCTTCAGCGAGGGAGCAGGAAAAGCAGTAAAAGAACTGGTTTCACCGGAGTTTTGGCAAGATATTACTCACTTCGAAGGCAACGCCAATGCCTTCCGCATACTGACCCACCAATTCAAGGGAAGACGCAAAGGCGGCTTCGTCATGACCTACTCCATGCTGGCTTCTATCGTAAAATATCCATTCGCCAGCCAGTTGGCTGGAAGTCATGGCAAGTTCGGTTTCTTCACCTTGGAAAAGGACTCGTACCAGAAAGTGGCCGATGAATTGGGCATTTTTTGCAAGTCAAAACCTGGTGAGCCTCTAAGATACGCCCGTCATCCGTTGGTATATATGGTAGAGGCTGCCGACGACATCTGCTACGAAATCATGGACATCGAAGACTCCCACAAACTCAAGATCCTGTCTTACGAAGAGACTGAGAGACTGCTGTTGGGATTCTTCGACAAGGAAACCCAAAATAAGATTAAGGAGCGAATCAAGGAAGAAGGCGTGACCGACGAGAACGAAAAGGTGGTCTACATGAGAGCCAGCGCCATCGGTCGACTGGAGAACGAATGTGTAACGGCCTTTCTGGAGCATGAGAAGGAGATTTTGGCAGGAACATTCGAGGGAAGCCTCATCGACCATATCGCCGAGCAACAGCGAAATGCCTACAAAGAATGCGAGAAGACTTCGTTTGCAAAGATTTACCACAGCAAGCCTGTACTCGACATCGAACTGTCAGGTTACAAGATTATGGCTACACTTATGGAGGTGTTTGTCAATGCAGCTATCACGCCCGAACGTTTCGACTCTCAACAACTGTTGCGACGGGTAAGCAGTCAGTACGACATCAACAACGAGAATATAGAGGAGCGAATCATGGCTGTCATCGACTATATCAGCGGAATGACCGACATTTACGCTCTCGACATCTATCAGAAGATAAACGGTATCAGCCTGCCTATCGTATAGGGCGTGAGGGAGAGATACGGAAAACACGAACGCATATTTATACTGTATATTCATGCAATAATTGTCCGAAAAGCACCGTATAACTGGGAAAAAGAATCTGCCCAACTGGAAAAATATTTTTTCCCAACTGGGAAATTATTTTTTCGCAGTTAACCATAGCGCCCCGATGAATATATATACTAAAGCTTATCAGCAGAATAAATAGAAAAAAAACAAGTACTTGTATTGCCCATCACAAGCAACTTCGTTTTATCAGCAAGTTAAAAATCGTAGACATTCATAAACAAGAATACTAAAAAAGCGCCTCGAATGAACGAAACGCTTCTTTAGTATCTTGTTTTACTTCTCCAACTTTCACTCCACTCGGAAGTTGAATGTCTTTTATAAAACGGATAAGGTTTACTTGCCTTCCTTTTCCTTATAAATAATATTGTTGGCGCCACTTGTTATCTTCAACGCCTCCGGATGCTCGGCTATGAAACTGTTGATATGGCGCACACGCTTTTCTTCCAAGATCTCGTCGACAGCAATCAGAATACCAGTTTCCTCCACATCACCAAAACCATAATTGATGGCTGTGCCGAAAAGCTTCATCGTAGGACTGAGATTCATATAAGCATTCACCAAAGGGGGAATGTTGTAGCCCAACTCACGTACCTCGCGATTGAGAATACGATAGTCTGCACGGAAGTCATCTTCGGTAAAGATCGCCTTCAGCTCACTCTCTGGAGTCTCTATTTTCAATGGTTTCATCGGGATAACAAGATTCTCCTTATCATCGAAATGCTTCTTGAGGAAATAGAGAATCATGTCGCGACCACGGCGAATGTAAGACGGATACATCGTCATCTTGCCAAAGAAATATTTCAGCTCGGGATAGAGCACAGTAAGAGCTCCCAGACCATCCCACAGGTTGTCGAGCGCAAAGATGCTCTTGCTGTTCATGCGCACATTCTGATATTCCAATGAGACAAAGGAACGTCCCAACTCCACGGTATAAGGCATGTACTCCTTAAGGAACTTGTCTGAGAAATGGAACATATGACTCGTAGCCAATATAGGCTGTCCTTTAGCATCGAGTTTCCAGTCTTTACCCAAGAGATAACGATAACCGCCAATAATCTCGTCGGCCTCAGGATTCCACACGATGAGCTGCTTATAACAATTATCTCCAAAGTCGAACTCGTCCAAATCCATTGACTTGCCCGAGCCGCCTCCTGCTGTACGGAATGCGATTTCACGAAGACGGCCTATCTCCTTCAGCACATTGGGAGAGTCGTTGGCTGTCACGATATAGATTTCATTATGACTCTTGTTTGTCATACGAAGCTGCTTGTCGGGAGTGAGCTCACTCTTCAACAAGTCCCTGTCTATTGGCTGGATTATATCTTCTTCCATAATCTATGATGTAACTTTCTATAATTCGTAAACTTTGTCTTTTACATATTGCGCCCATTCTGTGGGAGTCTTGCTCTTGTCGAAGGTCTGCCAGGGTATGGGCTTGCCAAAGGCGATACGGAAGTCCTTTCCCACATTCCGGTACATCTCGTCGACCAAAAAAAGCATGGCTAAGTTGAAAGGCAAATACTTGTCGCTGAATCGGGCGATGCGATAGAAGCACTCCGAGTTCTGTCCGCTGAAATGGATAGGCACCACATCGCGCTGATACTCCACACTCTTTGAGATAAATGTCTTTTTCCAGGGCAAGTCGCGAATACTGCCATCTGGCTGTTTGCGGCTGTTGAGACCTGCAGGGAACATCAGCATGTGATTGTCGCTCTGGAAGCCAGCCTCCACCATACGGGGGAAGTCACGGCTCTGGCGTCCCGTCTTGTTGATACCTATACTGACGGGCTTAAGACCTGGCAGATTAAGAAGCAGGTCGTTCACAAGATAACGGAACTTTCCGTCATAATGGGTGCCAATGATGGAACCAAGCGCCACGCCGTCCTGTCCTCCCAACGGATGATTGGACACGAAGGTATAAAGCTTGCCATCGTTCTTGTCGGGCAGATTCTCCACTCCCTCCAATTGTATGTTCATCTTGAGATACTTCACGCACTCAGTAAGCCACTCGGTACCCTGAAGATGACGACTTTCCCACAAGAAGCGGTTCACTTCATCCTCGTGAACGGTCTTCTTGAGCCAGGACACAAGAAAAGAGGGCACAAACTTTGCCTTTGCTCCCATCTTGCTCTTCAAAATCCTGCTTATGTCAATCGTTTTCTCTATAGATTCGCTCATGTTTGCTGTAAAAACATCTAAAGTACGTGCAAAAATAACTCAACTTTTTTAAATACGTGCCATTTTTGATGAAAAAATGATAAAATACGATGTTTTTGATGAAAAAACAGTCGATTTATATAGCTTTTGGCTTTCATTTTTATGTCTGAAGCTCACTTTAAGCATTCTGAAAGAACTCTCGCCAACTCTTGACACAAGACAAAAAGCGACCTCATTTTATTAAGTTTTATAAATTTTGCAAGAAAAAGTAAACAGATATGAGGATTTTTGTGTACCTTTGAACCCGAATTCTTATTTAAATAGGTACACATGCGATTAATCGACAACAATACATACCACGTGCCTGTGCTTCTCAAAGAAAGCGTAGACGGTCTGTCCATACATCCTGGAGGAGTGTATGTGGACGTTACTTTTGGAGGCGGAGGCCACTCTAAGGAGATACTCTCACGAATAGCCGACAACGGTCACCTGTACAGCTTCGACCAAGACGCCGACGCCGAACAGAACGTCATCCCCAATGAGCACTTCACCTTCGTATGCTCCAACTTCAGATACCTGAAGAACTGGATGCGCTACTATGACGAGGAAGGTATTGACGGGTTGCTTGCCGATCTGGGTGTATCGAGCCATCATTTCGATGATGAGAGCAGAGGCTTCTCCTTCCGCTTCGACTCTCCGCTCGACATGAGAATGAACAAAAGAGCGGGAAAGACTGCTGCCGATATCGTAAACGAATACGAGGAGGAGGCACTTGCAGACATCTTCTACCTGTACGGCGAACTGCGCAACGCCCGGCGCATAGCTGCAGCTATCGTCAAAGCAAGAAGCAGCCAAAAGATAGAGACAACGACCGACTTCATACACGTAGTGGAGCCTTTCTTCAAGCGCGAGCGAGAGAAAAAAGACATGGCCAAACTGTTCCAGGCCCTGCGAATAGAGGTAAACCACGAGATGGATGCCCTGAAGGAAATGCTCAAGGCTGCGACAGAAATTCTGAAACCAGGTGGAAGACTGTCGGTCATCACTTACCACTCGCTGGAAGACCGAATCGTGAAAAACGTGATGAAGACGGGAAACCCTGAGGGAAAAGTGGTGCAGGACTTCTACGGAAGAATAGAATCTCCCTTCAGACTCATCAACAACAAGGTCATCATCCCCGACCAGGAGGAGCAAGAGAGAAACCCAAGAAGCCGAAGCGCCAAACTTAGAATTGCAGAAAAGAGATGAAAGAAAAAGAAATAAAGGAAGACCAGGAAGCGAAGGCCGACAGCAAGACTGCCGAGACACCCGCTCCTCAAGAGCTGGGCAAGAAGGCAAAAGAGGCAAAAGAAACGAAAGCCTCACAAAAGCCCCAAGACTCGCAAGACTCAGACGATCCAAAGGAGCCGGCTGAGGAAAAGGAACACGAGGAGTCGCTCAAGGAAGCCATCGCCAAACAAGCCATAGAAGACGAGGCGCCCCTATCGTCGAGCTTCACCCTGAGAAAGATTTTGGGCGGCGACATTCTGACGGCACAAGTGATACGCCGGCAGATATGGCTCATCGTGTTAGTGGTGTTCTTTATCATCATATACATATCCAACAGATACAGCATACAACAGGACATGATAGAGATAGACCAACTGCAGGAGGAACTACAGAACGCCAAATACAAAGCCCTGTCGAGCAGCAGCCAGATAACAGAAAGAAGCCGAGAGAGCAACGTGCTGAAAATGCTGCAGAACAACAAAGACAGCGTCCTGCACATTGCCACTCAGCCACCATACATCATAAACGTACCGGAGAATGAGTAAATTTGACAATAAGAGAGTGATGCCACGATACAGCGCCATAGCCATCGTCATGACGGTCTTTGCACTCTGCATCGTAGGAAAATCCATATACATAGCAACAGCCAAGCGCGACTACTGGATGAAGGTGGCACAGCGACAGAAGAAAGATTCTGTAACCGTGAAGCCTACCCGAGGAAACATCCTTAGTTGCGACGGACAGTTGATGGCCAGTTCGCTGCCTGAATATAAGCTCTTCATGGACTTCAAGGCACTCAAAGAAGCTGGCAACGACTCACTGTGGGACGTCAAGGAAGATTCCATCTGTATGGGGCTGAGTAAGATTTTCCCCGAACTGACATTCACAGAATTCAAGCGACACATAGACGAGGGAAGAAAGAAACAAAGCCGACACTGGTCTTTATATCCACGCCGCATCAACTACAACACGTTCACCGAGGTGAAAGCCCTGCCGGTATTCAACCTGGGAAAGAACAGCAGCGGTTTCCATTGGGAAGAATACAACGCCCGAACACGTGGATTCGGAGGACTGGCTGGCAGAACCATCGGAGCCTTGTTTGGTGCCAAGGATACGGCCCGCTTCGGACTGGAACTCTCATACGACTCCATCCTGAGAGGAACCAACGGAATCGTGCAGCGTAAGAAAGTGCTTAACAAATACCTGAACATTACCGACACGCCACCTATAGACGGAGCCGACATCGTGACCACCATCAACGTGAGCATGCAAGACCTGGCAGAACGCTCATTAGAGCAGGAGTTGAAGGAAATCAACGGAAATGTGGGCGTAGCCATCGTCATGGAAGTGCATACGGGAGATGTGAAAGCCATCGTCAACCTGGAGAAGTGTGATGACGGCGAATATCGGGAAGTAAGAAACCATGCCGTCAGCGACTTGCTGGAGCCAGGCTCTGTATTCAAGCCAGCCTCGCTGCTTGTAGCCTTGGACGACGGAGTGGTTGACACCCTGTGCCGAGTGGAGACAGGAAACGGCGTATGGAACATGTATGGTCGAGACATGAAAGACCATAACTGGAGAAAGGGAGGCTACGGAATGCTTACCTTTGCGGAGACCCTGTGGTACAGTTCCAATATCGGAGTAAGCCGAATCATAGACGACCATTACCACAAACATCCAGAGAAGTTTGTGCAGGGAATAGACCGTCTAGGACTGAGAGACAATCTGAGAATACCATTGGTGGGCTCTACACCTGCCATCATCCGTATGCCTCGCAAGAACAGCCGTGGGCAATACGTCAACTGGAGCAAGACTGCCCTGCCATGGATGAGTATAGGATACGAGACACAGGTTCCGCCCATCAGCACGCTGACATTCTACAACGCAGTAGCCAACAACGGAAAGATGGTTCGTCCGCGCTTCGTCACCAAAGTGGTGAAGAACGGAGAAACCCTCAAAGAGTTCCCAGTAGAAGTCATGCGACCACAGATAGCCAAAGAAAAAAGCATCAAAGAACTGCAGACCATCTTGGAGCAAGTGGTAAGTGTGGGATTGGGACGTAAGGCAGGCTCACCCAATTTCAAGGTGGCAGGCAAGACGGGTACAGCCCAGATATCTAAAGGTGCGGGAGGATACAAGAACGGAGGAACAAACTACCTCGTCAGTTTCGCAGGCTATTTCCCTGCCGATGCTCCTCAATACAGCTGCATCGTCTGCATTCAGAAATCGGGACTCCCAGCTTCGGGCGGCACGATGAGTGGAAAGGTCTTTCATGAAATTTCAGAAGGCATCATGGCACAGAGTCTGAAACTCGATGTGAAAGATGCCCGCGACTCAGCCTCAGTCTTCTTGCCAGACGTAAAGTCGGGCAACATACTGGCTGCCGACTATGTGCTGAAGCATCTCGGAATAAACACCGCCACCAATTGGTCGGGCAGTTATGCGACAGGCAATCCTATATGGGGAAAGGCCGAGAAGGAAGGAAAGAAGAAAGTACTGCTCATCAAGGAGAAGCAATACAGCAAAAATGCCGTACCCGATGTATCGGGCATGGGAGCAAGAGACGCTATCTTCATGATGGAAAGCCGAGGCATAAAGACCAGAATTTACGGTCGTGGAAAAGTAGTAAAACAAAGTCTTGTACCAGGAACAAGAATCAAGAAAGGACAAGTCTGCGCACTCACACTCGACCTATAATATATAATAATGTATAGAAACATCAAAGAAACAGAATATGAAACTACAAGATTTACTCAAGAACATTCAGCCTGTTGAAATAGCAGGCGATGTGGAGACCGAGGTTACAGGAGTGAACATTGACTCTCGAAAAATCAAAGATAGCCATTTGTTCGTTGCCATGAAGGGAACGCAAGTAGATGGTCACAAGTTTATACCCAAAGCCATCGAGTTTGGCGCCAAATCCATTCTGTGCGAAGACATGCCTGAGGAGAAGGTGGAAGGCGTCACCTACGTGAAAGTAGAATCTACAGAGGACGCAGTGGGAAAAGTTGCCACCCTGTTCTATGGCGATCCATCCAAGAAACTGAAGCTGGTGGGTGTGACTGGAACAAACGGAAAGACCACCATCGCCACCTTATTATATAATATGTTCCGCAAGTTCGGACATAAGTGCGGTTTGCTGTCTACCGTCTGCAACTATATCGAGGACGAAGCTATTCCTGCCGACCACACCACTCCCGACCCAATCGAGCTCAACCTCCTGCTGAGCAAGATGTTAGAAGCAGGATGCGAGTATGCCTTTATGGAATGCTCTTCGCACGCCATAGCACAAAAGCGTATCGGCGGTCTGACATTCACAGGCGGCATCTTCACCAACCTCACACGCGACCATCTCGACTATCACAAGACTTTCGAGAACTATCGCAATGCCAAGAAGGCCTTCTTCGACGGTCTGCCAAAGTCGGCCTTTGCCATTACCAATGCCGATGACAAGAACGGCATGATCATGGTACAGAACACAAAAGCCACCATCAAGACGTACTCTACACGGAGCATGGCCGATTTCAAGGCAAGAATCCTGGAATGTCACTTCGGAGGCATGTACTTAGATGTGGACGGCAGAGAAGTTGGCGTGCAGTTTATCGGTAAATTCAACGTAAGCAATCTGCTGGCAGTATATGGCACAGCCATCATGCTGGGCAAAAAGCCAGAAGATGTGCTTGTAGTACTGAGCACACTGCACAGCGTGAACGGACGTCTCGAACCCATCCAGTCACCAGAAGGCTACACAGCCATCGTTGACTATGCTCATACTCCCGATGCTCTCGAGAATGTGCTCAATACCATACATGAGGTGCTCAACGGAAAGGGAGAAGTCATCACCGTATGTGGTGCCGGAGGAAACCGCGACAAGGGCAAGCGACCACTCATGGCACAAGAAGCCGTCAAACAAAGCGACAAGGTGATTATCACCAGCGACAATCCCCGTTTCGAGGAGCCACAGGACATCATCAACGACATGTTGGCTGGTCTGAACGAACAGCAGATGAAGAAAGTCATCAGCATCGTAGACCGCAAAGAGGCCATCCGCACAGCATGCATGATGGCAAAGAAGGGCGATGTGATTCTGGTGGCAGGCAAAGGCCACGAGGACTACCAGGAAATCAAGGGCGTGAAACACCACTTCGACGACAAGGAAGTGATTCGCAGCATCTTCGGTATTAACAAGAAATAATAAAAGAAGAAAATGTTATACTATCTCTTTAGATTTTTAGAGCAATGGGGCATTTCCGGCTCCCACATGTGGGGTTACATCTCTTTCCGTGCCCTCCTGGCTCTCATTCTTTCGTTGGTTATCTCTGCTTGGTTTGGCGAGAAGTTCATCAAATACCTCAAAAGCAAGCAGATAACTGAAACTCAGCGCGATGCCAGCATCGACCCATTTGGTGTCAAGAAGATAGGAGTTCCATCCATGGGTGGCGTCATCATCATCATGGCAATACTCATACCGGTACTGCTGTTGGGACGTTTGCGCAACATCTATCTGATACTGATGCTCATCACCACCGTATGGCTTGGATTCCTGGGAGGTATGGACGACTTCATCAAGATCTTCAAGCGCGACAAGGAAGGACTGAAAGGAAAATACAAGATAGTGGGACAGCTCGGCATCGGACTTATCGTTGGCTTGGTACTGTGGGCCTCACCTGATGTCAAGATGAACGAGAACTTAGCCATCGAGCGTCAGGGACAGGAGATGGTCGTCAAGCACAGGGCAGAGTCTACCAAGTCGCTGAAGACCACCATACCATTTATCAAGGGGCACAACCTTGACTACTCACGCATCATGGGATTTTGCGGCAAATACAAGACGGCAGCAGGATGGATTCTCTTCGTCCTGATGACTATCTTTGTCGTGACCGCTGTATCCAACGGAGCCAACCTGAATGACGGTATGGACGGAATGTGTGCAGGCAACTCTGCCATCATAGGTGTGGCATTGGGCATACTGGCCTATGTGTCTTCCCACATCCAATATGCCGCCTACCTCAACATCATGTACATACCTGGCTCCGAGGAGCTCGTAGTATTCTTCTGCGCCTTCATTGGAGCATTGATTGGCTTTCTGTGGTACAATGCCTATCCCGCGCAAGTATTCATGGGCGATACAGGCTCGCTGACCATTGGCGGCATTATTGCCGTGGGAGCCATCATCATCCACAAAGAGCTCATGCTGCCTATTCTCTGTGGCATCTTCTTCGTAGAAAGCCTCAGCGTCATCGTACAGGTATACTACTATAAATTAGGCAAGCGTAAAGGTATCAAGCAGCGCATCTTCAAGAGAACGCCTATCCACGACAACTTCAGAACACAGGACAGCCAGCTCGACCCTGAGTGTAAGTATCTCATCAAGAAGCCACATGGTGCCATCCACGAATCAAAGATAACAATCCGTTTCTGGATTATCACCATCATTCTTGCTGCCTTAACAATTATAACATTGAAGATAAGATAAAAAATATGAGTAGAATTGTAATTTTAGGTGCTGGCGAAAGCGGAGCGGGAGCTGCCGTACTTGCCAAGAAAGAAGGTTTTGATGTATTTGTATCCGACATGTCAAAAATCAAGGACAAATACAAAAAACTGCTTGATGACCACCAGATAGAATGGGAAGAAGGCCACCATACAGAAGAGAAAATACTGAATGCCAACGAAATCATCAAGAGCCCGGGTATTCCT